>OLPZ01002026.1_pt1 | contig 12320 bp, 9 predicted proteins | sample 1672711 | NCBI WGS metagenome assembly OLPZ01 (sample SAMEA3136716, study PRJEB25190) | human gut metagenome
CCGATCTACCGAATTCGAGAGCTTTATGGGGCGGCAGGAGTACAAGATGATCAAAAAGCGTCTGCGCCGCGGTCTGAACGCCACGATCGAAAACGGCGGCTATATCGCGAACGCACCGTATGGCTACGATAAAACCAAAATTGGCAAAACGCCCTCACTCAAAATCAACGAAGCCGAAGCGAAGTTTATCCACATGATCTTCGACCTCTACCAGGGCGGCATGGGTACGGCGACCATCGCAACGACGATCGATCGGCTCGGTGCAAAGCCGCGCCGCGGCGAGCATTTTGCGCGCTCCACAATACTCAAGATACTCAAAAACGACGTGTACCGCGGGAAGATCGTCTGGAACCGAAAGACGTGCGTGCGCCCCGGACAGCGCGGAAACGAGCATCACCTCACGATCTACAACGCCCCTGAAAAGTGGACTGTTGTTGACGGGCTGCACCCGGCGATTATCGACAACGAACAGTTTGAAGCCGTACAGCGGATCCTTGCAGGGCACTATCACCCACCTGCAAACACCGGCAAGCGCATAAACCCCTTAGCCGGTCTCGTACTTTGTGGAAACTGCGGGCGGCCTTTGCAGCGCATTGCAATCCAGTCTGCCGGAGGGCCCTTGCTCGGCTGCCAAGTGCCCGGGTGCATCGTGTCCAGCAAGCTCGAATACGTCGAGCAAGCCGTTCTGCTGGAAATCCAAAAGGAGTTTGATAAGCTCTGCGCCAACGCGGAGCAGAAGCAGCAGGAAAGCCAAATTGACTACGCAGCCATGGCGAAGTCCATAGATACCGAGATCAGTACGGCACATCAGCAGCTCGGCCGCCTGTACGATCTGGTGGAACAGGGCGTGTACACCATCGAGGTGTTCAACGAGCGACGCGGCGCCTTGCTCAGCCGCATATCGGCGCTGGAAGATGAACGTAAGAACCTTGTCCCGCCCCAACAGCTCGACCTCGAAAAAATGCGTGCCAACATTGAAGCCGTGTTCGACGCCTACCCCACCGCCGACTTCAACGCGAAGAACCAACTACTGAAATCCATCATCGATAAGATCGTATATAACAAGCAAAAAGGCGTTCAACCAAAAGGGTTTACCCTCGAGGTTTTTTTACATTGCCTGTACTTATAGCTTGCGCAATGCTTTGATAAAGACTGCTTAGAGGATTTACGTGTGCTGTTTCCCACCTCGGTGCAGCCCATTGTGGACGCTTCCGCTAATGTGCGGGTGCGGGACGTTGATGTAATCTCTGTGTACATTGATATGCAGCCGATCCCCTTTAACCGCGGGTATTATTCCATTGATCTCACGTTTTTCTTTGACGTATCTTTGGAGCTGTACGGCGGTGCGACAGTGGGCTGCGAACGCGTGAGCGGTATTTCAATTTTCAATAAGAAGGTCATTCTCTACGGCAGTGAGGGCAACGTGAAGATGTTTACAAGCGAGAGCTGCCGTGACGAAGCCGATTTACAGGGCAATAAGGTCTTACCCAAGGCGACTGTGCAGGTCGCGCAGCCGGTAGCGCTTTCCGCAAAGCTTTGCGAGCACTGCCGCTGCGGCTGCGAGCCCTGCTGCGTGATCCCGGACTGCATTGCAAGCCGTTACGGCGGCGCGTTTGAAACGGTAGAGCAGAAAAACACCGTATACGTGACGATCGGCCTGTTTACCATCGTGCAGATTGTGCGGAATGTGCAGATGCTCATTCCTGCGTTTGATTTCTGCATTCCGGATAAGGAATGCGTCACCTCCGGCGACAACCCCTGCGAGCTGTTCCGCAAGATTGATTTCCCGACCGACGAATTTTTCCCGCCGAAAGCGAGCGACTGCGGCTGTGGCTGCGGCAGACAAAATTAGAACCGCATTTGAATAATATAAGCCGTGCACTTTGAAAACAGGTGCACGGCTTACTCTTTTTATACTTTTGTCAGTCTTGCGAAGTTTGCAAACAGCTTTTTGGTGCCGACTTTATCAAACGCGACTTCGAGCAGCGTATCGTTCGCCATCGGCGTGGCGGAAACGATGAGACCCGTGCCGAACGCCTTGTGCAGGACAGTATCGCCTACGCGGTATGTACCGGCAGGCGCGGGCTTTACGCGCGGCTTCGGCGTGAATCCGCCGGCTTCCGCAACGGATTTTGTTTTCGGTGCTTCCCCGAACGGCTTCGCGCCGCCGAAGCTCGGCATAGAGACCGGGCGCGCGCTGTAATCGCGGGAGCGGGTGTGCTCGATGAGCGTCTCCGGGATTTCTTCCACAAAGCGCGAAACGCGGTTGCGGTTCGTCATGCCGAAGATCATGCGGAATTCCGCGTGGAAAATGTACAGCTCCTCTTTTGCACGCGTGATGGCAACATACGCTAAACGGCGTTCCTCCTCCACTTCGGACGGTACATATACGCTCGCCATGCCCGGGAAAATGTTTTCCTCCATGCCCGGCAGGAACACCACCGGGAATTCGAGACCTTTTGCGGAGTGCACCGTCATGAGCACGACGGAATCGGCGTTATTATCGTAATTATCGATGTCCGTGATGAGCGAAACTTCTTCGAGAAAATCCGAAAGCGTGCCTTCGGGGTTCTCCTCCTCAAAACGGCGCAGGTTGGAAGCAAGCTCCTGCACGTTCGCGGCGCGGTCTTCTGCGGATTCCGGGTCGTCGGTCTTAAGAAAATTCAGGTAATCGATGCGCTCCACAAGCTCGTCATAAAGCTCGCCGAGCGTGACTTTTTCGTCGTTGTTGAGCTCGATGAGTCCCTGCATCTGTGCGGCGAAAAGCGTCATTTTGTTTGCGGCACGGGACAGTGCGGGATAGTCTTTCGCGTGCGAGACGACCTCAAACAGTGTCTCACCCGTCTGTTGACCGATCTGCGCCGCGACTTCGACCGAGCGGTCGCCAATGCTGCGCTTCGGCGTGTTGATAATGCGGCGCAGGCGCATTTCATCACTCGGATTGTTGATAACGCTCAAATATGCGATCATCTCGCGGATCTCACGGCGCTCGTAGAAGCGCGTGCCGCCTATAATTCTATGCGGTACGCCGGATTTTGCAAAATTGCGTTCAAATGTCAGCGACTGTGAGTTCATGCGGTACAAAACAGCGTAATCAGAGAATTTCCGCCCCGCAGCAACGCCGTCTAAGATGATCTTCGTGATGCGCTCGGCTTCGTCCGTTTCATTTTCCGCCGTGTGCAGGTGGATCATGGCACCGGTGCCGTTCTGCGTCCACAGCGTTTTACCTTTTCGCTCGGTGTTATGCTCAATGACGGCGTTCGCGGCGTCCAGAATATTCTGCGTCGAGCGATAATTCTGCTCCAAACGAATGACCGTCGCATTCTGAAACGTATTTTCAAAGCTCAGAATGTTTTCGATCGTCGCACCGCGGAATTTGTAGATGCTCTGGTCGTCGTCGCCGACCACGCAGAGGTTACCGCTTTTTTCGGCCAGCATGCGCACAAATGTGTACTGCGCATGGTTTGTGTCCTGATACTCGTCAACCATTAGGTAGCGGAAACGGTCCTGGTAGTATTCCAGAACGTCCGGGCACTTTTTGAAGAGCTCCACTACTTTGTTGATGAGGTCGTCAAAGTCCATAGCATCGGCGTCTTCCAAACGCTTTTGGTATGTTGTATACGCGCGGGAGATAATCTTTAATCTGAAATCGTCGCCGACCGTGAGGGCGTACTCGGCAGGCAAGATTAAAGAATCCTTTGCCCGGGAAATCTCGTTCAAAATCGATTTTGGCGTGATGTTTTTTTCCGAAATGTCGAGCTCTTTTAAGATGCTTTTCATCAAGCGGCGCTGGTCGTCGGTATCGTACACCGTAAAGTGCGAGGAATACCCGATGCGCTCGCCGTCACGGCGCAAAATACGCGCGCAGGTGGAGTGGAACGTCGATGCCCAAATGTCGTTGGCGGCCTCGCCCAACATGGCACACAGGCGGTCTTTCAGCTCGCCTGCAGCCTTATTTGTAAAGGTAATAGCCATGATGCGCCACGGCGCGCAGGCAGAAACACTCAAATGCTCCTGTGTTTCCGTTGTGAGCGGCGTGCCGTTTTCAATATAAGCTTTGCACGCGGCAATATCATTTTCATCGAGATCGTCACGCAGATAGGTGCTGTTGTACGCATCGCCGTAGCGCAGGATATTCGCGATGCGGTTGATGAGCACCGTTGTTTTTCCGCTGCCTGCGCCTGCCAAAATGAGCAGCGGGCCGTTTACGGTGAACACGGCTTGCTTTTGGCGGCCATTCATGCGTGCAAAGTCTTTTTCCAGCACTGCGCGGCGCAGTGCAAGGATTTCCGATTTATCCATATGTTCAAATGATCTCCGTTCTGTTGATTCTGTGTCTTCTCGTTTTTTTGTTTCTATCTTTACTATTGGTTTCTATTTTACTATATTTTGCGAAAAAGTTCAATCGAACATAGAAAATTCCCGGGGCTGGTTTAAAGCTCGCCTCGGGAGACTTATGTGTAAGTTAATATGACTTTACAAAGCAACTCGACTTTACAAAGTAGATGCGCTTTACATTACGCAAGCATCTTACGCACCATGTCGTAAAGCACGGGTTTCATATTGTCTATTGTATCCGGCTTATTTTCAATTATCGTGGCAAAGCAAGTGGAACCGATGAGCTCAACCACCAAAAACACGCGCTTATATAAGACATCTTCTGTGCAGCCCACGGCGAGCGAGCTGCTCTCAATGGCAGTGACAAGCTTGTCCCACAACGGGTCTTCTCTTAGATCAAGCTGCTTTTCAATCATCGGCCAAGAGAAATTGCGCTCCAAAAGCCGCAGTGTCAGACGGCTCCTTTTAAAGTATTCCACGATGTAATCGACCACGAGGATGATGTCTTCTACAAAAACGCCGGTCTTATGCTCTTCCGCATATTCATAGGCCTCACTCAAAACACGCGCGGAAATGCGGTATGTGAGCTGCTGCAGAAGCTGGGTTTTATCGTGAAAATACAGATAAAACGTACCCTTTGCGACGTTCGCTTTCTTTACGATCTCATCGACCGAGGTCTTGTTAACGCCCTTTTCAAGGAAAAGCTGATAGGCCGCCTCGAGCAGCCCCTCCTTTTTCTGTTCTTTTTTCTGTTCAACACCGCCGCGCATGGCTGTGGCCTCCCAACATTCAAATCTAACTGTGTAATCACTTCATTTGTTTTATAGTATAAGGCGGATACACCGTAAAAAGCAAGCCAAAAACAACATTTTGTACAGATTTGAATAAAATGACTAATAGTCAATTTATTTTGCCCGCACAGTTCGTCACTTTTAATATTGACTATTGGTCATTTTTGGACTAAACTACATAACGAAATAAACGGGATGGTTCCCGAATGAAAGGAGCGGTGCTAAATGGAGCACTTTGCACGATGGATCGTGAAGCGCAGAAAGCTGATTCTTGTTTTAGCGGTTCTGCTTTTGATCCCCTCGGTGTTCGGTGCGCTCGGCACCTACATTAACTACGATATTTTGACCTACCTGCCGAAAGATCTGGATTCCATGATCGGCGAGACGTATTTGGAGGATGACTTCAATATGGCATCGGTTTCCATGATTACGGTTGAAAACATGTCTACGCCTGATACCTTAAAACTGAAAAGCGATCTTGAAGGGGTCGAAGGCGTACAGAAGGTCATGTGGACGAGCGATTTTATCGATGTGACGACGCCGAAGGAAATGCTTCCGAGCGATATTCAGAAGTTCTTCTATAACGATTCCGGCGCAACGATGCTCATCGTTCAGTTCGATGCCCCGAGCGCAGATGCCAGAACGATGAACGCGCAGAAGCAAATCAAGAACATCTTGAATAAAGATTGCTTCATCGGTGGTATGTCGGCTATTTTGGAAGATACCAAGAGCCTCATCAATAAAGAAATGCCCTTGTATATCCTTTGCGCTGTGGGCGCTTCGTTGCTGATTCTGTTCCTCAGCCTGAAAGAAACGATTGTGCCGCTTATCTTCATGCTCGGCATGCTGTTCCCAATCGTCTATAACTTCGGCACGAACATTTTCCTCGGTCAAATCAGCTACATTACGGAAGCATTGGCAACGGTTCTGCAGCTTGGTGTTACGATGGACTTCTCCATCTTCCTGCTGCACCGTTACGAAGAAGAAAAGCTGACGGCGGCATCCGATGAGGACGCCATGGTGGCGGCTATTAAAAAGACGTTTTCCTCCATTACCGGCAGCTCCCTTACAACGATTGCGGGCTTCCTTGCCATGTGCACCATGCAGCTTACGCTCGGCGAAGACATCGGCGTCGTCATGGCAAAGGGTGTTCTGCTCGGCGTTATCTGCACCATCACGGTTTTACCGTCCCTTATCATGACGTTCCGTCGTGCCATTGAAAAGCACACGCACCGCACGTTCATCCCGAAGCTCAAGCGTACCTCGAACTTCGTCGTGAAGCACCGTGTGCCGATTTTGATTGCGTTTATCATAATCTTCATTCCGTTCTTCATTGCACAGTCAAAGACTTCCGTTTACTACACGATCTTTGATGCGCTTCCGCAGGACCTTCCCGGCATTGCGGGTACGAACCGCTTGAAGGAAGACTTCGATATGACAACGTCCCACTTCATCATTGTGGACGATACCCTTTCCGAAAAAAATCTCTCCGATCTTTCCGATGAGTTGAGCGGTGTGGACGGCATTCACCAGGTTTTGAGCTATGAAAAATTCGTCGGCGGCGCGATCCCGGAAATGTTTATTCCTGACGACGTGCGCGACATCTTCGAGGCCGGCGGCCACAAGATGATCCTTGCAAACTCCTCTTATAAGAGCGGCAGTGACGAGCAAAATAACCAGCTCTCCGAAATGATCGATATTGTGAAAAAGTACGACCCGAACGGCGTCATCACCGGCGAAGGTGCGATGACGAAAGATTTGATCGAGGTTGCGGATGTCGACTTCAATAACGTCAACATCACAAGTATCATCGTCGTGTTCGTCATTATCGCCATCGTGTTCCGCTCCGCTTCTGTTCCGGTGCTGCTCGTTGCGGCGATTGAAAGCGCCATCATGATCAACCTCGGCATTCCGTATTTCACCGGCACGACGCTGCCGTTTATCACAAGCATCGTTATCGGCACCATTCAGCTTGGTGCAACGGTCGACTATGCGATTCTCATGACCACGCGTTTCCGTGAAGAACGTAACGCGGGTCACACTGTAAAGGAAGCGGCTCAAATTGCCGTTGAACAGTGCAGTCAGAGTATTTTAACAAGCGGTCTCACCTTCTTCGCGGCAACGTTCAGCGTGTCCCTCGTCTCCCGTATGGAGCTCATCGGCGTGTTGTGCAAGCTCATCAGCCGCGGCGCACTCATCAGTATGGCGGTTATCCTGCTTGTGTTGCCGGCACTGCTCGTCATTACGGAACCAATTCTTAGAAAGACCACGTTCCATTGGCTGAAAAAGCCCGAAATCACCGAGAAAAAGGCATAATCGATTCAGAGAAAGGATCTCGATCAATATGAGTAAGTATCTTACAAAATCCGTTGCGGCTACGATTTCCGCGCTTCTCCTCCTCGGCTGCGCTGCCCCGGCCTTCGCGGCGGATGCTGCCGTTGAGAAAAAAGAAACCTCTTATCTCATCCTGAACGCAGACGGTTCTGTGCAGGAGCAGATCACCAGCGATTGGCTGCACAGCGATGACGGTTTTGATGCCGTTACCGACGAAAGCGACCTTTCCGATATCCAGAACCTCAAGAGCGACGTGATGCCGGAGCAGTCCGGCAATACGCTCAAGTGGACGACGGACGAAACCGATATTTATTATCAGGGCAAGAACAGCGCACAGGCGCCGGTCGGTGTTTCCATCGAGTATACGCTGGACGGCAAGGCGGTTACGGCCGATGAACTCAAGGGTCAGAGCGGCCACCTTGTCGCAACCGTTAAGCTGACGAACAACACCGGCGAAGAAGTGACCGTAAACGGTAAAAAGCGCACCGTCTATACCCCGTTCTTCACCGTTGCGGCGGCTGTGCTGCCGAGCGAAAACTTCAAGAACATCACGACAGAGCACGGTCTTGTGGAGTCTGATTCCAAAACGCAGGTTGCCTGCTACCTTGCGATGCCGGGCATGAAGGAAGCCGTCAGCGACCTGCTCCCCGACAGCTTTGATAAGCTCGACGACCTGATGCTCGATACCCTTACCCTCGAAGCAGATGTTACGGACTGCACCGTCCCGACGTTTCTCTTCGCCGCGGCTCCGAACCTTTCCGACCTCGACCTCGATGAGGCTTCCGACGAGCTTGGCGACACGATGGATGAGTTGACCGATGCAATCGATCAGCTGAAGGATGGTTCCGGTGCACTGGATGACGCGGTGGGCACACTTGTCGAAAGCCTTGACACGTTTGCTTCGAGTTACAGCCAGTTCGATGCCGGCGTGGACAGCGCTTTGAACGGCACACAGACCCTTGCAAACGGCACGGAGAACCTGCTTGAAAACGCACAACTCTTGGCAACGAAGACCGGCGAGCTTTCCCTCGGCGCTATTCAGCTGCAGAACAGTACCGCACAGCTTGCGGGCGTCATGAATCAGCAGCTTGTCCCGGGCCTTGTAGAGGCTTCCGAAAAGAAGACCGCGCTTGAAGACAAAATGACCGAGCTTTCCGGCAAGCTGGAGACCGTTGAAATCCCGGATATGACAGCACTCAAAGCACAGCTCGGCGCAGGCGCTGAACAGGTTTTCGATGGCGCGGCGAGCGGCGCAGCGAAAGCGGCTTCCGAAGCTGCTGCAAGCAATGCGGCAACAGCGGCTTCCCAGAAGACGGCGGAAGAGATCAAGAGCAACGTGCAGGCGGCTTCTTCCTCTGAAGATGTCACAAATGCAGCCGCAGCCCTTACGACACAGCTTTATCAGAGCGGTTACTCCGCAGGTTATCAGACTTCACAAGCTTATGTGGAGATGGCTTTAAATGATAGTACACTTGGCCTCAATGACGCGCAGAAAAAGGCTATTTTAAATGCTCTTGCACAGGATTCTACCTCTACCCCGAGCGCCGAAGTCATCAGTAACGGAACCGCGCAGGTTTCTGGCATGGTCGAGAAGATTGCTTCCGACATCGATCCCAACGCCATCGCATCGGCCGTCGGCCCGAAGGTTGCTGAACAGGTTGCCCCGATTGTTACAGAAGAAGTAACGTCTTCCGATGACCTTGCGACGGCAAAGCAGAGCGCTGTGCAGCAGGTTGCAGCGGCAATCCCGGACATTAACACCGATGAGCTCAAGAGTTTGATGGGTGAATTCAAAGACCTCTCCTCGCAGGCAGGCGAAATGATGGGCAGTGTTGATACGCTGACCGGCGCGCTGTATAACGCAGAGAATCCGGCAGATACCAACACGGTTGTCGGTGCGGCTAACGCGATTTCCGACGGTGCTGCAAAGCTTGGCAGCGGTGCTTCTCAGCTTGCAACCGGCACCTCTGCATTCGCAACCGGCGTAGGCACGCTCGATGCAGGCACCAACCAACTGCTCAGCGGCATGGAGACGCTCTCTTCCTCCAGCAAGACCGTATCGAATGCGATCGGTCAGTTCCAGACCAGCGGCGCAGAACTTAAAGACGGCACGTCTGAGCTCAGCGACGGCATGACAGAGTTCTCCGGTACAATCAATGATAAGCTCGACGGCCTCAGCGAAATTACCGACCCGGATTCCACGCTGGCACGCGTGATTGACATCATGAAGGATCGTGCGGACAGCTTCAAGGGCTCCGGCCGCGCAGACGGTACGGATATGACCGTAAGCTACGTAATGCGCACCGCAACGGACTCGAGCAGCAACAGCACGAGCACCACGGAAGAAACCACGACCGAGACTGAAACCAAAGACAGCTTCTGGAACCGTGTGGCAAACCTCTTCTCTAAGTAATTTAAAATAAAGCAAAGGAAGCAGGAACACATCGAAAGGTGCTCCTGCTTCCTTTTTATTGCTTTTTTCGGTGAAACGGTGTATGATTATCGTGTTTAAATCAGCAGAAAATGGGGTTGAAAAATGAAAAAACTATGCACGCTGTTCCTCACATTTTTGAAGATCGGCGCTTTCACGTTCGGCGGCGGCTATGCGATGGTTGCCTTGTTGGAAAATGAATTTATCGCCAAGAAAAAGTGGATCGATAAAAAAGAGTTCCTCGACATGATCGCGATTGCGGAGTCTACGCCGGGCCCGATAGCGATTAACAGCGCAACGTATATCGGTTATCACATTGCCGGTGTGCCCGGCGCGGCGACGGCCACGCTTGGGGTGTGTATCCCTTCGTTTGTCATCATCTACCTCATTTCCCTATTCTTTGACCAGTTTTTGAGCTTGAAATTCGTTTCCTGCGCGTTCCACGGAATTCAGGTGTGCGTTGTGTACCTCATCTTTTCCGCCGGTGTGCGCATGCTGAAAAGTCTTGAAAAGACGGCGTTCAATACCGTGCTTGTCACAGGCGTAGCGGTTTGCATGATAGCGTTTTCCGTTTTCGCGGTTTCGTTTTCGTCCATCTACTTTATTTTGCTTAGCGGTGTGGTTGGTCTTGCGGCCTACTTCATACAGCGCCTGCGTGGAAAAGGCGGTGACGTGAAATGATCTATTTTAAATTATTCCTGACCTTCCTTGAGATTGGCGCAGTGTCGTTCGGTGGCGGCTACGGCATGATCTCCCTCATCCGCGAAGCCGTGCTCTCGAATCACTGGCTCACGGAAAGCGAGTTCATCAACTTCATTGCGGTGTCCGAATCGACTCCCGGCCCGCTTGCCGTCAACATGGCGACGTTCATCGGCTCTTCGCAAGGCGGCGTGTTGGGCAGTCTGCTCGCGACTTTGGGCGTGGTGCTCCCCTCGTTCGTCATTATTTTGCTCATTGCGGCAGTGTTGAGTAATCTGCTGAAATACGCCGGTGTACAGGCATTCCTCTCCGGCGTGCGTCCGTGCGTGGTGGCGCTCATTTTGGCTACGGCGCTGACGATGGGTCTCAGCACGCTATTCGGCTTTACGACCATACGAAGCGCCCCCGAGGTCGATCCGCGCGGTGTTGTGATTTTGCTGCTGCTGATTACTTTGCACTTTGGCTATAAGCACTTTAAAAAGAAAGCGCCCTCGCCCATTTTGATGATCGTGCTTTCCGCCGGCCTCGGCATTTTGTTCTACGCGTTTTAAATTTTGGGAAAAGAAAAGACCTCTGCTCGGGCCAAACAGTCTTGAGCGGAGGTCTTTTCTGTATAGAAAATAGCGTTTAACCGTTATTTCGGCTGCACTTTTCGGCGTCGATCGCAAGCACAATCATCAAAACGCACAGTGCGTCTGCGGGGTCGTATATGTTCAAAAGGTATGTGTCCGTCCAGTTGAACAGTTCTTTGGAGATGCTTGCCACATCGTGACCGCTTCCGGAAACAACGGTATAATCCCACTCCAAAACGTTGCCCTCCACATGCCAGCCGTTGCATTCTACGTTGTATTTCGGCTTAAAAAGTGCAAATTCGCGGCTGATGCAACCGACATATTGGTTTTTAAAATACATTTCGAATTTCGGCATGAACGTGAAGATGCGTTCTTTTACCGTGCCGATCTCTTCACCGTAAGCGTCAAAAATTTTCAGACAGTGTCCCCAGGAGAGCTGCCCTTTGACGACATACACCGTGTTGCCGTTCTCATCGTAAATATCGTAGCTGTCGAACCATGAAAAAAAGCGCTGTTTAAACCGTAAAATCATAAAAAATCCCCTACTTCTTGCCACTGTTTTCAATCGTATAGATCACACAGACGAACCCTGCGATGACCGCGAGCAGTATGGAGCCGCTTAACCCGTCGTTCATGGCAGCGCCGAGGAATAGCCCGACTATGGCGGCCAAGATGATTACAACGGCGGAACCGATTGTTTTCATGTTCACGACAAAATCTCCTCCACGTACTTCTTTAAGCCGATTGTACCACGCTGCGTGTCGGTTTGCAATAGACTTCTGCAAAGATAAAAGAAAAGAATACGTTAAAAGCAGGTTAAAAACATGAAAAATATCCACATTTTTTCGAATTTTCTATTGACATTTCCTTTGCGGTTTTATATAATTCAATTGTAAATCTGTCAAGCGCCCCGCGGTCACCCATCCTTCGGCCCGGGGTGCTATTTTTCTGAAAATAAAAAAGGCGCAGAGCTCGCTCGGAAATCCCGGCAGCCCTGCGCCTTTTGCAGCTCGGTCTTCCCGGCTTTTCCGCAGCCGTCGCGTAATTTTGGGTATGAAAAAAGCAGCCCGGCGCATAAGCGCTAAGCTGCTTTATCAACTGTGTTTAATTTTTACGTTCAGCAAAACTCTACGGTTTTTCCTGTAAAACTGTCGT
>OLPZ01002027.1_pt1 | contig 12316 bp, 8 predicted proteins | sample 1672711 | NCBI WGS metagenome assembly OLPZ01 (sample SAMEA3136716, study PRJEB25190) | human gut metagenome
GCTGCCCGCCGCCGTGCAGGCAGCCGTCAAGACCGGCAGCAACCTGCGCGGCAGTGCCGAGTACCGCACCCACCTGACCGGCGTGCTGGTCCGGCGTGCCGTGGCCGCGCTGGAAAATTGACGGAGGTATACCATGCAGATCACATTTACCTTAAATCATAAAAAAGTCACCGCCGAAATCGCGGCTGACACCGTGCTGCTGGACCTTGTGCGCAGCCTCGGCTGCAAGAGCGTCAAGCGCGGCTGCGAGACCGCCAACTGCGGCCTTTGCACGGTCTTTCTCGATGAAAAGCCGGTGCTGTCCTGCTCGGTGCTGGCGGCGCGGGTCAACGGCCGCAGCGTCACCACGCTGGAGGGGCTGCAGGAGGAGGCTGCCGAGTTCGGCGCCTTTATCGCCGATCAGGGTGCGGAGCAGTGCGGCTTCTGCAACCCGGGCTTTATTATGAACGCGCTGGCGCTTTTCCGGGAAAACCCCGACCCCGGCGAGGACGAGATCAAGGAGTATCTGGCCGGCAACCTCTGCCGCTGCTCCGGCTATGAGGGCCAGCTGCGGGGCATTTTGAACTTTTTAGCGTGGAAAAAGGGGAAGGAGGCTGCCCAATGAAAACCGTGAACCAGTCCATGCGCAAAAAGGACGCTATGCAGCTTGTGACCGGCCAGCCCGTCTACATGGATGATGTCATCCCGCAGGACTGCCTGATCGTAAAGCTGCTGCGCTCCCCCCATGCCAACGCTATCGTGCAGGAGATCGACACGAGCCGCGCCCTGCTGGTGCCGGGCATCGAGGCGATCTACACATGGAAGGATGTGGACCAGCAGGGCCGCCGCTACACCCAGGCGGGCCAGACCTACCCCGAGCCGAGCCCCTATGACCGGCTTGTCATCGACCGCCATGTCCGCTTTGCGGGGGATGTTGTCGCAATTTTGGCCGGCAAGGATGAAAAATGTGTCGATAAGGCGATGAAGCTCATCAAGGTCAGGTATGAGGTCCTGCCCGCCGTGCTGGACTACCACACGGCACTGGACAACCCCGTCCTTGTCCACCCGGAGGAAAACTGGGAGTCGCTGGCACCGGTCGGGGCCGACAACAAGCGCAACCTGTGCGCCCACGATGAGAGCGGGGCGGGCGATATTGAGGCGGTGCTGGCGGGGTGCGATGTCGTCATCGACCATACATACCACACCCGCGCCTGCCAGCAGGCCATGATGGAGACCTTCCGCACCTACTGCAGCATAGATGCCTACGGGCGGCTGAATGTCCTCAGCTCGACCCAGATCGTTTTCCACTGCCGCCGGATCCTGGCCAATGCGCTGCACATCCCCAAGTCGATGATCCGGGTGGCCAAGCCCCGCATCGGCGGCGGCTTCGGCGCCAAGCAGACCTCGGTCTGCGAGGTCTACCCCGCCTTTGTGACATGGAAAACCAAAAAGCCCAGCAAGATCATCTTCAGCCGGTACGAGAGCCAGATCGCCTCCACCCCGCGCCATGAGATGGAGCTGCATGTCCGCCTTGGTGCGACAAAGGACGGCATCGTCAGGGGCATCGACCTCTACACCCTGTCCAACACCGGTGCTTACGGCGAGCATGGCCCTACAACGGTGGGCCTGTCCGGCCACAAATCCATCCCGCTCTACGGCAAGGCCGAGGCATTCCGCTTTGTCAGCGATGTCGTCTACACGAACCACATGTCCGCGGGCGCTTACCGCGGCTATGGTGCGACCCAGGGCCTGTTTGCGGTGGAGTCCGCCGTCAATGAGCTGGCCGACAAGCTGGGCATCGACCCGTTTGTGATCCGCCAGCGCAACATCGTCCATGAGGGCGATGTGATGCCCGCCTACTACGGGCAGGTCAACACCAGCTGCGCGCTGGACCGCTGCCTGCAGGCCGTGCATGACAACATCGGCTGGGACGAAAAATACCCCGTGCGCGACATGGGCAACGGCAAGGTGCGCGCCGTGGGCATGGGCATGGCGATGCAGGGCTCCGGCATCACGAGTGTGGATGTGGGCAGCGCCAGCCTGAAGATCAACGATGACGGGTTCTATACCCTCTCAATCGGTGCGGCCGACATGGGCACCGGCTGCGACACGATTCTGGCGCAGATTGCCGCCGAGGTGCTGGACTGCCCGCTCGACAATGTGACGGTCCTCGGCGCGGACACCGATTCCTCGCCCTACGATTCCGGCTCCTACGCATCCAGCACGACCTATGTCACCGGCAAGGCGGTTGAGCAGTGCGCCGAGCAGCTCAAGCAGAAGATCTGTCAGGTCGGCGCGGGGCTGCTGGGCCTTGATGAGCGTGCAGTCGTCTTTGCGGGCGATGCCGTGACAAGCGAGGACGGCACGCAGCGCGCCACGCTGGCGCAGATCGCCGCAGCCTCCCAGTGCGGCAGCAATACGGCGCTGGAGGCAGTCGTGACCCACAGCTCGGAAATCTCGCCCCCGCCGTTCATGGTGGGCGCGGCCGAGGTCGAGGTCGATCTGGAAACCGGCGAGGCGCAGGTCATCCGCTATGAGGCGGCTGTTGACTGCGGCACACCGGTCAACCCGAACCTTGCGCGGGTGCAGGCCGAGGGCGGCATCCTGCAGGGCATCGGTATGGCGCTGACCGAGAATGTCACCTACGATGACCGCGGCATGCCGCAGGAAAACTCGCTGATGCAGTACAAGATCCCGGCGCGCAACGACATCGGGCATATCCATGTCGTGTTTGAGAGCAGCTACGAGGGCACCGGCCCCTTCGGTGCCAAGAGCATCGGCGAGGTGGTCATCAACACCCCGCTGCCCGCCGTGGCCGATGCGATCTACCACGCCACCCACAAGCGGTTCTATGAGCTGCCCATCACCCGCGAGCAGATCGCGCTGGCCGGGCAGTAAAAGGCAGGGAACGGCGAAAAAGACCCTCTGCGGGGGATAAAAAAATTGCAAGCCGGCAGATTGCCGGCTTGCATTTTTTTTCAGGCTGCAAAAAAACTCTTGTAGGGGCGGGCATTGCTCGTCCGTGCCCGTTTGTCTGTGAAAAACCTTCCCGGAAAACGCGCTGCTGCGCCAAGCCTATGCGAAGATTCAGGTTTCGCCACCGCGGTTAAAACTGCGCCGGTTGTTGGGGAACCAAATGGCAGGGGTGAACACAGCCAGCCCCACCGCTGTGGTATCCCCGGGGTTGGAAACGATGTGGGGCAGGTTGGACTGCACCACAGTGGTGTCTCCGGCGTTCAGGCGGGTAGTCTCGGACTTCACCAGTACATCCAGCTGCCCCTGTTCCAGCAGCAGGATTTCCTCACTGGGATGGATCACCGGCAGGTCGCCGTCCTTGCAGTGGGGTTCCAGCTCAAAGCGTATGACCAACGACTGAGGTACAAAATTTCCGTTGGGCATGGGCGTAAGCAGATGATACCGTACATTGGAATTGGGCTGGGAGAGGATCAACATATCCGCCTGACGGGTTGTCAGGCTGGTGCTGCTCTCACCTCCCATAAACAGATAGGTGGGGATGTCCAGAGCGGCGCTGAGTTTGCGCAGGGTGGACAGGGACGGGTCGGTGAGATCGCGCTCGATTTGGGAGATGTACCCGATGGACAAACCGGTCTTTTCGGCCAGTTCCTTGAGGGTGATTCCCCGCTTTTTCCGCATATTTCGAACATGTTCGCCCAGCATAAGACCTCCCGCTTTTTCGTAAAAAAATTTATTTACAGTATATCACAAAATGCTCTGTACGTAAATAAGCAAGAAAAAATTCGATATTTATAAAATTTTTTACTAAAGAAAATTAGATGATTTCTTGATTATCTTACAAAATGTTCTGAAAAGTGTGAAAAAAGCAGAAAAACTCTTGACAAAAATTTTAGAAATAGTAAAATTTATAAAAAATTGTAAATTTTATAAAAATTATTGTGCAGGAGGAACCCTATGAAAATCACAGACGTAAAGGTAGAAACCATCCGTATCCCCATGAAAAAGCCCTTCCGTATTGCTTTTGCGGTACAGGATCATTCGCTGAATGTGCTGGTGAAGATCTCCACCGACGAAGGTCTGTGGGGCATCGGTGAGGCCGCGCCCTTTGAACCGGTGACCGGCGAGAGCGCAGCCACCGTTCTGGAAGCGCTGAAACTGTTCCGCACCGGATTGATCGGCATGGACCCGCTCGATGTTGAGGGCATCCACAGGATGATGGACCGCCTGCTGTCAGGCAACACCTCGGCAAAGGCCGCGGTGGATATTGCCCTGTACGATATCAAGGGCAAACTGATGGGTCAGCCTCTGTACAAGGTGCTGGGCGGCAGCGTGAACCAGATCGTCACGGACATGACGGTGGGCATTGACACACCGGAAGCCATGGCCGCCGAAGCCCGGGAACGGGTGGAAAAGGACGGCTTCACCATTCTGAAGATCAAGGCCGGCATCAACCCGAGTGAGGATATCCAGGCATTGACCCTGATCCGTCAGGCGGTGGGCCCCAACATCCGCCTGCGTGTGGACGCCAACCAGGGTTACACGGTCAGCGATGCGGTGCGCACCCTGAAAGCCTTTGAAGAGTTGGGCGTGGAAGCGGTGGAACAGTGCCTGCCCAGCTGGGATCTGGACGGTATGCGCTTTGTGCGTTCCAAGGTGGACTTGCAGGTCATGCTGGATGAGTCGGTCCACACCCCCATCGACGCAGCAAAGGCCTGCAAGATCGATGCTGCAGACATTATCAACATCAAACTGATGAAGTGCGGCGGCCTGTACCCGGCGGAAAAGATCAACGCCATTGCCGAGGCAAACCATGTACAGTGCATGGTGGGCTGCATGCTGGAGACCAAGGTGGCCATTGCTGCCGGTGTGAGTCTGGTTGCCGCCAAGCAGAACATCACCGAGGCAGACTGCGACAGCTTTATGTACGCTGTGGACCCCGAGATGGGTATGCCCGGAGGTTTTGCCGTGAATGGCGGCGTCTACACCCTGTCCGACAAACCGGGCCTTGGCATCGATATTGATTTTTAAGCGGGACCCCGCAGAGAGGTATAGAGAGGTATATTATGGCGAATACGATTTTTTCCTCCGAAGGCGCGCTCCTGTTCATCATGGTCGCCACGGTTGCACTGGGATTCTGGCTGCAGCGGTTCAAGGTGTTCAAAACGCTGGGCCCGGCCCTGACGGTTATCGTCATGGGCATCGTGATGTCCAACCTGCGGATCGTGCCTACCTCCAGCCCTACCTATGATGCCATCAGCAGCTACTGCGTGCCGTTGTCCGTTTCCATCTGCCTGCTGAGCCTGGACCTGAAACAGATGCGCAAATTATCCAAGGAACCGGTCATTGCGTTGGCCTCGGCCATATTCAGCGTCTGCGTGGCAGCTTTGGTGTTCGGCATACTGTTCGCCAACAAAATCGACGAGGGCTGGAAGGTGGCCGGTATGTTCGTGGGCACCTACACCGGCGGCAGTTCCAACCTGACCGCCATCGCTGTAGGCCTGGATGCCAGCAAGAACACCATCGCCTCGGCCAATGCCGCCGACTATGTGGTGGGCATCCCCACGCTGATCCTGATGTTTGCCACCCCCGCCCTGTACAAGAGTTCCAAATGGCTGAAAAAGCTGTGGCCCTATGATATGAGCGAGTCGGAGCTGCTGGGGGATGGCAACCACGAGGAACTGATGGCCTCCAAGGAATGGTCCATCCAGGAAATCGCCTGGCTGCTGGCCATCGGCTTTGGCACCGTGTGGGCTGCCACCAGCATCTCCTCGATGGTATTCGGAGAAGGGTTCCGCAGTGCAGGCCGCATCCTGCTCATCACCACCTTCTCCATCATCCTGGCACAGGTGCCGGCCGTCCGCAAGCTGCGCGGCAATTTTGACCTGGGCCTTTTCATAGCGGTGCTGTTCCTGGTGACCATCGGCTTTGCGGTGGACCTGAAGCAGTTCTTCGGATCGACCTTCTACATCACCCTGTTCTGCTTCTGTGTCATCGCCTGCTCCATTTTGCTGCACCTGCTCATCACCCGGCTGCTGAAAGTCCGTTTTGAGTATGTGCTGCTGTCCATCGTGGGCTGTATCTCGGATGGCCCCACCGCCGCCCTCATCGCCTCCAGCGCCCAGTGGAAGACCCTTATCAACATCGGCTTGCTCATGGGCGTACTGGCCGGTGCCCTGGGCAACTATGTGGGCATCGGTGTAGCCTATGCCATCCGTGCTTTCATCGGCGCCTAAACGGAAAACGGGAGAAACGGAAATGCGTAATTTTGACTTATATGTTTCAGGCATCCTGTACGGCAGACTGCGGCTGGGCGACGGCACACCCCAGATCCGGAAACTGGACGTGCATACCGGCGCGCTGCTGGACTGGCAGGACCTGACTGAACAGGACCGGGATTTTTACCGTTTCTTTGTGAAGATGGACTTTGCCGCCCTGGGGCAGAACCTGTCCCAGTACGAGTCGGGGCTGCATGGTACCGGGGAAGTTTCCCTGTGCGGCGAGCGCTACACCAGCGAAGACGGCTGCAGCTACCTGCAGCGGGATGTAAAATTCCCCAACAACAAACAGATGAAGGACGGGCGGCTGATCGCCGTCACCTGCCCTGCCCGGGAGATGGTCACGGTGCTGGTGGAACCCGGTGCCGAGGAGGAGACAATCCTGCGCCTGTGGCGCTCGACCTGGCCGGAGGAACAGTTGTTCCCGGTAGAACATGCGCAGACCTTCCCAGTGCCCATGCGGGACGGGGTACATCTTTCCACCGACGTATACCTACCTAAAAACTGCAGTACCCCGGTGCCCGCAGTGCTGGTACGCACCCCCTACGGCAAAGAGGACGGCTGTGAGATATACTACCGTTACGTCCAGCGCGGCTACGCGGTGGTAGTACAGGATGTGCGCGGCCGAAACGCCAGTGAAGGCGAATGGCTGCCCAACTACCACGAGGTGGAGGACGGCGACGATACTCTGAACTGGATCGCCGCCCAGCCATGGTGCAGCGGACGCATCGGTATGGTGGGCGGGTCCTACCTGGGTTATGTACAGTGGGCAGCCGCTGCCAGCGGCAACCCCCACCTGAAAGCTCTGATCAGCGTAGTCTGCGCGGGCAGTGCCTTTGTGGATCTGCCCCGCCGGGGTGGGTCTTTCACCTCGGGCATGCTGGCCTGGGCCTTTGCGGTGTCTCAGAAAACCTTCCACCCTGAGCTGATGGAACGCGATGACTGGGAGAAAGTGCTGAACATCCGCCCCCTGACCGACCTGCCGAAAAAGGCTCTGGGGTACGATGTGCCCTTCATCACACGGTGGCTGGAACCCAGTGACTACAACGATTTCTGGCGTATGTCCAACTGGCAGGAACGCTCCGTCGGGGCGCAGATCCCGGCGCTGATTCAGTCCGGCTGGTTTGACGACAACGGCATGGGTACCACCGAAGCCCTGGAACTGGTCCATGACTTCCCTCGGGGCATGCGCAAGGTCATTCTGGGACCCTGGCAGCACAGCGGCAATAGTAAGTACGACATGCACGGGGTATCCTTCGGCAGCCAGGCGCTGCGCTTTGATCTGGACTGGCTGTATTTCCGCTGGTTTGAGCATCACCTCAAGGAAGTGGACAACGGCATCGACCAGACTGCCCCGGTAGAATACTACACCCTGGGCCAGGAGGTATGGAAGACCGCCGAAAACTGGCCAGTGCCCGAGACCCGGGTCACCCACCTGTATCTGGATAGTGACGGCCATGCCAACACCTCTGCCGGGGACGGGCGGCTGACTTTTGCCAAGCCGGAGCGGGAGAACTGCGACGGTTACGCCTATGACCCCGAAAATCCGTCCCAGCACATCATCGATATGTCGGAGAACGAGATCGAAGTGCCGGAGGACTACACCCGGGAGGAATTGCGTCAGGACCTGCTGTGCTACACCTCCCCTGTGCTGAAGGAAGACCTGGTTCTGACCGGTGATATGACGGCGGAGTTGTATATTTCTTCTGACGCGCCGGATACCGACTTTGTGGTGCGTGTTACCGACGTGGATGAGAACGGCCGGTCCATCAAACTGGCGGATGGCCTGCTCAGCGCCCGATACCGTAATGGCTTTGCCCGGTCGGAGTTTTTGCAGGAAGGCGAGATCGTCTGCCTGAAGATCCGCACCACCAAGTTGTCCAATTGCTTCCGGAAAGGCCACCGCATCCGGGTGACTGTCACCTCCAGCGCCAAGAATTTCATCTTCCCCAACAGCAACACCCGGGAAGGTTTTGCTTCCGCCCGGACCGTGGTGGCCCATAACCGGGTATACCACGGTGGGCTGCACGCCTCCCGCCTGACGGTGCGGGTGGAACCCTAAGCGGATTGCCCTCCCTGCCAGCGGAAGCGAACAGATCACATTCTGCTCCGCAACCATCAAGCCTCGGCCAGAATGCACGGTGGCCGTAAAACAGTAAAATTCAAAATGTCATGTGAACTACGTGTTCTCGGGAAGCGGCGTGACTTCGGTCACGCCGTTTTTCCGTTCATGAGCACATCCAGAGGGATGAAGCCAATGCCGTCATACTTGATGTGGATGGTCTGGCGGCGCTTGCCGGTGGACTTGTCCGGGGCCTCCACATAGATGCCCTGAATCAGCTCTCGCAGGGCGTAGGGCGTCAGCTTCTCGATGCCTACATACTTGTCGGCCTTCTGGATGAAAAGCTCGATGTTCTCATGCTGTCGTTCCTGTACTTCAATTTCTTGTTGCAAAGTCTGCGTTTCCGCTTCCAGCTGCTTCTGTTCCGCCTCATAGCTCTGGCTCATCATGTCGAACCGCTCGTCGCTGAGCCGTCCTGCGGCGTTGTCCTCATAGGTCTTGATGAACAGCCGCTTCAGTTCTGCAATCCGCTTCTGATTGCGCTCCAGCTTCTTGCGATGGATCTGAATCTTCTCGCTGCTCTCCAGCCGCATTTGCTGGCCCATGACGGACACGAAGTAGTCCTTATGGTGCAGGATATGATTCGTTACCATCTGGATGTGGTGCAGCACCAGACGCTCCAGAACAGACTCTCGGATGTAGTGTGTGCCGCACTTCTCCTTGTCCTTCCAGTGGAGGGAACAATCGAAGAAAGCATTCTGAGGCTTGTAGTTGTTGGTGGCACCGTAATACATCTTTGCGCCGCAGTCGGCGCAATACACCAAACCGGAGAACATGCTGGTTCTTCCGCTGCGGGTCATGCGGTGGCGCTGCTGGCGGATCTCCTGCACCTTTTCAAACACATCGTCCTCGATGATGCGCTCATGGGTGTCCGGGAACACGGCCTGATTTTCCAGCGGGTTTCCCCTCTGTTTTTTGTCCCAGATGGAATTGGTGAAGGTCTTGAAATTCACCGTGCAGCCGGTGTACTCCCGGCGTTCCAGAATTTTGACCACAGAGCTGTCAGACCATTTACAGGGATTTTCCGGCAGAGGGTGAGTCGTTTTCTGTCCCTGCTGCTTCTTGTAAGCGGTAGGTGTCAGCACCTGATCCGCTCGCAGCTGATTGGCAATCTGGGACGGGCCACGGCCCTCCATGCACATGGTAAAGATCCTCTTGATCACCTGTGCGGCCTCCGGGTCGATGATCCAGTGGTGAGGGTCGTTACCGTGAGCACCACTTTTCACTTAAATTTATTCAGCTCTTCAATAAATTTGAAGAGGGATATTACCTTTTCCTGTTTGGTGAATTCCTGATTCACTTCACCGGTTGTAATCTTACTTCCCAAGATTACACATCCCTTGCCATCATACATCTTTCTTACAGATTCGGCCCAGGCGCTTTTCCTTTTCCTTGACTTTTCCAACTTTCCCTTGACTTTTCCAACTTTCCCTTGACTTTTCCAAATTGTAGTGTTAATATAAAAACAAGCCCGTTATCTGTACTTATTTCGGTTGCTTTGCCGAAACTCTGCAGGAGCGGGGGTATCTGTTATTATCAAAGGAGGATTTTCAAATGAAAAAACATACCCGCGTACTGTCGCTGCTGATGACCCTGGTGCTGGCCCTGGGTCTGTTCCCCATGGCAGCCTTCGCTGCCAACTATCCCAAAGCCTATGACGTCAGCTTCCAGCTGCAGGATGGCACTGTGATCGCCGAGTACGATAAAGTCAGCTATGTGAGTAGCGTCACTGTTCCCGAGTACCGCGATGTTGAGACCTGGTACTGCGAGGCTCTGAAGATGGAAGTCACCACCGGCGATACGGTGGTCGCGGACGACTTTGGCATGGACAAGGACGTTGTTTTTGTGGCCGACGCTGTTCTCCCCAAGTCCTTCACTCTGAACTTCCGTCTGCCCAACGGCGTTGAGGTAGGCTCCACCGTTCTGAATCCCAAGAATTTTATGAGCTTCTTCACTGTTCCCATGGTGGACGGCGCCAGCGTGAACTGGGCTGCTGATGGCGTCACTCTGGCAGGCGGCCAGAAGATCACCGGCCAGGACCTGGACATGGACTATGCCTGGTATGAGAAGAACCCTGTTCTGAACTTCGACCTGACCAGCGAGGCCGTGTATCCCGACGCTTTCACTGTGAAGTTTATCGATGGCAACGGTCAGCTGGTCGAAGAGCAGACCGTGAACGCCTTGAACTACTTCACTGCTGTGAAAGTTCCCGCCGGTACGTGGTCCTGCCCCCGTCAGAACGCCATTGTCAGCGAGAATGACTACATCAGCGGCCAGACCCTGGATCTGGACTACACTTGGTACGGTTATCATCCTGTTGTGGAGTTCTACGCCAACTGAATCCCTGCATCAGCAAACGCCCGGACTTCGGTCCGGGCGTTTTTCCATGCCCCCCGCCAAGCGGGTTTTATCTCGTGCACAGTGCTGACCATGTCGTGCATCTCCGGTCTCGGTGACGTTCCTGCCTGCGTCCCCCCGTCCCCTTTCATTCCGAGAGCCCCGTGTCATCCCGAGCTTGTCGAGGGATCTTGCGACCCCAGGAGGAAAGATTCTTCGTTGCTCCGCTCCTCTGAATGACAGGAACGGAACCAGAGAGCGGCAGCGAAAAGAGGAGACCAGGCAATGCCCCGTCCCCCCGGGAAGGGCGCAAAAAAGCCCCGCACTGTTGGAACGATCTCAATAATATCGCCTATATCACAGTTCAGGGCTGTACAGATTTTCACAAGTGAATCTGTTGATACATTTTCGTTGCGCCCCATTTTCGCAATCAGTGCAGAACTTACTCCAGCAGCTTGCTGCAAATCCTTCTTTTTTATATCCAAATCGATCAGAAGCTTCCAAAGCTTTTTATATGAGATAATATCCAAATGTACCCATAAAAAACTCCTTTACATCTATTTCCGTAGACGAACTTAATAGCCAATATCTTTCAGAATTTTATCGATTTCCTCAAATTCGTCTTGGATGCTTGGTTCCCATGCTGAATCGTTGCACCAACGGCAGTATATTGCTTTTCTGTCTCGCATTCTGTGACAATATGGGCATTCCACTACGTCGTCTTCGCTGGTATCCACTGATGTTCGATGTGCACACTTAGAGCAATATGTGGTATCGACCTTATCCTACAGAGTATTTTCGTCAGTGTTGCCGCAATTTGCGCATCTCATACCATCATCTCCATCTGGGATGTATTTGTAATCTGTATTATCATCGTATCCGGAAGATTGAGAAGCTACATACACTGCACCTACAGTGACAGCTGCGACGCCCACAACCTTACCGGCAGTTCTCAACCATTCCTTCGCTTTTGCCTTTCGTGCCTGCTTACAGTCGATACATAGTGTAACATCTGGATTGTCGGAAAAGCGGTTTGTCACATACAAGAAAACCAGGCATCATCAAGATTTTTATCTCGATAATGCCTGGTTTATGTTTTCCAACCCTGCCAGACAGATGCCATATATCAGTAATTTTCGTGGGTTACTGTTTTATGACCACCCATCTAAAAGGCCGGGGCTTTTCTTGTTCTGGGGCAATACCGCATAATTCTAAGTGCCGCAGCCGCCGGAGCGGTGCTTGAGCCGTTAGGCGGGAATTATGCGGTGTTGCCTTAGTTATTTGTGCGGGCTTTCCCTGCGTGAAAACCCTGTGAGACGGGTGTCCGCATTCCTCGATAGGACACCCCGGAAATGCGTTTGTGGGTAATCAAACGCCATGCTATGTAAAACATGTTCCAGCCCAAAGCGTGGGCAATCAAGGCGGATAAGCAGAACCATGATTTATTGAAAATTCGGAAAAGAATCTGTATAATACGTATCAGATAGAGCCTATAGCCATGAAAGGCAAGCGGCATAGCAGTCGGCACATAAACGCATTCATTTGCTCTCAAAAGGAGAACTTTCGTGAACTACATCGCAGTAGTCGAGGACAGCGCGCAGGATCGGGCAGTGCTGGACTCGTATCT
>OLPZ01002029.1_pt1 | contig 12310 bp, 10 predicted proteins | sample 1672711 | NCBI WGS metagenome assembly OLPZ01 (sample SAMEA3136716, study PRJEB25190) | human gut metagenome
GAAAAACTGGTTGAAAGATGTCTGCCATATTCAGATCAATTGCCAGCATCTCTTAGAATGTAAAAGAACAGGATATATACTATTTGTTCATTAGGAACACTTCTATAGTACATATCCTGTTTTCTCTTATCTAGACGGTATTTATTTGACGCTTACGTAAAAAACGTGGCATGAATCGCATTACAGTTTTAAACATTCATGGGATACGCCTTGCACATTTAGGAGATATTGGCAGACTTCCAACAAAAGAAGAATATGAAAAACTAAACGTTGATATCTTACTCATACCATGTGGCGGATACTATACGATCAATGCTTTAGAAGCAAAAGAAATCATTGAAACAGTGAATGCTGGTTTAACGATTCTCATGCATTATAGAAATGGAAAGCAAGGGTATGACGTATTAGAAGATATTCATGATATCATGCAGAATACAATACCATCGATAAAGCAAATTGCATCCAGCACATTGGATATTAATCAACATCTATTAGACAGTCATTCCATCATTACACTGCTTCCAAAGCAATAAAAAAACCGGAAATTCCGGTTTTTATTTACGTCTTGTAGAAGCTTGTCTTGCCTTCATCTTTGCCTGTATTTCTTCCATGGCTGCTTTTTGATTTAAGATGATAGGAATGACAATTGGATTACGATTTGTTTTCTTGTAGAGATATGGTTCTAAAGAAGAACGAATGCAATTCTTTAATTCACCAAATGTTGTTCTTTGCTGCATCTTTTTCTTTAATGCATCATAAACAATCAATTCTGCTTCTTTTAACAATGTCTGTGATTCTTTGATGTATACAAATCCACGAGAAACAATATTTGGTCTGCATAGGATCTTATTGTATCTAGAATCAATTGTTACGATAACAGCGACAAGACCATTTTCAGCTAAGATACGACGATCTTTAATAACAGATGTACTTAAGCCAGAGGCATCATTTCCATCAACATAGATGGCATCTGTCTGAATACGTTCCTTTGCTTCAAATACTTCTTCATTTCTCAATACAAGCACGTCACCATTCGCACATACAAAGCAGTTCTCTTTTGGAATGCCCGTTGTCATAGCAGTCTGAGAGTGCTGAACAAGCATTTTATATTCACCATGATTAGGCATAAAGTATTTAGGCTTGATCAGATTTAACATTAATTTCTGTTCTTCCTGAGGTGCGTGACCTGTTGTATGGAAGGATGTCAGAGGGGAGTTTGTAATAACGTTCGCTCCAACTCGTGTCAGCTGGTTGATGACACCGCCAACAGATACCGCATTGCCAGGAATAGGGTTAGATGAGAACAATACAGTATCACCAGGTAAAATCTTAATGAAACGATGTGTTCCATTTGCAATTCTACTTAATGCTGCCATTGGCTCACCTTGAGAACCTGTGCACACAATACAGATTCGATTTGCCGGAAGTGTATTTAATTCATTGCCTGTAATAAAAGAGGAATCAGGAATATTGATATATCCAAGTCTTCTTCCGATATCCAGTACATTTTCCATACTTCTTCCGAATACCGCAACTTTACGATTACATGCAACTGCAGCTTCAAGAATCTGTGCTAAACGGTATGTATTAGATGCGAATGTAGAAACAATCATTCTGCCTGGTGTCTTTGCCATCTGTTCGTTGATTGCCTGTGCAACTTTGCCTTCAGAAATAGACCATCCAGGAACAGAAGAGTTTGTAGAGTCACTCATTAATAAAGTGACACCAATCTGTCCGATATAAGCCATCTTCTGATAGTCAGAGTTCTTTCCAATAGGTGTCAAATCAAATTTGAAGTCACCAGTTTCAAAAATTCTGCCATTTGGTGTATTGATGAAAATTCCATAAGAATCAGGGATGGAATGGACAGTATCTACAAAACCAATAGAAAAATATTTTGTTCTGATTCTACTTTCTTCAGAATTGATTTCACGAATCTTTACACTTCTTAAGAGGTGATGTTCATCTAGTTTCTTTTCAATCAATGCTTTAGCGAATGGACCAGCCCAGATTTCCTTGATGCGAACCTGTTTTAAGAAGAAAGGCAATCCGCCAATATGATCTTCATGACCGTGTGTAATGACCAATGCTTTGATCTTTGACTGGTTCTGCTGAAGATATGTAAAATCTGGAATGACATAGTCTACGCCTAATAAGTCACTGTCTGGGAAAATAACACCACAGTCAATGATGATGATTTCGTCATCATGTTCAACGCAGTACATATTTTTGCCAACTTCACCAAGTCCACCCATAGCATAGACAAGAGTATCTGTTTTGTGATCAATAACCACTTCTTTTTGTTCCGCTATTTCATCATAACGAACATTATGACGTGCAGTTTTTCTTTTTGTCTTTACTTCACTCATTATTATCTCCAATATTATAAAAAAACTTAAAAATGTTCTAACGGCGTAACCATTATAACATTTTTTGTAACGTATTCGATAGTGAATTCAATTAGATTACAAGAGCACCTTCAACTTCTTTGAAAGGATCTTTCTTGTTGATGTGATCATAGAATAAAATGCCTGAAAAATGATCAATTTCATGTTGCAGAACAATTGCAAGATATCCTCTGGCACGAATTGTAATATCCTTATTTGTACATAGATCAAATGCCTTGACTGTAATTCTTGCACTTCTAACAACATAGCCATCATGTTGATTTACAACAGACAAACATCCTTCACCAGAATGCAGGTATGCTTTCTGTACAGAAGAAGAAACAATTCTAGGATTAACAAGCATATATTCAAAGTGTTCAGGTTCACCATTTTTATCCAGGTCATCAACAACGACAGCTGTCATCTGTTTTTTGATGCCGACCTGAATCGCACTGATTCCAACCGCAGGTCTAAGATTCATTTTTTCTGCTTTTTCTTCATCTGTGCTGTCTTTGACATATTGCAGCATTTCTCTCAGGAGTGTTTCATCTTCCTTTGATAGTGGTAATGTAACGATTTCACTCTTTTCACGAATGATCGGATCTGTATCTTTCACAATAGTATCATTATTTATTAACATAAAAAAACCTCTCTAGTATTCTAATCATATGCGATAAAAAAGTCAAAATGATGATACAATATTTTGCATGACAACAAATAAAAAAAAGTGGAAATTAAAAGAAGGATTATTTTCTTTTTTAATGAGTGGTGGAAGTGACTTGCCAATTCACTTGGCAATGGTAGCACTGATCATCTATGGAACATTAATGATTGGCTCTGCCTCTATGGGGTTAGCAGTCAAAGATACGACATATTTAGTGAAAACAGTTGTGAAACAGATTATATTTGTCATTTTTGGCTATTTTGGAATGTGTAAATTTTCAAACTGGTTTCGACTTGATAAATTAAAAAAATCATCGTTTTCCTGGTGCATTATATTTATGGAAGCATTACTTGTTTCTTGTATTTTCTTTAAAGCTTCAGGCGGTGCACATGCCTGGATCCGTATTCCTTTTCCAGGATTAGAGATATCAATTCAGCCAAGTGAATTTGCTAAAATTGTATCTATATTAATTATTGCGGCATATCTAGGTGATGTAAAAAAAACATATCCAAATGCAAAAAAATTGTTATTAAGACCATTATTGTTTATTGGAATCTATTTATTAACGATTGTATTTCTGCAGCATGACTTTGGAAGTATGGCAGTTAACTTTTTGATTGTGTGTGTCTGCTTATTGCTTCCCAATCATCCGCAATTAAAAAAATTTCAGGGCGGATTAAAAATATGCTTCTGTGTTACAGTTGCTGTAGTTGTATTTATTCTTTCTCCTCAGGGTGTAAAGTTTATTGAACATTTGCCAATGCTTTCGACATATCAGATCAATCGATTTCTTTCAGCTGTCAATCCATTTGAAGATATTTATGGCTCCAGCTATCAGATTGTAAAAGGACTTGTTTCATTTGTTGATGGTGGTTTATTTGGGGTTGGATTTGGCAATTCTGTTAGAAAATATACAGATTTTCCAGCTGCAAATACTGACTTTATTCTTTCGATTCTTGTAGAAGAATGTGGTTTTATTGGCTTTCTTGTGTTAATTGGTTTGTATAGTGTCATTATTTTCAGATTGTTGAACTATGCCAATAAAATAAAAAATGAAAAAGCAAAGATCATACTTGTTGGTACAGCGATGTATTTTGTTGTCCATTGCTTCTTTAATATTGGTGGTGTTACGGGTATGATTCCTTTGACAGGTGTTCCTTTACTGCTGATTTCATCTGGTGGATCATCTACGTTATCAATTATGTTCTGTGTAGGAATTGCACAGGCCGTCATTTCACAATACAACAGAAAGGAGATCGAATGAGAATTATTGCAGGAGAATTTGCTTCTAGAAGACTGGAAACAAAAAAAGGGAACGCAACTAGACCAACTTTAGATAAAGTAAAGGAAGCTGTCTTTTCGTCGCTGGGTGGATACTTTGATGGTGGAAATGTATTGGATCTCTATGCAGGGAGTGGTGCTGTTGGCTTAGAAGCACTTTCTAGAGGTATGGACAATGCATACTTTTCTGATAATGATCGTATTGCCTGTTCTGTCATTAGAAATAACATTGCTTCTTTAAAGGTAGAAGATAGAACGAAAGTGTATCCGATTGCAGACATGAAGATGCTTTCTAGAATGAAAGAAGAAGGAAAGAAATTCCGTTTGATCTATTTAGATCCACCATATGCAAAACAGAAAAATTTAGAAGTCATGCAGTATATTGATGACAATAATTTGTTAGATGAGAATGGTGTTGTTGTGATAGAATCCTTGCAGGAAGAAAACTATCACGTAGATACATTTCAACATTTTCACTACCATAAGGAATCTGTCTATGGAATCATGAAAATTACATATTATAAGCACAATTAAGTCCGGGAATATCTGGACTTTTTTGTTTGAAAAAAGAATTGAAAGAATTTAGCACTCAAATATTGACTCTGCTAATTTAAAGGTATACTATACTAGCAGGCACGAAGAAAGAGTGCTAAAAAAGGAGGTGTATGGAATGCTGACGCCAAGAAGAATTGAAATATTCAAGGCTGTTGTGGATGACTTCATTCAAAACGCTGAACCAGTTGGCTCGAAAACATTACAGACAAGATATCATCTGCCATACTCCAGTGCTACGATCCGTAATGATCTGCAGGCACTTGAAGAAATGGGATATCTTGAAAAAACACATACATCTTCAGGAAGAATTCCTTCAACAATGGGCTATAAATTCTATTGCGAAAATCTATTGAGCGAATCTTCACTAGATAAGAAAATGGAAGTCGCAATTAGAAATGCATTTGAAACAAGTAACCTGAATGTTGAAGATGCAATTCAACAAAGCTGTCAGATCTTAAGTGATATGACAAATATGACAAGCGGTGCAATTGGTCCGGATGCTTCTTCACAAAGACTGGAACATATTAAATTGTTCCCAATTGATGAAAGAAATGCGGTATGTGTCTTTATTACAGATTCAGGCCATACAGAAACAAAGAATTTCCACTTTGATGAAGATATTCCATTCAAGGATATTGAAACATGTACGGATATTCTGAACCAAAGACTCAAAGGTACGCCAATCACAGATCTAGCAGAAAAGATGGAATCCATCAAGCCAGATCTCGGCAGTGTCGTACAGCGTCATGAAATGTTATTTACGGCTTTTGTAAAAGCGTTTGTCAAGTTTGCTTCTGATAATGTCTACTTCTCTGGAAAAGATCGTATGTTATATCAGCCGGAGTTTGAAGATATTAACAAGCTGAAAAAAATGATGACAATGTTCAATGATGCATCGGTATGGAAAAAGATGAATACCAATGAAAATGCGGTGGCTGTATCTACAAGAAGCGGTGCAGAATTGACATGGTATAACGATTTGGCAGTCGTTAGAAGCAAGTTTAAAGTCAATGGTGACGAAACGGGTGAATTCATGGTTATTGGACCTAGCAGAATGAATTATGACAAAGTTGTCAGCATGGTTGAATATGCGGCAAGAATGATAGAAAAAATGTATAAAACTGGAGGTGATGATAGTGAATAAAGACGAAAAGAAAGTTGAAGAAAAGGACGAGGCTGTCGTCGCTGAAGAAACAGAAGAAAACGTTGAAACAGAAAAAACAGAAGAAACAAAAGAAACAAGCGAAGATGTGATTGCTTCATTAAATGAAGAAATCAAAAAGAAAGATGAAGAAATCGCAAAACTCAAAAATGCGTATGCTATGGCTTATGCAGATACAGAAAATACAAGAAAGAGACTGATGAACGAATATGAACAGAAACAGAAGTATCATATTCAGTCATTCGCAAAAGAAGTATTACCTGTATTGGATAACTGCGAAAGAGCATTGGCACAGGCAACACAGGATGAAGCGTATCGTAAAGGTGTAGAAATGATCTACAACCAGCTGAAGACTTGCCTTGAAAAAGAAGGCGTTACAGAAATCGAAGCACTTGGGCAGCCATTCGATGGTAACTGGCATCAGGCTTTAATGACAGAAGCTAAAGAAGGTGTAGAACCAGGAATGGTAACAGAAGTACTGCAAAAAGGATATAAATTGAAAGACCGCATCTTAAGAGCGGCTATGGTAAAGGTTAGCGAATAACCGGGAGGTAATAAGAATATGAGTAAGATTATTGGTATTGACTTAGGTACTACAAACAGCTGCGTAGCAGTTATGGAAGGCAAGGAAGCAAAGGTAATTGCTAACCCTGAAGGTAATAGAACAACTCCTTCTGTTGTAGCTTTTAAAAATGGTGAAAGAATTGTTGGTGATGCTGCAAAAAGACAGCTGATCACAAACAAGAACACAGTTTATTCTGTAAAGCGTTTAATGGGTACAGACAAGAAAGTTGAACTTGAAGGAAAGCAGTATACACCACAGGAAGTATCCGCTATGATCCTTTCTTACTTGAAGGATTATGCTGAAGCATATCTTGGTGAAAAGGTAGACAAGGCTGTTATTACAGTTCCTGCATACTTCAACGACGCACAGCGTCAGGCAACAAAGGATGCAGGTAAGATTGCTGGATTAGAAGTTGAAAGAATTATCAATGAACCAACAGCATCTGCATTAGCATTTGGTCTTGATAAGGATCAGAATACTGAACACAAGATTCTTGTATACGATCTTGGTGGTGGTACATTCGATGTATCTATTCTTGATATCGCAGATGGTACATTTGAAGTATTATCTACAGCAGGTGATACACATCTTGGAGGTGATGACTTTGATGAAAAGATCATTGACTGGTTAGCTGATAACTTCAAGAAAGAACATAACATTGATCTTAAGGCTGACAAGATGGCTTTACAGAGATTGAAGGAAGCAAGTGAAAAGGCTAAGAAGGATCTATCTGGAACAGTTCAGACACAGATTTCCTTACCATTCATTTCTGCAGGTCCTGAAGGTCCATTACACTTAGAAGCAACATTAACAAGAGCACAGTTTGATGCTATGACAAAGGATCTTGTTGATAGAACAATGGTTCCTGTAAAGAATGCATTAAGAGATGCTGGATTGAATGCCAGTGATCTTGATCAGGTATTACTTGTAGGTGGTTCTACACGTATTCCTGCTGTGCAGGAAGCTGTAAAAAAAGAACTTGGTAAAGAACCTAACAAGTCCGTTAACCCAGATGAATGTGTAGCTTTAGGTGCTGCAATTCAGGGTGGTGTCATCAGTGGTGATGTTAAGGACGTATTATTACTTGACGTTACTCCATTAAGCTTAGGTATTGAAACACTTGGCGGTGTTATGACAGTATTGATTCCAAGAAATACTACAATCCCAACAAGCAAGTCTCAGGTATTCTCAACAGCAGCAGATAACCAGCCAGCAGTAGATATCCACGTATTACAGGGTGAAAGACCAATGGCTGCAGACAACAAGACACTTGGTAACTTCCAGTTAGATGGTATCGCACTAGCTAGACGTGGTGTTCCACAGATCGAAGTTAAGTTTGATATCGACGTTAATGGTATTGTTAAGGTATCTGCATTGGATAAGGGTACAAATAAGGAACAGCACATTACAATTCAGAACTCTTCTGGATTAAGTGATGATGAAATCGATAGAATGGTTAGAGAAGCTGAAGAACATAAGGCTGAAGATGACAAACGTAAGGAAGAAATCGAAACAAAGAACAAGGCTGAAGCTTTCATCAACCAGATCGATGAAACATTAAAGAGCGACAATGCAAATGTAAGTGAAGATCAGAAGGCTGAAGTTAAGAAGCTCAGAGATGAATTGCAGGAAGCAATTGACAAGAATGATATGGAAACATTGAAGTCAAAGATGGAAGCTCTTGAACAGGCAGCAAATGCTATGGCACAACAGATGTACCAGCAGCAAGGTGCACAGGCTGATCCTTCCGCATCAGCTGGCAATACTTCATCCTCTAATGATGATGTTGTAGATGCTGATTTCAAAGAAAAGAATTAATCATAATGAATGCGGAATGTAATTTCCGCATTCTTATTTCAAAGAATAAGTGAGGTTTTGTATGGCAGATAAGCGAGATTACTATGAGGTATTAGGCGTATCCAAAAATGCAACCGATGATGAAATCAAACGAGCCTATCGAAAGCTCGCTAAGAAGTATCATCCGGATTTGAATAAAGAACCTGATGCCGCTGAAAAATTTAAAGAAGTCAATGAAGCAAATGAAGTATTGTCTGATCCTAAAAAAAGACAGGCATATGATCAGTTTGGTTTTGCAGGTGTAGATCCACAAGCAGCTGGTGGCAATGGATTTGGAGGCGGATTCTCTGGATTCTCTTCTGGTAACTTCAGCGACTTTGGAGATATTTTTGGAGATATCTTTGGATCTGGTATGGGTGGTTTCTCATCTTCATCTAGATCAAGAGCAAAACAAGGTCCTCAAAAAGGTGAAGATGTATTTAGAAGAATATCTATTTCCTTTATGGATGCATGTTTTGGTAAAACAGAAACTTTGAATTTGACATTTGATGAGCAGTGTGAACATTGTCATGGAACAGGTGCTGAAAGTCCGAGCGATATTGAAAACTGTCCAAGATGTCATGGTACAGGCTATGTTGAATCTGTTCAACAGTCTTTGTTTGGCATGATGCGTACACAAAGTCCTTGCCCAGATTGTCATGGAACAGGGAAACACGTAAGAAAGGCTTGTCATGTATGTCATGGACAAGGTTACACTCGTAAGACTTCACCAGTTGAAATCAAGATTCCTGCAGGTATTTCCAGTGGTCAGCAGTTAAGAGTTGCTGGCAAGGGCAGTAGAGGAAGCAATGGTGGACCAAATGGTGATCTCTATATCGAAATCAATGTACAGCCACATAAGTATTTTGTAAGAGATGGTAAAGATATTTATCTTGATATCCCAGTCAGTGCAGTAGATGCTACGATTGGTACTTCAGTAGATGTACCTACAATTGATGGGGATGTTTCTATGAAGATCCCTGCAGGTACACAGGATGGTACAAAGTTAAGACTTAAAGGCAAAGGTGTTGTTGATCTTAGAGGTGGCAAGAAGGGTGATGAAATCGTTACTGTTCGCATAAAAGTAAACGATGACCTTTCTAGAAAAGAAAAAGAACTCTATAAACAGTTACAGGAGTTACAAGAATCCTCCAAGTCTGAAACACTTTGGACAAAATTTAAAAACCAGTTTAAATAAGAAACTTTAAAGGAGGTGGTATCATGAATCCTGAAATCATGACTGAAATTCTCCAACTAATTATTAATAATGCAGTTACAAAAGCACAGGAAAATCATCATTCACAGATTACAGTAGAACATGTTCTATGTGCAATGTGTGAAGATGACAACCTGGATGGAATATTTGAAAGAATCAATGTTCCAAAATCTAAATTTCTGACGATTGTGAAAAGATCACTATCTAACATGGCAAGTGTAGATGGAGCAAATGACTTGAGTATTGATCGTTATCTTCAGCAGGCATATCAGTACGCTATGGATTATATGAAAAAACTTGGCGATACATATATGAGTGCTGCGGATCTGTTGATTGGTATCTTTGAAACAAATGCACCAGTTGTAAACGAACTTATGAATACGCTGCATTTCACATTAAAAGATATCATCAAAGCAGAAAATGATAGAAGAGGAGGTATGAAGATGGACGAAAAAACAAATGAAAGCCAACTTGATGCCTTAAGTAAATATGGCAGAGATTTGGTACAAGAAGTGAAAGATCACAAAATTGATCCTGTCATCGGTAGAGATGAAGAAATCAGACGTGTGATTGAAATTTTATCTCGTAAAACAAAAAACAACCCTGTATTGATTGGTGAACCAGGTGTTGGTAAAACAGCAATCTGTGAAGGATTGGCACAGCGTATCTACCATGATGAAGTACCAGAAGGATTGAAGAATAAAAAACTCATTGAACTGGATATGGGTGCTTTGATTGCTGGTGCAAAATACAGAGGTGAATTTGAAGAAAGACTCAAAGGTGTTTTAAAACAGGTTCAAAAGGCAAATGGAGATATTATTCTGTTTATTGATGAAATTCATAACCTTGTTGGTGCTGGAAAAACAGAAGGATCCATGGATGCGGCGAACTTGTTGAAACCATTGCTTGCTAGAGGAGAATTGAGATGTATTGGTGCAACGACATTCAATGAATATCGTCAATACATTGAAAAAGACAGAGCTCTGGAAAGAAGATTTCAGAAAGTTCTTGTCAATGAACCAACAGTAGATGATACGATTGCAATCTTAAGAGGCTTGAAAGAACGTTTTGAAAATTATCATCATGTAACGATTAAAGATGAAGCACTTGTTGCGGCAGCTAAACTTTCTGATCGTTATATTACTGATCGTTTCTTGCCTGATAAGGCAATTGATCTTGTTGATGAAGCTTGCTCATCCATTCGTGTAGAACTAGATTCTATGCCTACAGAATTATATGAACTCGATCGTAAACAGAAACTTCTGGATATGGAATTGAAATCATTGAAGAAAGAAAAAGATGATAAGTCATTAGCAAGAAAAGCTGAAATTGAAAAAGAACTTGCAGATGTCAATGAAAAGCTTGAAGCCGGTATTTCTAAATGGAACGCTGAAAAGGAAAGTGATAAATCTATCGCTTCCTATCAGAATGAACTAGAAGAAGCCAAAAAACAATATGACCTTGCACGAGAAAAAAACGACTATGATAAGGCTGGTCAGCTATTATATTCAACAATTCCTGCATTGGAAAAGAAAATTAAGGATTCTATGAATACAGATGAATCTGCATCTGATTCTATGCTGAAAAGAGTTGTTGATGAAGAAGAAATCAATGAGATCGTTTCTAGATGGACGCATATTGATATTTCAAGACTGAAGTCCAGTGAAAAAGATAAAATCCTGCATCTCAAAGATTTCATTGCTAAACGTGTTATGGGACAAGATGAAGCCCTTGAACTTGTTACAGATGCAATTATGCGTTCTAAGGCAAACATTCAAGATGAAAATCGTCCACTTGGTTCCTTCATGTTCCTGGGCCCTACAGGTGTAGGTAAAACTGAAGTTGCTAAAGCGCTGGCACAGCAGTTATTCGATGATGAAAGCAATATTGTCAGAATCGATATGAGTGAATACATGGAGAAATTCAGTGTTTCTAGATTAATTGGTGCTCCTCCAGGATACGTTGGATACGAAGAAGGTGGTCAGTTAACAGAAGCTGTTAGAAGACATCCATATTCCATTGTTCTTCTTGATGAAGTGGAAAAGGCACATCCAGATGTATTTAATATCCTGCTTCAGATATTGGATGATGGAAGAATTACAGATTCTAAAGGTGTAACGGTAGACTTCAAGAATACGATCATTATCATGACAAGTAACCTTGGCAGTGAATATGCTTTTGAAAAAGATGAAGAAACGCGTAGAAAGCATTATGAAGATGCAGTACATGCATTCTTTAAACCAGAATTTGTCAACCGTATTGATGAAATCATTGTATTCAATGCATTAGGTGTTGAAGTACAGAAGAAGATTGCGGATAAGTTCTTAGGCTTGCTTGCTGATAGATTGAAAGAAAAAGATATTACTCTAGAAGTTACAGAGAAAGCAAAAGAAAGAATTATCAAGCTTGGTGTGGATCCTCAATTTGGTGCTAGACCAATGAGAAGACATATCCAGCGTGCAATTGAAACAGAAATTGCGAAAGTCATTCTTTCTACAGATAACATTGCAAACAAGACAATTGTTGTAGATGCAAATGATGATCGATATTTATTCTCTGTACAATAGATATGAAAACAGGATAGACTAAAATTAAAATGATCTCCGTAAGTAGTACAGAACCATGACAGTTCTGATACCTCTTG
>OLPZ01002031.1_pt1 | contig 12304 bp, 10 predicted proteins | sample 1672711 | NCBI WGS metagenome assembly OLPZ01 (sample SAMEA3136716, study PRJEB25190) | human gut metagenome
GTTTAGCGGAGTGTCGGTCGGGCATTGAAATTTAGCTAACGCTAAATTATCCTCCAAAAAATAAAAAAGTTTACTCAATTTTTCAAAAATAATGCTTTTCAGCATATAAAATTCACTGTTATATTGCAGTAAAAAGAAAATACAAAAAGCACTCACAATCGGCGACCGACTGCGAATGTTCGGTTAGTATTTTTTAATAAGTTTTCTTTATTTAGTTTTATTAGGGTTCAGATTATGAAGCAGGCAGGTGCAAAAAATAAAGCGGTTATCCTCAATATTTTAAGCACCCTACTGCATTGATTTTTTAAGGTTGAGCGTTTCTCTTTGTAAAATAATCCACAAGATTTGCTCTTGCAAAACCTTCGTTGTAAAAACTCGGGTTGAGTTCATATATAAAAGAAGTGTTCTGCTCCTTGCCGAATTTGCTCGCACGAAAACCGCCGGACTTTGAGATAATCTCTCTGTCCTCAAGTTTTCGCACACACTTGCGTACTGTATTGTCTGACATTGCGCAAGCTGTTGCAATTGTATGAATAGACGGATAGCAAATGCCTGTATCGTCACTGCAACGCACAAGATAGCTTAGAACGGCAAGCTCGGACGGAGTGAGCATAAGGCAGAAAACCTCGTTTGGTAATGTAAAAAAGTTTTTAATGTTTTTCAAAATTATCACCTCAATTACATTGCAAAAAAGGTAAAAGTTGCACTAATTGCAATAATTTTTCTGAAAATATTTTTGAAAATTTTAGAATTACGGTTTAACTCACTGTTTAGACAAAAAATCTCCCGATACGCAAGATTAATACAATATCGGGAGATTTGATTTTAAATTATTTTATAAAGCCCTGTACAAGTACAATAAGCACAAGAATCGGAAGTACAAATTGGAAATAAGGCTTTAAAAATCTTGCAAATTTCATACCCTTGCCTGTATTACATTCAGTAAGGTAATTGTCAAATCCCCAACCGAATTTTGTAACGCAGAACAGCAGATAAATAAGCGAGCCGACAGGCAACAAAATATTGCTTACAAGGAAGTCCTCCATACCGAGAACATTCTGACCAAACAGCTCAAAACCGCTCCAAATATTAAATCCGAACACACAAGGCAAACTTGCAATAAGAATAATAACCGCATTTATGACTACCGACTTCTTACGGCTGATGCCGAACATATCAATGCAGAACGAAATGATATTCTCAAAAACGGCAATGATAGTTGAAAAACACGCAAAAGTCATAAACAAAAAGAACAGTGTGCCCCAAATTCTTCCGCCTGCCATATTTACAAATACATTTGGCAAGGTAATGAATATGAGTGCAGGGCCTTGGTCGGGCTCAACTCCGTAAGAGAAACACGCAGGGAAAATAATAAGTCCCGCCATAATTGCCACAAAAGTATCGAGTGCGCAGATTTTCACGGACTCGCCCGGAAGAGTATCGTCCTTTGACATATAACTTCCGAAAATTTCCATAGCCGCAATACCGAGGCTCAAAGTAAAGAAACTCTGATTCATAGCGGCGGAAACAATGTTGCCGATACCTATTTCGGATACTTTTTCAAAATCGGGAACAAGGTAAAACTTAAGTCCCTCGCCTGCACCGCTAAGCAAAATGCTGTTTACGGCAAGTGCGAGAATGAGCACAAGCAAAGCAATCATCATAACCTTGCTCACCTTTTCTATTCCCTTTTGAATACCTCTACTGCACACCAAAAAGCCAAGTATGGTAATAATAGCCATCCATATAACCATTTCAATCGGGTTTGACTGCAACTGAGAGAATACACCGCTGACTTGCTCAGAGGTCATTCCGCTTTCAAAAGTGCCTGTTGCAAATTTGTAAAAATAGCTTGTCATCCACCCCGAAACGGTTGTGTAGTACATCATCAGCAGATAACAGCCAAGCATACAGAACCAACCGTGAATATGCCATTTGCTTTTTGGCTTTTCAAGTTTTTTGTAGCCGAGCACGGCGCTTTTTCGGCTTGCTCTGCCCACTGCAAGCTCCATTGTCAATACGGGAATACCCATAAGAACAAGGAAAACGAGGTAAAGCAAAACGAACAGACCGCCTCCGTTTTCGCCTGCAACATACGGGAATCGCCATACATTGCCGATACCGATTGCACAGCCCGCACTTACAAGAATAAATCCAAGCCGTGACTTAAAACTTTCTCTTTCCATAGAAACTCTCCTAAAAACAAACTGTTACAATTATATAAAAAATAATCATACACTGTCAAGCATAATGTAAAATATTTATCTGTATTTTAATTTTCGCTTAATGGCACATAGAGCTTATCTTTCGGGATTTTGTCACCGAAGTTATCGCAAAGTTTCCATTCGATCGGTTTTTCGCTTAAATTCATTTTAGATTTATAAGCCATCTTGCTTTGAAGCTGTTTTTTCGGCATAAGATAAGTTTTGCTGTCTTTGATAAACACAGTACCCGTTTCTATAAAGCAAAAAGTGACATTGTACTTTTCACATTCCTCTCTAAGGTGCTTTACCCAATCAAAATTACATGGTCGTGCGCCGTCATAGTTTTCTCCGCCGCACCAACACTCATACAGCCTATGCATAGCTTTACCTTATTAAATTAAAGTTTTTCTGCCCAATCGGCAAGGGCTTTTTCGCTCATACCGTTGATTACTTTACCCTCAACCCAATTTGCGCCCGGGCAGCTCGGCTTTAGATTTGCCAAAGTCTTACCCATTCCGCTGCCGCCGGAAGTTGCAAACGGAATAACCTTTTTACCGTCTAAGTCAACATTTTCTACAAATGTGTTGATAATTGTTGGAGCAACATACCACCAGATTGGGAAACCGATAAAAATTGTATCGTAATTCGCAAGACTGTTAGGAAGCTGGGCAATCTGCGGACGATAGCTCTTGTCATTCATTTCAATAGATGAACGGCTGTTCTTGTTTGTCCAGTCGAGGTCGGCTCTTGTGTAAGGCGTCTGCGGCTTGATTTCAAACAAGTCTGCGCCTGTTGCCTTAGCGAGCTTTTCTGCCATTGCCTTAGTGTTACCGCTTGGCGAAAAATATGCTATTAACTTTTTCATTATAATCAACCTTTCAAAGAAATTCAGCTTGTATTTAAACTGTATTTATATTATACTCCTTTGTTTTACAAATGTCTAATGCCTATTTCAAATTGCTTGCTATGCCATTTGGTAATCACAAAAAAGCAAGGCGGAAATTAAACCGCCTTGCTTAAATTATTTTTTATTGCATTTTAGCGTGCAGGCTGAGCAATTACCGCCACACTTTGAAATCATCTTATCCTTTTTAGTTTTTCTTACGGCGAGAATAACCAAAAGAGCTACAATTACTAAAATTATAATACTCGGTATATCCATATTCGCCCTCCGTTAAGCCAAGCCAAAGGCAAGACCGACTGCGTGAATAAGAAAAGCCACACACCATGCGATTGCGCACTGAATAATAACAGTTGCGACAGCCGCCTTAGTGCCGCCCATTTCTCGCTTTACGGTTGCAATAGCGGCAACGCAAGGAGTGTAAAGCAAAGTAAATACAAGGAATACAGCGGCGGTAAAAGGAGTAAACAATGTACTTACAAGCTCGGCATTTCCGCCCATAAGTACAGTAAGTGTAGACACAACGCTTTCTTTTGCTGTAAAGCCTGTAATGAGAGCTGTTGATACTCGCCAATCGCCAAATCCAAGCGGAGCAAAAATAGGAGCAACCAAGCTGCCAATCATTGCAAGCAGGCTCTGTTCGGGTGATTCGGCAACATTAAATCTTGCGTCAAAGGTCTGCAAAAACCAAATTATAATTGACGCTACAAAAATAATTGTAAATGCCTTTTCTATAAATCCCTTTGCCTTTTCCCAAATGAGATGCACAACGCTCTTTGCCGATGGAAGTCGGTAATTAGGCAGCTCCATTACAAACGGAACAGGCTCGCCCTTGAACTTTGTGCTTTTTAAAATCAAAGCATAAATAATGGCACAAATAATGCCGAATATGTATAGTCCCACCATTACAAGCGCTTGATACTGCCTTGGGAAAAATACGCTTATAATCAGCGAATAAATCGGCAGTTTTGCACTGCAACTCATAAACGGAGTGAGCAGGATTGTCATTTTTCTATCTCTTTCGCTTGAGAGTGTTCGTGTTGACATAATTGCAGGAACAGAACAGCCAAAGCCTATAAGCATTGGCACAAAACTTCTGCCCGACAGTCCTATTTTTCTTAACAGCTTATCCATTACAAAGGCAACCCTTGCCATATAACCCGTATCCTCAAGAATAGACAAAAAGAAAAACAGAGTTACGATTGTAGGCAAAAAGCTGATTACACTGCCCACACCGTTGCATATGCCGTCTACCACAAGCGAATGCACAACAGGGTTAATCTGTACGGCGGTGAGTGCGTTGTCTATAAGCGATATAACAGAATCTACGCCTAAACTCATAAGGTCAGAGAGCCATGCGCCCACAAGGTTAAAGGTCATAACGAATATGAGTGCCATAATTGCAATAAAGCAAGGAATAGCGGTATATCTGCCCGTAAGCAATCGGTCAATTTTCATACTTCGCTTATGCTCTTTGCTTTCGTGCGGACGGACAACTGTTTTTTGACACATTTTTTCTATAAAGCTGAATCGCATATTTGAAATGGCGGCCTCTCGGTCAAGTCCCGTTTCATCTTCCATTACGGATACAATGTGCTCAAATGCCTGCTTTTTGTCATCGGTCAGGTTAAGCAGCTTTTCAATAGGCACATCGTTTTCTATCAGCTTTGTTGCGGCAAATCGCAGTGGCAGTCCCGATTGCTTTGCCTCAGGCTCTATCATATGCACTACGGCGTGTATGCAGCGGTGAACCGCTCCGACAGGGTCTTTTTTATCTACACTGTCTGTGCAAAAATCTATTCGTCCCGGCTTTTCCATAAATCTTGCCACGTGAAGTGCGTGACTTACAAGCTCGTCTATACCCTCATTTTTTACGGCTGAAATAGGAATAACAGGTATTCCGAGAATTTGCTCAAGCTCGTTTACTCTGATACTTCCGCCGTTTTCTCGCACCTCGTCCATCATATTCAGCGCAAGCACCATAGGAATACCAAGTTCCATAAGCTGCATAGTAAGGCATAGATTTCGCTCAAGGTTTGAGGCGTCTACAATATTTATAATTCCGCTCGGCTTATCTTTTATCAAGAAATCTCGTGTAACTATTTCTTCGCTCGAATACGGCGACAATGAGTAAATACCCGGCAAGTCGGTAACTGTTGCCTCAGGGTGATTTTTAATTGTGCCGTCTTTTCTGTCTACGGTAACACCCGGAAAATTGCCCACATGCTGATTAGCGCCCGTAAGCTGATTAAACAAAGTGGTTTTGCCGCAGTTTTGGTTTCCTGCAAGCGCAAATGTAAGTTTGCTGTCTTTCGGCAGTGCTTTGCTTTCATCGTGAATATGATAATCGTTTGCCTCGCCAAGCTCGCCTACTCGTGGATGCGGAATAGATTTATGCCTTTGCGGTTTGCTGTCGGCAACAACTTTTCGTTCGTGTATGTTTTCAATTTCAATTTTCTTAGCCTCATCAAGTCGGAGCGTAAGCTCATAGCCTCTCACTTCAATTTGAATCGGATCGCCCATCGGCGCTATTTTCTGCAAAGTAATTTCAGTGCCGGGTGTAAGTCCCATATCAAGCAAATGGTGTCTTAATGCTCCGTCACCGCCAACCCTTGTAATAAAAGCACTTTGTTTTGGCTTTAGTTTATCCATTTCCATAAATAATGCCACCCCTATAAATGCAAATGTTCATTTCATTTTTTCATTTCATAATTTTTCTTTCCTTATATTATAATAAACCTTATGTCTATATGCAACCATTTAACAGTTGAAAAATGTAAAAATAAGGAATATAATCTATATAGTATGAATTTATGTGAAACAAAAAGGTGGATTGAATGGAAAAAGAATTAAAAAAGCAAAAACTTGATATGCTCAACGGCAGTATATGGAACAAACTGCCTGTTTTTGCCCTGCCGATTGCGGCAACGGGAATACTTGAACAGCTTTTTAATGCGTCAGATATAGCAATCGTAGGCAACTTTGCACAAACCGACAAAACCGCAGCGGTAGCGGCTGTAGGAGCAAACAGCCCGATTATTGGTCTGATACTGAACTTATTTATCGGCATAGCGCTCGGCGCAAATGTTGTAATAGCAAATGCCATAGGACGAGATGACAAACAGACCGTACAAAAGGCGGTGCATACCTCAATGGTAGTGTCGGTAATCGGCGGTGTATTGGTTGCGATAATCGGCGAACTTATAGCCGAGCCGTTGCTTACGGCGCTTAATGTGCCAAATGATGTGCTTGAGCTTGCACTGTTGTACTTGAGAATATATTTTCTCGGAATGCCTGTCATACTGCTGTACAACTTTGAGGCGGCGATTTTCAGAAGTATAGGCGAAACCAAAATGCCGCTTATTGCGCTTACGCTGTCGGGAATTTTGAATGTACTGCTTAATCTGTTCTTCGTAATCGTACTTAAAATGTCGGTAAACGGAGTAGCAACCGCAACAGTGCTTGCAAATGTTGTGAGCGCAGGTATTCTTTATATAAAGCTCGTAAAAAGCGACAAATACATAAAAGTAGAATTTAAAAAGCTAAGAATAGACGGAAAAGTCTTTGCGAAAATTATGCAGATAGGACTTCCCGCAGGAATACAGAGTGCGGTGTTTGCGGTTGCGAATATTGTAATTCAAGGTGCGATTAACAGCCTCGGCACCGTTGTAATTGCGGCGTCAAGTGCGGCATTCAACATAGAGATTATCGCTTACAATGTAATGAACTCGTTTAGTCAGGCTTGCACAACATTTGTCGGACAAAACTTTGGTGCAAATAAAATTGACCGTTGTAAAAAAACTCTTTTCCTCTGTCTTATTGAGGACGCAATTGCATCGGGCACGGCAATACTTATAGTGCTTATAACAGGAAAATTTTTGCTGTCAATATTCAACAACAACCCCGAAGTAATAGAAATAGGCTATACAAGACTTGTAATTATTTTTATAGCTTACATATTCTCAATGCTGTATGAGGTAATGTCGGGATACTTAAGAGGATTCGGATTTTCGCTTGTTCCTGCAATTCTCACTACCGTAGGCGTATGTGTGCTGCGAATAATATGGATAAATACCGTATTCCCCGCAAACAGAACTTTTGTAACGATAATGACCGCTTACCCTGTCAGCTTAGCTACAACGGCATTGCTGATATTTATAGCGTTGATTATCTACAGACCGTCAAAAAGATTTGCAAATAAGGGTAAAGAAAAAATGTAATTGATTGATAAAGCAATCTGCTAAAATGTAATTTACCGATATTACTCCATCATTTACAACAGAACCAAATATAAAAAAGCACAACAGCCTCTTGATGTAAAAACACCGAGAGGCTGTTGTTTTATATAAGGGAAATGAGTGGATAGCAAATTAATTTTTAAATGCCGAAAGAATAAGTCTTATACCGTATGTCATAAGCAAAATGCCCATAAACAGTCCGAGTGTTTGCGCTGTGAATATAAGATTAAATATTCCGTATATGCCTGCAAGCAGTACGAGCACTCCGCATATAAGCGGAAGTACCCATACACTTGAACCTGATTTTTTAACCTTGAATGATGTTGCTATAGAGGAGATTCCGTCTACAATAAGCCATACCGCAAAAATCGCAAGGATTAATATATCAAACATCACTCTTATGCCGGGCATAAACATTGCGAGCGCAGACACAACCGCCGCAGCTATGCCTGCTATAAGACCTAAAGTTCCCATTAAAGCTTTTTCTTTATTATTACCGTCGTTGCGTGAAGCTGCATACGAAACAATTGAGGAAATTCCCCATAATCCGAGAATTATCGTTACAATCCAACCGACGTTAAGAAATGTAAGTCCGGGATAAAATATGCAATAAATTGACGCAAGAACAGTCAAAATACCCAAAATACAATTAAATACTTTCATAGTCACCTCATATGTTTATTGTGAATAAAAAATAATAATATAACAAATGCAAGCAATGCAATGCACAACAGCAAGGCTATCAGCAAATATGTTTGTGTTCCCGTTACCATACTCGTGTTATCCTGTACGGGTACGGTCGGGACTGTGGAATACGGTTGAGTTGTCGGCGATAAAATGTTAGCCGTAATCTGCGTACTGCCCTCATCCCTTGCCGTTACCGAAACGGTAGCCGTTATAAAGACTGCGGCAATCACCGTACAAACCGCAATTGCGCTAAGCAATTTTTTAAAATCAGTCATTTCATAATCATATTGTTACAATTGAGCTGTGGAATGTCATTGTACCGCTGTAATTGCCTGCAATAGCGTCAAGGTCTTGTCCGTAGAGTGCCTGCTGATTAAGTACAAGTGTACCCTCCTGAACCTGACCCTGTGAATTGGCGCTGAAGGTTGTAAAGTGGAAACCGTTTGCACCCGGAGCACCTGCGTCATTGATAGCGATTTTGTCGGCAACATTATCGTCATTTACTTTTTCCGAATAAATATCATACTTGATTTTGAACGGGTTGGTTGCGTCTTTCTGTGTAATATAGAACTTATCGTCAATGTCCTGACCGTTGATATAAACAGATACAAAGTTGTTATCGTTAAGTTTAAGCTCTGTTGCAGTCACATCAAAGTTAAGATACTTGTTGCTCTGTGTATCTGTCTGCGGCTGTGCAAGAGTGCCGAAATCAACCATATCGGGGATTGTAATAACATAGCTTACATCTCCCGGTTGTGTACCCTCAATTCTTGCGGTAACTTCTGTGGAAGAATCGGGATTTTCGTTTGTAAGGGTTGCCGCCGATGCGGAAACCACGCCTGTTGCGGCGAGCATAGCCGCCATAATTGCCGATATAAATTTTATTTTTTTCATATAAACACTTCTTTCTTTATTTTTACCGAATTTATCGGTATTTTACTTAACTTTGAGTGTGAACTCCGATTCCGCCGAATTGAGTTTTTGATGCGAATCGTCAAGAGTTACACATTCATACAAAACCATTGCTTGATACTCGCCTTTCTCAAGCGACTTTGAAAGCGGTACATCTGTAAGACCGCTGCCGGGTTCAAGCAAATCCGATTTATAAAGCACAGTTCCGTCGGAAAGCCTTAGCGTTGCGTATAAGCCGCAGGTGTTTGACTTTGGATTGCCGATACTGATGTGCAGAGAGGTATCGCCCGCATTCATTTCAGCAGTGCTGTAGCCGGGTATCTGCACGCCTGTTTTTTTGGTATTGTCACTGCCTTTTGAGTTTTCGTCTATGCCTGTATCCCAATCAGTGCGTACCTCCCCTACCACACCCTGTGTGGGTGCGGCAGGTTGAGAGTTTATGTTATTGTAGATTAATACTGCGCTTAGTGCTCCGATTGCAACAATAAGTGCCGCTATAATTGCAATATATATTTTTTTATTTTTCAATGCGTCCTCTTTTCTTCAATACAGCAAAGGCAAGCAAAGCAATAATTGCAGTAAATGAAATTGTATAAATCACGGTTGCGCCTGTCTTTATTGTTGTATTGTCAATCTGTGTATTGGCTGTGTTGTTGCCGCCGCTTGACGAGGTTTCCACAAGTGCAAAATCAGTCGGCTGTGATAATGTAAACACTGCTTTTCCGTTTTCAAAAGAGTCGGGCTTTATGTATTTTATGCCGCCGTCGCCGTCAAGTACCGCAAGGCTTACATTTTTGCCGCTTACCGCCAAGGTGAGTTTTAAATTATTGTCACACCAAAATTCCGCAAATGCAGAGTTTCCGTTATTGTCTGAAAGTGTGCCCTTGTAAAAATCAAGAATTTTTCCGTCCTTAATAAGCGACTCGAATTTTTTATACTGTTCGTCATCTGTTGAATAAGCAGTGTAGCTTACATTAAGTGACGAGTGCATATTGCCCGAAAGAGTAATGCCGCTGCCTACAGATTTAACGCTGTACTTTAGGAAGCTGCCTTTGATGTACGGATAACCTCTGTTAAGGTCAGAGCAAATAAAGTTTATGCTGTCATCTGTAACACTGTTTAACTTATCCGCAAGGCTTGCACTTGCCATTTCAACCGTTCTTTCGTATGCAATATTTGTACTGTCGGCTTTTGCCTGTGAATCCGTGCCTACTGCATTGAGTGAATTTTGTGCTGTGTAAAATACATTCTTGACTGTTACACCGTCAGTTCCCACAATGCCGTTCAAGCCGACAATCGAACCCTTTGCAGAATTGATTTTGCAAAGTACATTGCCGCAGTTATAGGAGCTTTCGATTTTGCCGCTGTTCTTGCCGACTAAACCGCCTGCAACCGTTGAAGTATCGAGTCCTGTCTTGCCTGTGTTTGCACAACCGTAAATTTCGCCTGTGTTAATTGCCGAAATACCGCCGCACTCGTTGCCCTTTACGATCGAGCAATTTCGTGTGCCTGTAATTTTACCGTTGTTAATACCCGCAACACCACCGCAGACATCTGCGTTAAGAATCGAGTTAAGATCCGATGCGTTGATTTTTAAATTTTTGATAAAGATTGTACCCGATACAGCGTTTATACCGCTTACGCAATGGTCAATCACACCGTCATTTACAGCCGCAATTCCGCCGCCTGTTTTTGCACTGCCCTTAAAGTCGCAGTCATAAACAAACAAATCTTTTACAATGCCTTTTTCTCCGATAAATTCAAACAGTCCGCCGTATTCGCCTGCGGAAATATTAAGTGCGCCTATGCTGTAGCCGTTGCCGTCAAATGTGCCGTTAAACGGTTTGTTTTCAGCAACAGAGCCGATTCCCTGTACCCAGCTTGAATTTTCATCTGCGTAAATATTATTTACAAGAATATAATTCTTGTCGCCGTATCGCTTGTAATCGGTTCTTACAACCTGTGAAAGTTTTACAAGGTCGCTGTAGGTTTTTATAATAAAGTTGCCGTCGTCGTCCTTGTCAAACTCATCGGGTGTTCTCTCAAAGTTTGAATATGTATTGTCAAAGTCCGCATAATAAACCGTACCGCCGTTAAATACGGGGTAATCGTCAGGAGTAAGACCGTTGTCTATGTTCTGATACCAAGCCTGTGTGCCGTCGGTAACACCGTTGTTGAGTTTAAATGCAACTTCACCGCACTTAAATTCGGAAATTGTTTTTTCGTTTGCCGATAACCCCAACTTGCTGTCTGTACCGAACGGAGTGTTTCCCGTATCTTTGTTGTAATAATTGTTTGAGATATTCGACTTGTTAAAATTCCTTGCCCAACCGATAATTGCGCCGCAATGACTGCCGCTGTCGTTATCGCTTATCTTTGCGTAATTGTAACAGTTTTCAATTGTCGGGTTTGTATTGTTAAGGTAGCCGAGAATACCGCCGACATATGCGCCGCTTTGCGTTGCTGTAACTGTGCCTAAGTTTGCGCAGTTTTTAACTCTTGCGCCGCCGTTTGAGTAAGCTATTACGCCGCCGATACAATCGGAAGAATTATTGAGGTGAATGTTTCCGTAGTACATACATTTCTCAATATCTGTTTTATCATTTCCTACAGAGCCGATAATGCCGCCTGCGTGCGTTACCTGCGAACCGTATTTGTCATTATTTATATTTACATAAGAAACTACATTTTTGACAGAACCCAAATTAATGTAGCCGACAACACCGCCGATATGACTTGCGGAATTTTTGACTGTAATGTCGCCGTAAACCGTAATATTGGAAACACTGCCCTCATTTACAGAACCGAAAAATCCTGTGTAATCTGAAGCCTTGCTTATATTAAGATTTAAAATACTGTGTCCTTTGCCGTTAAAATTGCCTTTATAATTATTGACAGGCGCCCATTCCTTATTTTCAAGGTCAATGTTTGCGGCAAGTTCTGCGTTTGCACCTGCATTTTGCTTATCAAAATCAGCATAGCTGTGGTCGCCGTTTACAAGTGATGAGAACCAGAAAAGCTGACCTGCGTTGTTTATCGTATACACATCGGTGCTCTTATTATAAACGGCAGGCTGATACTGACCGCAAATTGTGCAAAAGCCCTTTTCGTTATATGTATGAGTGTGTTGGGCTACAAAGTTTGTCATATAAATTCTTTCGCTTAGCTTTGCGTCAATATAGTTTGCCATAACAAAACCAATGCTTTGTATAGCGCTTGATGTGGCAGGCTGTGACAAAAAGCTGTCCTCCATAAGCGACCTGTTTACTATTCTTGGCTGATTAATATTATCCTTAGCACCCGAATAGTTAAAAAGATAATTTCCTTGCTCGGTATATTTATTCTTAGTAGAGATCGGAAGA
>OLPZ01002040.1_pt1 | contig 12238 bp, 12 predicted proteins | sample 1672711 | NCBI WGS metagenome assembly OLPZ01 (sample SAMEA3136716, study PRJEB25190) | human gut metagenome
TGTCTGAGATAATAAATCCATCCAGTGTTACGGTATACGTTTCACCCGGCACATATTCCATGTCGGCGTTTCTGGCGCTGTTCCACAGGGAATCCCGTTCCTCGTCCGTCAGCTGATCGATGCAGAAAGAAAAGTGGTCAGGAAGGCTGGCTCTCGGGAAGGGGTATGCCCAGGACTCACGATTTTCGGAATCGTTCTCGGAGGCTTTCAGGTCATGGTTAAAATCACCGCCGCACAGGACGTAATTGCCGGCCTCGTATTCTTTCTGCATGTCATCGGCAAGCATACGGATCTGACCCTCACGGATTGCGTCGCTGTTGCCGTAGGCGGACATGTGGAGTTCAAAAATTACAAGTTCTTTTCCGTTATCCACAGGCAGTCTGGAAATACTGTAACAGCGATCCAGGTCAAAAAATTTACTGAAGGATGTAGACACCGGGAAACTTCTCCGCAGAGAATCGGTCACTAGATATCTGGAAAACAGAGCAAGCCCCGATTTGCTGCTTCCATGTGGCTGTGTAAACGGATAGAAAAGAAATGCGGAGTCATAGTTCTGTGCGAAGACAGAATTGTAGGAACTCAGGCAAGTCTTTAAGATGGAATATTCGTTTACATGATAACTTCTGGTGGAATCAAGATCTACTTCCTGAAGCAATGCAAAATCAGGTTCATAAGAAGCAATGAGTTCACCGGCTCCCTGTATGGTGTTCTGCACACTTTCTTTGCTTTTTGCCCAGGAGGATCTGCCGCCGTCCATGAAGAAACTGAAGTCCGGTGTGTAAGCACCGAAACCAAGGTTGTAGGTCAGTGCGGAGTAGGTTTCCCCGGTAGTCAGTGCCGTGTTGTACCGTGCGGATGCAGAATCCGGGCGGGCTCCGGAAGTCAGTCCCTCCAGATCTTCTCCGGCGTCAGGGGCAGATTCCACTTCCAGAACCAGATTGTCTTCGATGCGATGATAGTTGGCATAGAGATAGATGATATAAGCGATCAGCACCAGCAAAATCACCCCGAGTACGATACCAAGTACTTTAAAAATTTTCTTTACGGTTTTTTTCATAGTATGCCTTTCTCTTTGTAAAATCCAGGTAAAGTTTTTATTCCTTTGAGTGTATCATATTCAGGGCGAAAACTCTATAGTTCTGTTATCCGATCGGTTCAAAATCAGCAGCTCCGTGTTTACACAGCGGGCAGATGTAGTCTGCCGGAAGTTCATCGCCCTCGTAGATATAACCGCAGACTTTGCAGACAAAACCTTTCTTTCCTTCGGTTTCCGGTTTTGGTTTTACGTTGTTCTGGTAGTAGGTGTAAGTCATGGTTTCCTGATTGCTCATCACGCGGGCTTCGGTCACGCTGCAGATAAACATACCGTGGGTACCGAGATCTACATAGTCTTCTACTTTGAGAGACATAAAGGCATTGATGTATTTATCCAGGAAGACCAGTCCGTTGTCGGAACGGTGCACGGTCTGACCGGCAAATTTATCCACGCTTCGTCCGGTCTGGAAGCCAAACTGCTGGAAGACAGAGAACGGTGCTTCCGTGGACAGACAGTTGACATTTAACATACCGGTCTGTTTGATGACATGGTGTGAATAGTTTGCTTTGTTGATATTAACTGCTACACGGTTCGGGGTATCGGTCAGCTGAATGACGGTGTTTACGATCAGACCGTTATCTTTCTTACCGTCGTTAGAAGTTACCACATACAGGCCGTAACCGATCCGGAACAGTGCGGTCAGGTCATTTTTATTGGCAAGGGTATCGTTCTGGGCAATGTACTCTTTGCACAGTTCATCTGCCATGGCTTCCAGCTGATCCTGATTGTCCTGATTGATGGCGGAGAGGATCTTTACGGTGGTATCGAGCCAGTTGATCTTTTTACATTTTGCCATCATCTCACGCATCACTTTGGCAGCCAGAGGAGCCCAGGAACCGTTCTCGATCAGACCTACCGTACGGTTCTGGAAGTTGTGTTCCACCAGACGGGAGATGTAGTCGTGCATAAACGGATAGATGCTTGCGTTGTAGGTTGTGGTGGCAAGGATCAGTTTGCTGTAGCGGAAAGCATCGGAGAGAGCCAGGGACATATCATCTCTTGCCAGATCGTATACGACAACCTTCGGACATCCTTTGCTTCTTAATTTGTCAGCCAGCAGATCGACTGCTTTTTTCGTATGACCATAGACGGAAGTGTAGGCGATCACGATGCCCTCTTCTTCCGGTGTGTAGGAGGACCAGGTGTCATACAGACCGATATAATGTCCGAGATCTTCTGAAAGTACCGGTCCGTGGAGTGGGCAGATGATCCGGATATCGAGGGTTGCAGCCACTTTTAAGAGGGACTGAACCTGTGTGCCGTATTTTCCTACGATGCCGATGAAGTATCTGCGGGCTTCGTCATCCCAGTCTTCTTCCACATCCAGAGCACCGAATTTGCCGAAGCCGTCAGCGGAGAAGAGCACTTTATCAGTGCTGTCGTAAGTTACCATAACTTCCGGCCAGTGTACCATCGGAGCAAATACAAAGGTCAGCTGATGGTTTCCAAGACTTAACGTGCCGCCGTTGGTAACTTCGAGCTTCTGTCCCTCCAGAGTAAGTCCGAAAAAGTTGTAGATCATCTGGAAGGTCTTCACGTTGGCGACAACGGTGGTGTCCAGGTAAACTTTCAGAAAATTAGCCACGTTGGCTGCATGATCCGGTTCCATGTGCTGCACGATCAGGTAGTCCGGTTTGCGACCATCAAGTACCTGCTCCAGGTTATCCAGCCATTCGTGGGTGAAGTTTGCATCTACGGTGTCCATGACAGCGATCTTTTCATCGAGGATCACGTAAGAGTTGTAAGCCATACCGTTGGCTACCGGGTACTGTCCTTCAAATAAATCAACTTTGTGATCGTTGACGCCTACGTATTTGATAGTATCTGTGATTTTCATATATGGGAACCTCCTGTGTGTGGAATCTGTTTTTTTGTTATTATTAGTATACCCGGGAAAACCGGAAAATTCTGTTGCAAAAGCAACAAAATTGGAGTATGTTAAAAAAAACACAAAAAAGAAAGATGGGGGAATACAGATGGAGAAAGTGACATTGTTTTCACATATCCTGCCGGAAGAACAGGAACGGATGTGGGTATGTTTTCAGATGCGTGAGGTTGTATATGAAAATAACGAGATCATCATGGAGTATACGAATACGATGAAAAAGATCGGTTTGATCGCGGAGGGACAGGCTTCTTTATATGGCAGCGATGCGGAGGGCAATCAGTATCTGATGGATGAACTGAAAAAAGATGATGTCTTCGGGGAACCGCTGCTGTTACCGGAGATGTCGCAGCATTATTATGTCTGTGCGAAGGCGAAGACGCGTGTGATCTTTATCGATTATGAGCATGTGATCAAACGCTGTGAAAATGCCTGTCATCATCACAGCCAGATGGTCAGCAATCTTCTGCAGATGACGGCCCTTCACTCCAGACAGCAGACGGACCGGATCTATATGCTTTCCAGATCTTCCACCAGGAAGAAGCTGATGGCTTATCTGCATTCCCTGGCTGCGGAGAAAAATACCGGGAAGTTTAAACTGCCCATGTCCTATACCGCACTGGCCCAGTATTTAAGTGTGGACCGAAGCGCCATGATGCGTGAGATCAAAAACCTGTCTGATGAGGGTGTGATCAAAAGAGACGGCCGGAATGTGGAATTACGATAAACGGGCGGATTGACTGAGAATGTATGCTTTACAGAGATAAAACCGGGCCATGGTTTTTGGAAGAGTCCCGGAGCCTGACCGGAGAGGAGATAATTATGAATATTACAGTAAGAAAATACGAGGAAAAAGATCTTCCGGATCTGATCCGGATCTGGAATGAAGTGGTGGAAGATGGCGTGGCTTTTCCACAGGAAGAATATCTGAATGAGGAAACCGGAAAGGCATTCTTTGCGGAGCAGACCTATACAGCGGCTGCAGTGGATGAGGAGAGCGGAAAAGTTTACGGCCTTTACATCCTTCATCCGAATAATATCGGAAGATGTGGACATATCTGCAATGCCAGCTATGCGGTAAGCAGAGATTCCAGAGGACTTCATATCGGAGAAAAACTGGTATCCGACTGTCTGATCCAGGGAAAAGAGCACGGTTTTGGTGTTCTCCAGTTTAATGCAGTTGTGGCATGTAATGTCCATGCAAGACATCTTTATGAGAGACTTGGATTTACACAGCTTGGAGTGATCCCGAAGGGCTTCCGTATGAAGGACGGACATTATGAGGATATCTGCCCGTATTATCATGAACTGTAAAAAATCTTGAAAGGATTTTTGTATGAAAAATCTTCAGATCACCGCATACACGCAACATTTTATCCGGCAGCAGGTCATGCCGGGAGACATTTGTATTGATGCAACGATGGGAAATGGTAACGACACTGTATTGTTGAGCAGACTTGCGGGAGAAAATGGACGTGTTCTGGCATTTGACATTCAAAAACAGGCATTGGAACACACAGAAGAACGCCTGAAAAAGGATGACTGTCCGGAGAATTATCAGCTGTTCCTGGATTCCCATGAGAACATGGCAGCCTATGCAGAAGCAGAAACCGTATCCTGTATCACCTTTAATCTGGGATATCTTCCAGGGGGAGACCATTCTGTGGCAACCAGAGCGGACAGCAGCAAAAGAGCAGTGGAAAGCGGCCTTACGCTTCTGAAAAAAGGCGGCCTTATGACGATTTGTATTTACAGCGGTGGGGATACCGGATTTCAGGAACGGGATGCGATGCTTTCATTTATCCGTCAGCTGGATCCTCATAAGTATCTGGTGATCCAGTCGGAATATGTAAACCGGCCAAATAATCCGCCCATACCGGTGCTGATCATTAAACTGCAGTGAATACAAGAATCTGCTACTGTCCGAAATATAGGACACAGAGCTCGGAGGGAGATATCATGAACGATTACATATATTATTATCTGCTTGCAGTGAATATCCTGGCTTTTGTACTTTTCGGAGCCGACAAGCAGAAAGCCCGGCGTAATGCCTGGCGGATTCCGGAGAAAACCCTGATCCTGAGTGCTGTCATCGGTGGCAGCGTTGGAGCTATCCTGGGCATGCGTTTTTTTCACCACAAAACCCGCAAAGCCAAATTTGCGATTGGTGTACCGGTAATACTGTTGGTGCAGATCGGTGCAATGTGCCTGGTGCAGTGGGCGATGAAGTAAAATAAAACAGCTGCCGTATGGCAGTGGAGATCAATACTCCACGCCTGCGGCAGCTGTCATTTTTTTCATAAAAAGGCGATTGAAGACCGCGATAACACGGCCTACGCCAAGTACAGCGATCACAGTTCCAAGGCCGATGCCGATCAGCTTATGAGCGAAGAGCAGGCCAATGGAAGTGGTAAGGCAGATATTAAAGAGGTCGAAACAGTTCTTGGTGAACCCAACAGATTTCCCGATACAGTCGGAAATGGCCTGTACGATCCCGTCTCCCGGGTTGGGGATGATACGCATGTTCAGAGACATGGCGGCACCAATCCCGGTAAGGATGATTCCGGCGGCAAGGACCAGAAGTCTGGATGGCATATTGTCAGAGGGTGTCGGAAGCAGTGCGGAAAACAGATTCATAAAACGTGTAAACACAAGGCTTAAAGGCAGCTGAAGAAGGTCCATTACAAGCACCAGCTTCAGATCCCGGTGTGCTGCCGGAGCAATGGCACCGCCTGCTTCCCCGGAATATCTGTGGTTTCGGAAGATATGTAAAACAATCTCAACTACAACAAATGCGGAATATAAAAGGAAGGTAATATTACCAAAATTAAATCCTCCAATGGTGGTGATGCTGTAGGCCACAGAAATGATCGGGGAGACACCCAGGCCCGATTTGGTGTTCAGGATGATCCCCAGCGCCAGGATCAGAAGACCGGCAACGTAGAAGACGATCCGAAGGAACAAGTTCTTTTTCATTTCTTATCACACTCTCTTTCAGCAAAATATAAGATATCAGATGCAAAGAGGTTAAAAGTTGTTCATGTCTGCACGATAAGAGCAGGCTTTTACTTCTGATTTTGCATTATAACAATCATAGCACAAAATTCCATTCATACCAAACCATAGTCCCATCTGACAGGATATCCACGATTTTTATAAGAAATTTCCTTCTTGACAAATACTTTTATGATGATATAATTTGATAATCAAAATATTTTAAGATAAAAGATAAATCAGAGAACAGCAGTATAGATTAATCCAGCCAGGAGGCCATTGCAGAAAAGCATAAAAGCAATGTTCACCGGATGAGATCTTTTACAGGCTGATGTAAGACAGATATCATGGAGAAAAAGATGACAGGTAAAATATGTGGAACAGGTTCCTGGGTCCCGGATAAGGTGTGGGATAACAACGATCTTGCCAGAATGGTGGAAACCAGCGATGCGTGGATCCGTGAGAGAACCGGCGTGGTACAGAGACATATTGCAAAAGAAAACGAGGATACCGTGACAATGGCAGCCCGGGCAGCGCAGAAGGCGCTGGAAGATGCAGGTATGAAGGCGGAAGAAATCGACCTGATTATTGTAGCAACGATCTCTCCTACAGAGATCATGCCCTGTGTGGCATGTGGTGTACAGGAGCAGATCGGAGCGGAAAATGCTACCTGCTTTGATCTGAATGGAGCCTGTACGGGATCTCTTCTGGCACTGAACACAGCGCAGGCATACCTGGCCCAGGGAATTTACCGGAGTGCCCTTGTGATCGGTGCAGAAAAACTGTCCGGTTTAACGGACTGGACGGACCGTGGTACCTGCATCCTTTTCGGGGACGGCGCAGGAGCAGTTGTGCTGAAAGCAGAAGAGGGTGGCAAATATGCACAGGTAACCCATTCCATTGGAAAAAAAGGCGGGGCACTTACCTTGCAGAGCAGAAATCAGATCTGTTACGAAAATAATCCCAAAGCAAAGGAAACCTACATACAGATGAATGGAAAAGAAGTGTTTACCTTTGCGGTATCCAAAGTACCGGAAGCGGTGAAGGAGCTTCTTTCCAGAGAGCAGGTTCCCTGTGGGGATATCCGCTATTATCTTCTCCACCAGGCAAACGAGCGGATCATCCGTTCTGCGGCAAGGCGGCTGGGCGAAGACATTTCCAGGTTTCCCATGAACATGGACAGATATGGAAATACGTCTTCCGCAAGCCTTCTGATCCTTCTGGATGAGGTGAAGAGAAGCGGAGAACTGCAGAGAGGTGATAAACTGGTCCTTGCAGGATTCGGCGGCGGACTGACGTATGGAGCGAGTTTGATTGAGTATTAAATGAGAAAATCAAAGTCCCGATTAACGGACTGTTAAAACTATGAGTAAGTAGAAAAGTGGATTGCAAATATCCGCCTGACTCAATTTCCCGGAGGTAAAAAATGAAAACAAGAGTTACAGAATTACTTGGTATCGAATATCCAATCATTCAGGGTGGTATGGCCTGGGTGGCAGACCATCACATTGCGGCAGCAGTATCCGAAGCAGGAGGCCTGGGACTGATCGCGGCAGCAAACGCACCGGCAGAATGGGTACGTGAGCAGATCCGCGAAGCAAAAAAACTGACAGATAAGCCTTTCGGTGTAAACATCATGCTGATGAGTCCAAACGCCGATGAGGTTGCGAAGATCGTAGTGGAAGAAGGCATCAAAGTGATAACAACCGGTGCCGGAAGCCCGGAGAAATACATGGAAGCATGGAAAGCTGCAGGAGTAAAAGTGATCCCGGTCGTTGCATCCGTAGCTCTTGCAAAAAGAATGGAGCGCTGCGGCGCAGATGCGGTGGTAGCTGAGGGAACCGAGTCCGGTGGACATATCGGTGAGACAACTACCATGGCGCTGGTACCACAGGTTGTGGATGCGGTAAAGATCCCGGTGATCGCGGCAGGTGGAATCGCAGATGGCCGTGGGATTGCGGCGGCTTTTATGCTGGGTGCAGAGGCTGTACAGATGGGAACCCGTTTTGTTGCCACACAGGAATGTAATGTACATGAAAACTATAAGCAGTTTGTCCTGAAGGCAAAAGATATCGACACAAGAGTAACCGGACGTACCACAGGTCATCCGGTCCGTACCTTAAGAAATCCCATGACAAAGGAATATCTGGAAAAAGAAGCAGCAGGAGCATCTTTTGAAGAGCTGGAGCTTCTCACACTGGGAGGTCTTCGAAAGGCGGTTGTCGACGGTGATGTAAAAACCGGAAGCGTGATGTCCGGACAGATCGCAGGTATGGTAAAAGACATTCCCACCTGTAAAGATCTGATGGCAAGACTGATGGCGGAGACAAAAGAAACAGTCAGAAAAAACAGTTTTCTTGCGGAGGAATAAACAGATGGGAAAAACAGCATTCATCTTTCCAGGACAGGGCGCACAGAAAGCCGGGATGGGAAAAGATTTTTATGAGAAATATGATACTGCAAAAAAGGTTTTTGATTCTGCCAGTAAGTGGCTGGATCTGGACATGAAAGCACTCTGTTTTGAAGAAAATGACAAGCTTGATCTGACGGAGTATACACAGGCAGCGCTGGTCACCACCTGCCTCGCCATGGAAAAGGTCGTAGAGGAGATGGGACTTCATCCGGATGTAACTGCAGGCTTAAGCCTTGGTGAGTATTGTGCCATCGAAGCAGCAGGCGGCATGGAGCTTTGCGATGCCATTACAACCGTAAGAAAAAGAGGAATCCTGATGGAACAGGCAGTTCCGGCAGGAAAAGGAAGCATGGCGGCAGTTATGGGAATGGAAACAGAGAAGATCGAGGAAGTGATCGCAGACATTTCAGATGTCAGCATTGCCAATTATAACTGTCCTGGTCAGATCGTGATCACAGGACTTGCAGAGGCAGTTGCAGAAGCTTCTGAAAAACTGAAATCAGCTGGCGCAAGAAGAGTGATCCCGTTAAATGTCAGCGGTCCCTTCCACTCCGCAATGCTTATTACAGCAGGAAAAGAGCTGGGGAAGGTTCTGGAGGGTATCACACTCCACCAGCTTAAAATTCCATATGTAACAAACGTAACCGCAGAGTATGTGGAAGATCCATCCGAAACAAAGGCACTTCTGGAAAAACAGATCTCATCTTCCGTGCGCTGGCAGCAGAGTGTAGAGAAGATGATCGCCCAGGGAGTTGATACCTTTGTGGAAATCGGTCCGGGAAGAACGCTGGCAGGATTTCTTCGTAAGATCAACCGGGATGTTGCCGTATACAATGTAGCGGCATGGGAAGATGTTGATAAAGTTGCAGAAATGCTTTCCGGAAAATAACAGAAAAAATTGGAACAGGTTTATACAAAAAAACAGACAGAAAAATTTGAAACAGGTTCATATAAAACAGGCAGAAAGCGAGGATATATATGCTGGAAGGAAAAGTGGCGGTTGTCACAGGCGCATCCCGCGGAATCGGGAAAGCGATTGCGTTAAAACTGGCATCCCAGGGAGCAAAAGTTGTGATCAATTACAACGGTTCAGAAGAAAAAGCAAAAGAAGTGCAGGCGCAGATTGAAACAGAAGGCGGAAAAGCAGTGATTTACCGGTGTGATGTTTCAGATTATGGTGCATGTCAGACATTTATACAGGATGTAATAAAGACAGAAGGAAGTATGGATATTCTTGTAAACAATGCAGGAATTACAAGAGATGGTCTGCTGATGAAAATGTCAGAAGAAGATTTTGACAGGGTGATCGATACAAATTTAAAAGGTGCTTTTCACACGATCCGGTTTGCGGCACGTCAGATGCTGAAACAGAGAAGTGGAAGGATCATTAACATGGCATCCGTTGTAGGCGTGACAGGAAATGCCGGACAGGCAAATTATGCTGCATCGAAAGCAGGCGTGATCGGACTGACAAAAGCGACAGCAAGAGAACTGGCATCCAGAGGAATCACGGTCAATGCAGTTGCACCGGGATTTATTGAGACGGATATGACAGCAGTGCTCCCGGAAAAAGTAAAAGAAGCATCGGTATCGCAGATTCCACTTGGGAAATTCGGTTCGCCGGAGCAGGTAGCATCTGCAGTCGCATTTCTTGCGTCCTCTGATGCAGCTTATATTACCGGACAAGTGCTCCATGTGGACGGCGGCATGGTGATGTAAGCAGGAAGAAAAAGAGCATGGCAGTGATTACAGACGTGACAAAGATACAAGTGTGTAATGGCATAAAGGAGAAAAGGATTTGAAGAGACGAGTAGTAGTGACCGGACTTGGCGCAGTAACTCCGATTGGAAATACGGTAGAAGAGTTCTGGATGGGAATTAAAGAAGGAAAAGTCGGGATCGGAGAGATTACGAAATTCGATACCACAGATTATAAAGTGAAGATCGCAGCTGAAGTGAAAGATTTCGTAGCAAAAGAGCGGATGGATTTTAAAGCTGCAAAGCGAATGGAACCATTTTCCCAGTATGCAGTGGCAGCTGCAAAAGAGGCATGTGAGGATGCAGGATTTGATATTACAAAAGAAGATCCGTTCCGTGCAGGTGTGATCATTGGTTCCGGAATCGGAAGCCTGCAGGAAGTAGAGAAAGAATACGATAAAATCAAAACCCGCGGACCGGGACGTGTGAATCCGTTAATGGTGCCACTGATGATTTCCAATATGGCAGCAGGAAATGTTTCGATTCAGCTTGGATTCCGCGGAAAATGTACGAATGTTGTGACTGCATGTGCATCTGGGACAAACTGTATCGGTGATGCATTCCGCGCAATCCAGTACGGCGATGCAGATGTTATGGTGGCAGGTGGAACAGAGAGCTGTATCTGTCCGACCGGAGTAGCAGGATTTACAAGTCTGACAGCATTGTCTACATCAACAGATCCAATGCGCGCATCCATTCCGTTTGACAAAAATAGGGATGGATTCGTACTTGGTGAAGGCGCGGGAGTGGTGTTCTTGGAGGAACTGGAACATGCCAAAAAACGAGGCGCGAAGATTTATGCGGAAATCGCAGGATATGGAGCAACCGGAGATGCCTACCACATTACTTCACCGGCAGAAGACGGAAGCGGTGCAGCCAAAGCGATGGAACTTGCAATGGAAGAAGGAAATGTAACGCCGGAGCAGATTGATTATATCAATGCACACGGAACAAGTACACATCACAATGATCTGTTTGAAACACGCGCGATTAAGCTGGCACTTGGAGATGAAGCAGCTAAAAATGTAGTGGTAAATTCGACCAAATCTATGATCGGACATTTATTAGGAGCAGCAGGCGGCGTAGAGTGTGTCGTCTGTGTGAAAACGATACAGGATGGATTTATCCATCAGACAGTGGGAACTACCGAGACAGATGAAGAGTGTGATCTGGATTATGCAGTGGGTGCGCCGGTAGAGAAAGACGTAAATTATGTGCTGACCAATTCACTTGGATTTGGTGGACATAATGCAACACTGTTGTTGAAACGTTATGAAGGATAATACTGGAAAGCGAGAGAATAACATGGAATTTCAGAATCTGATTACATTGATTGAGTCCGTGTCAGCATCTGGTCTGACCGAACTGAAATATGAAGAAAATGGTGTGAAGATAAAACTCAGTAAAAAAGAAAGAAAAGTGCAGACGATCCAGGTATCAGAGGCACTGACATCCGAGACGGCAGCTCTTACGGCAGGCAGAAATGAAAAGGATATTCAAAGTATCGGTACAGGCAAAGAAAATGTAAATGAAGAAAACGTGCCGGCGGGAAAAGTAGTTGCATCCCCGCTTGTCGGAACTTTTTATGTAGCACCTGCGGAAGATGCGGAAGCATTTGTACAAATCGGAGATACGGTGAAAAAAGGACAGACGCTGGCGATCGTAGAAGCGATGAAACTGATGAATGAGATTGAGAGTGACTACGATGGAACAGTTGCGGAAGTTCTGGTAGAGAACGGAGCACCGGTAGAATACGGACAGCCATTATTCCGCATTATTTAGGGAAAAGAGTCTCACAGGAGGAACAAATGAAACATTTAGATATAGCAGAAATTCAGGAAATTATTCCACACAGACATCCATTTTTACTTCTGGATTACATTGAAGATTATGAGCCGGGCGAATATGCCATTGGATATAAATGTGTAACTTACAGGGAAGATTTTTTCGCCGGACATTTCCCGGGACAGCCGGTCATGCCGGGAGTATTGCAGATTGAAGCTCTGGCACAGGCAGGTGCGGTTGCAATTTTGAGTGTACCGGAAAATAAAGGAAAGATTGCATTTTTCGGCGGAATAAATAAATGTAAATTC
>OLPZ01002055.1_pt1 | contig 12160 bp, 8 predicted proteins | sample 1672711 | NCBI WGS metagenome assembly OLPZ01 (sample SAMEA3136716, study PRJEB25190) | human gut metagenome
GATAGTATGCTGGATGTATTCCTTCTTTCATGATTTTCACCTCTTCTTTATTATTGTTGCGTTTATTTTAGTTGCGTCAAACGCGAATATTTTCTAAACAGCTTTCTTATTGTACCACACGATTGCCAGCTTGTCTATAATATTTTTTTCTTTTTTACCATTTCAATCAACTCATTGTTGTTCTTTGTATTGGAGAACATATTCAGGATACTCTCCACCGCCTCTTCCGCACGCATTCCATTGAGTGCACGGCGCATGATCTCCACAGCTTCCTGCTCATCTTTGTTAAGAAGCAGATCTTCTCTACGAGTGCTTGACTTCGGTATATCAATAGCAGGGAACATTCTTTTTTCAGAAAGCTTACGGTCAAGTACCAGTTCCATGTTACCTGTTCCTTTAAACTCCTCATATACAACATCGTCCATCTTGCTTCCTGTATCTACCAGTGCTGTAGCGAGAATTGTAAGGCTTCCACCCTCACGCATATTTCTTGCAGCACCAAAGAAGCGCTTTGGCATATGAAGCGCTGCAGGATCAAGACCACCGGAAAGTGTTCTTCCGGATGGTGAAACAGTCAGGTTATACGCTCTTGCAAGACGTGTGATGCTGTCAAGCAAGATCATAACATCTTTCTTATGTTCTACAAGACGCTTTGCACGTTCAATGACCATTTCAGATACTCTCTTATGATGCTCTGGAAGCTCATCAAATGTAGAGTAAATAATCTCTACATTGTCTCCTTGAATGGTCTCTTTAATATCCGTAACTTCCTCCGGACGTTCATCAATCAGAAGAATCAGAAGATGCACTTCCGGATTATTCTTAAGAACAGACAATGCAACTTCTTTTAAAAGTGTTGTCTTACCGGCTTTCGGAGGTGATACGATCATTCCTCTCTGACCTTTACCAATTGGAGAAAGCAAGTCCATAATTCTCATAGACGTGCTTGTCTTGCCACACTCCAGACGCATTCTCTCATTTGGAAAAATCGGTGTCATCTTCTCGAAACTGCTACGTGTGAGAAGTTCCATTGGATCTGTATCATTCACTTTAGTCAAATATAACAGTGCGCTGAACTTCTCCTGCTGTGTCTTAATACGAGTATGTCCCTCCAAAATATCTCCAGTCTTCAGATTGAATCTACGGATCTGAGACGGCGAAATATAGATATCATTATCTCCTGGAAGATAATTATCACTTCGGATAAATCCGAACCCATCTGGCATAACCTCCAGAATTCCGCGTGCAACAATTCCACTGTCCAGGCGGTCAATATCATGGATTTCTTTATCTCCGGTATTCGCAGACATCTCTTTTACTGTCTCACGCTTTTCCTGTTTTTCTTTTTCCTGTTCTTTTTCATCTTCCTGTAACATCAATTCGATTACCTGGGCCTTTTTCATTGTAGAAATACCTTTCAGGCCTCTTGCTTTTGCAAGTTCTTTTAACGTCGTCAACGGTAATGTTTCATATTTTTCTTTCATCATCGCTTTATATTCCTTTCAATTATAGGCTTATGTGTCATCACGGGATTCTTTGTCAGAATAGACTTCATCTGAAACTAAAGTTTATTATACTACAAATGTTTCGCTTTTAAAAGCCTTTTTTCAAAGACATTTCTTGATTTGGTAATCTTAAAATGATATGATGGTATACAAGGGATGACCTTGTTCAAATCCCCATATACAAAATATAGTAGAAAAAGGTGGTATTTAACGTGACAAATCAAGAAAAAGCTCTGAAAATGCACGAAGAATGGAACGGCAAACTTGAAACCATCGCAAAGTCTCATGTAAAGACTCGCGAAGATCTGGCAATTGCTTACACACCGGGTGTTGCTGAGCCATGCAAAGTTATCGCTGAAGATAAAGAAGCCGCATACAAATATACAATCAAATCCAACACAATTGCTGTTGTATCTGACGGAAGTGCCGTGCTTGGACTTGGCAATATAGGACCGCTGGCTGCCATGCCTGTTATGGAAGGAAAAGCTGTCCTTTTCAAAGAATTCGGTGGTGTCAATGCTGTGCCGATTTGCCTGGACACTCAGGATACTGAAGAGATCATCAAAACTGTTGTAAATATTGCTCCTGCTTTCGGAGGCATTAACTTAGAAGACATCAGTGCTCCAAGATGCTTTGAAATTGAGGAACGTCTGAAAGAGCTTCTCGACATTCCTGTTTTCCACGACGATCAGCACGGAACTGCCATTGTGGTTCTTGCTGGAATCATTAATGCATTAAAAGTAACAGGAAAAGACAAAGAGACCTGTAAAGTCGTTGTAAATGGTGCCGGAAGTGCCGGTGTTGCAATCACAAAACTGCTTCTCACATACGGATTTTCTCATATTACAATGTGCGATATCAGTGGAATCCTCGGAAAAGATTCTCAGAATCTGAATTGGATGCAGAAAAAGATGGTCGAAGTAACAAATCTGGAAGGCAAAAAAGGAACCCTTGCTGATGCATTGAATGGTGCAGACATCTTTGTCGGTGTATCTGCTCCGAATATTGTCACAAAAGAAATGGTCGCTTCCATGAACAAAGATGCTATCCTCTTTGCAATGGCTAACCCTGTACCAGAGATCATGCCAGACCTCGCAAAAGAAGCCGGAGCAAAAGTTGTTGGAACCGGACGTTCAGACTTCCCGAACCAGGTCAACAATGTCGTTGCTTTCCCTGGAATCTTCAAAGGCGCTCTGGAAGGACGCGCAACTAAGATTACAGAAGAGATGAAACTTGCAACTGCAAAAGCAATCGCAAGCCTTGTTCCGGATGAAGAACTGAACGAAAACAATATTCTTCCGGAAGCTTTCGACCCTCGCGTTGCAGACGTTGTAAGCGAAGCTGTGAAGGAATTGATTTAATGGCTGTTTACTGGGGCGAAAAGAGATACCATTCTCTGGACTATTATCTCAAAAACACCTATGGCAGCAAATTATATAAACTATCACTGAACGGAGGCATGACTTGTCCGAACCGAGATGGAACATGCGGAACCCGTGGCTGCATTTTCTGCAGCCAGGGTGGTTCTGGTGATTTTGCCGAATCACCTTCCGAGACGATTCGTGAACAGATTGAACATGGAAAATCCAAAGTCGCCGCCAAATATGGAGGCGGTTCTTATATTGCATACTTTCAAGCATATACGAACACTTATGCACCTGTAGACTACCTTCGTAAAATATTTACTGAGGCAATCATGCACCCGGATATCAGAATTCTTTCTGTAGCAACAAGACCGGACTGTCTCGGTGAAGATATTTTAAATCTTCTTCATGAATTAAATCAGATCAAACCTGTCTGGATTGAGCTTGGACTTCAGACAATTCATGAAGATACGGCATCTTATATCCGGCGCGGCTATGATCTTCCGGTATTTGAACATGCATTAAAGAGACTTCGTCAAATGGGTATTCCGGTAATCGTACACACGATTCTCGGACTTCCAGGAGAAGATATCAAGCGGAATCTTGAGACTATGCATTATCTGAATGAACACCACATTCAGGGAATCAAGCTACAGCTTTTACATGTTCTGAAATACACAGATCTCGCGGACGATTACCTGACAGGCAGATTTTCTGTTTATTCCATGGAAGAATATTTTGAAGTCTTAAGTTCCTGTATCTGCAATCTGAGTCCGGATATTGTCATTCATCGGCTCACCGGGGACGGTCCAAAAGATCTTCTGATTGCTCCTACCTGGAGCACAAACAAACGACATGTCTTAAACCAGATGCAGTCCTGGTTCAAGATTCACGACATCTGGCAGGGAAAGGAGTTGTAAATTATGGCAGAAGCATTTAAACTTTATAAACTGATCATTCTGTATATGCTGGATAAGGTGGATTTCCCACTGACTAATTCCCAGATTTCAGAATTCATTTTAAACGAAGGCTACACGACATATTTTAAATTGCAACAGGCTCTTTCAGAGCTTTTGGATTCTGGATTTATTCGTGAAGAGTCCACGCACACAAGAACATTTTATCACCTGACAGAAGAAGGCGAGGAAACAATTCATTACTTTAAAAATGATATTTCACCTGCAATCCAGATATTAACAGTTTTCTCAGTAATAAACAATATGAACTGAAAAATGAAGTTGCCATAAAAGCTGACTATTATCGAAATCCCAACATGGAATATTGTGTCCGCTGTCAGATACTGGAACGTGATGCTCCTTTAATCGACCTGACGCTCACTGTTCCAACGGAATCTGAAGCAATGGCAATTGCAGCAAACTGGACACAAAAGAATGAAAAGATATACGCCAATCTAATGGCCGAATTATTATAGGTATATCCCAAAAAAAGAATGAACTGTATTTTAATTTTCATTGCAAATACAGTTCATTCTCTTTTTATTTAGCCCGGATTTGTATTATCATTATCTTCCAAGGAATGTTCCTATAAAGATTCCATAGTAGTTACCAATGACATATCCAAGAGTACCGACCAGAAGTGCCGGAACTACCATTGCCTGCCATCCTTTTGCAATTGCAAGCGCTGCGGCTGTTGTAGGTCCACCTATATTTGCATTCGATGCAATACAGATCTCTTCCAGGTTGAATTTGAAAATCTTACCAAATACAAAGGAGACGATCATGTTCATACCAACGATGATTGCACAGAATACAAGGAGTAATGGTGCCTGTGTCACGATCAGGTAGATAGATGCCGGAACACCGATTACTGCAAAGAAGATATGAATCAAGAATGTACCAATTTCCTGTGCGCCACCAATATTTCCCATAAATTCTGGTTTAATTGTTGCCAATAACATGGTCAATGTAGGCATGATCAAATATTTGTTTCCAAGAAGACCGTTTAATAATGCCAGTCCAAAATTACTTGTTGGAATCAATCCTGCAAAGAAATCTGCAATTGCTGTAGAAATTGCTACGATTGCAAATGCAATCGCAAGTGCCTCTGCGATATCGATCAGTGCGACCGGTTTTGCTTTCCAGTAACTTGCTGCCTGGTTTTCACTTTCACCACTTGCTTTTCTTGCTTCTACTTCATCAATATATGGATGTTTAAATTTCTTCAAGAAGAATTTAATTGTTGGAATTGCAATCAGTACGAAGAAATAAAGTGCCATCAAAAGGTTATCTGCTACCACTGAAGAAGATACCATATCTCCGCTTGCTCCAAATGCATCAGACATGGCTACCATGTTTACACTTCCTCCTGTGTATGAACCAACCATCATAGCTGCTATCTTGTGCAGATCTGCAATCTGGTTATGTAACAGATAAAATGCTACAATACCACCGACCAGTGTACCAATACCGCTGATCAGGTAAATTACAAGCACACGTCCACTTTCTTTCCAGATTTTCTTCACATTTGCATTAAACAAAAGAAGTGGTACTGCAAGTGGTACAACATATGACCATACAAAATCATATGCCGGTGCATCTGTCGGGATTACCCGGATGTTAGAAAGAATCATAGCTCCAATCAAAGCAATAACACAACCTGTTACTTTTCCTGCCCATTTGTACTTCTGCTCCATCCAGATAGCTAATGCTGCGACGACTACTAATATTGCAAACAACGCCCACGTATTATCCGCACTAATTAATGTTTTCATATGAATTCCTGCCTTTCTCAATCCTATAAACAAGTTACTTTTTCGTATTCTTTATTTCCATACTTCTTTGAATACTCGATAAAAATTCTTATAGCCAATCTTGTCAAGATCTTCCTGACTGTATCCCCTCTTCTTTAATACTGCCAGGATATTCTTTGCTTCTGCCTCATTAGAAATACCGTCGCCACTCGGTGAATCGACATGATCACTGAATGTCTTAAGCGCCTCTCCTCCAAGGTAGTCATCAAAGTCAAATCCAAGACCAATATGATCGATTCCGATCAGATCAGCAATATACTCGACATGGTCTGCCAAATGCTCGACATTTTGTTCATCGTGTTTTTCAGAAATAAACTCTCTCATACTGTTCATTCCCACCAGACCACCAGTCTTAGCAATCGCCTTCAACATGTCATCTGTCAGGTTGCGCATTGCCGGACATACACTACGTGCATTGGAATGTGATGCAATAATCGGTCCCTGCGCCAGATCAATGACGCCCCAGAAACATTTGTCATTTAGATGTGATACATCCATCACCATTCCAAGATCCTGAATCCGCTTTACGGCTTTCTTTCCTGCTTCTGTAAGTCCCCTTGTTACATCCACCGGCCATCCGGTTGCCAATGCGTTTAATTCATTCCAGGTAAGCATTGCATGTCTGACACCTACTTCATCATAAAAATAGTTGATCATATCAATGTCTTCCCCGATCTGGCTTAACCCTTCCATTCCGGTTACGATATTTAATTTTCCTTCTTTTGTGCCTTTTTCAAAATCATCATACTTCTTCACAAAATTCAGAATATCTGCAGAATCTTCCATTTCCTGCTTAATACTCTTTACAATCTGTTTGGATCGTTTCACTGGATCACTATCATATGGTGGATCGATCCAGATTACGAAAATTCCTCCTGTAACACCACCTTCCTGGAACTTATGCAGATGATGCTTACGAAAAATATCTCTTTCTCCGTGATCTACTGCACGGCAAGTTACATCTGTCCACACATCTCCATGTCCATCAAAAATCATTCTATCTTCTCCCTTCTAACATTTTCAAGACATCTCACATACCGATTATTTTTTCACCACCCTCCTGTTTCATCAGATTAAGAGTCTTTTTTCATTTTTATATATGCACGCCATGTTGTTGCAAATTTTTTCCACTCGGTAAGACCATCTTCCTGGATTCTGGATCCGAGTGCCGCATGATGCGGTGCTTCTTTTACAACTTGTGGTGTAGTATATGCTTCTTCTGCAATCTGACGATATGCATCTACAAATTCATCAATATCATCCTTTGAGTAAGATTCTACAGGCTCTGGTGTAAAAGGTTCTGGAATGATTCTTGGATGATGACTTGTAAAATAATCTTGAAAACCATAATCCACGATTCGTCTGCAGATATCATCTGTCGTTACGCCTGTCTCGTCCGTCAATTCTTTCCAGCTCAGTCTTGCCTGTTCTAATCTGTATTTTCCTTTCGCATATGGCAAGGAAATTCCTTTTATCTCCAAAAGTTTTTTCAACATATAATTATTATTTAAAATCGACATTTCTGCAATCTGTTTCATTCCATCCGGGCCGAGAGTTCGAATATATGCATAGGTTCTCACAAGAACCGCAGGCACTCCATAAAATTTTCTTAACTTTCCAATGCTATCCGGACGATTGTAATCCAGATAATATTTTTCTCCGTCAAATTCTACTGTCGGTGCTGCAACAAACTTTGCAAGCTTCTCACATACGCACTGTGCTCCGGCTGCCGGTCCCTGACATCCGTGCGGTGAAGAAAAGGATTTGTGCAGATTATAATGACACATATCAAATCCTGCATCCCGCGCTCTTGTAATTCCGAACAGTCCATTTAAGTTTGCCTGGTCATATACGCATAAGCCTCCAACTGCATGAACAATATCTACAAATTCTTTAATTTTCTCATTGTAGATTCCGGTATCTTCCGGATTGGTGATCATAAGTGCGGCTGTATGTTCAGAAACGGCTGCTTTTAGAGCCTCTATATCTGGCACACCGTTTTCATCTGGATATAAAGTGATTACCTTATATCCAAGCGTTGCAGCGGCACCTGGATTGCCCGGATGCGATAAAATGGTCGTAATAATCTCATTTCGCTGTTCACCCTCACCTCTGGATTCATGATAAGCACGAATTGTCTCTACATTTGCAAAGATTGCCTGAGTACCGCCTCCTGGCTGTAAGCTTACTTTATCCATACCCGAAATTGCCTTGATGTACTGCTCATCTCGATACATAATTTCCAGGATTCCCTGAATAGTCGACTCGTCCTGATATGGATGAACTTCGCTTAATTTTTCAGATTTCACCAATTGTTCGTGTATCTTAGGACTATACTTCATAGTACAGGTTCCAAGCCCGATATCAATATTAAAATCTGTTCCTATCGTCTCCTGAGATAATCTCATATAATGTCTGAGTACCTGCATCTGAGACATTTCCGGAAGCTTAGGTGTTTTTTTTCGAATCAGATTTTTCGGAAGCAGCGTTTTTACGGTTCCTGTTGCTTTTGTAACTTTTTCATCTGCTTTGGGAACTAATATCCCTCGTTCACCTGGATTGCCAAGTTTCATAATTATAGGTTCGTCCCATCTTGCTTCGTGGAAATCCCGATTTGTCTTATAATATCCCATCACTATTCCCCCTTTACAATCCGCTTGAGGGTATCACGAAGATGCTCCATCTCTTCTAATGTCGTAATCTCTGATACACAATAAAGTGCACATTGCCCAAGCTCTGGGAAATCATGACTTAAGTCTTTTCCGCCAAATATATTCTCTTTTAACAATTCTTTATTAATTTCTTCAACCGTCCTTCCAGTCTGGTTAAAATCTATTACAAACTCCTGAAACTTCGCATTCTCAAATCTCTTTGCCCGAACTTTCGGAATCTCATCTAAAATATCCTCCAGATATGCTGCATTCTGAATAATCGTCTCACCGAGTTCGTACATGCCCTGCGGCCCCATACTTGCCAGGTACACACCTGCCGTAATTGCCCAGAGACCTGTTTCTGTTCCAAAATACTCTTTTGCATTCTCACGGCTTCCATGAGAGCTTCGATAATTCATCGCTCTTCCCCATCCATATGTATCTTCTTTCTCTGTCTCTGTAATTCCGTACATATAAGTTGGAAATTGTTCTACCAGATCCATATTCTGATTACATGCAATAAATCCTGCCTGACCACCGCCGAACTGAATGTGCATTCCAAGAGGCTGTATATCTCCACATACAATATCAGCACCCTGATTTACCGGGCTCTCCATAATTCCAAGCGCTGCCACCTCTGTCTGTACAACACAATAAGCTCCTGCATCATGTGCCAGTTTTGCAATTTCTTCTCCTCTTGTCTCAAAGTTACCAAGATAAGTTGGATTTTCAAAAAATACAGCCGCTACATTTTTCTTTGCCAACTGTTCTTTCAACTCTTCCAGATCCATAAGTCCTGTCTCTGGTTCATAAGCTATTTTTCTTACTTCTGCCACATTTCTACAATACTGTACGACCTGTGAATATATTTCCGGATTCATAGTCTTCGGAACAAGAATCACTTTTCCAGCCATTCCTTTTTCTCTGACTGCTCTGACTGCCATACGAAGCGAAGATGCCACTGCCTGACCGCCGTCATAAGTTGTATAACTTACAACATCTGTGTCCAGAAGTTCTCCCATCATGCTTGTGTATTCAAAGATTGCCTGCATCTTACCATGATCAGAATATGCATCTCCGCAGTAAGCAGTCAGAAACTCACCTCTGGAATTTATCTCATCGCAAATTGCCGGCACCTGATGTTTGTAACACCCGGCTCCAAGAAAGCTCGTATATTCTTCTGTTGTAATATCACGATTCAAAATTCCCATCACATGTCTTTTCAGTTCATATTCACTTCTGATCGGTTCCGGAATATCTAATCGTTCTTTATACAGCAATTCATCTGGAATTATACTTTTGTAAATGTCTTCTACGCTGTTGATCCCCAATTCATCCAACATTGCCTTCTTATTCTCTGGTACACTATTAGGCATATATGGATGTACAAAACTGTTTTCCACAAGAATCACTCCTTTCATGGCAGTTCACTTATTGATTATCTAAATATTTTCATTTATTTCACCTACAACACATACATTAGTCTTCAAACAGTGGTTACGTCAAGTTATTTTGTTAATTTTTTGATATTTTTGCAATATTTCGCAAAAAATAAAACAAGAAGCCGACCATTTGTCGACTTCTTTAAATATTCCATAATATTCATCTTTACCAAAGGCTATTTGCAGATTCTTTCTTTATCCAACCTTGTAAATAGCAGAATCAGAATTTTTGAATATAATTTTATAATACCCCTTTAAATACTCATCTGCATCTGCATCGCCTGTATCTACATGCATCGGCTGCCCGCCAAGTCCTGCCAGTTTTTCTTTTGTTGCTACAATTTCAATCTGTTCTTTTCCTACTTTTCTGATTACCCGTGGACTAATCTGCTGATTCCCTCTTCCTAACAAAAAACCATTTCCACCAATACAGGTCACAAGAATTTTTATATGATTGTATGAATTGACACAGTTCCACAATTCTCTTTCATTCGCATCCCGAAGTATGATTTTACCATTTCTGAACACATCCACTCCACGGACAGTTCCATGTACGTTCTTTTTCCCAGTATCCTCCTGCTCGTCATTTTCACACAATAACTCTTTTATCTTCCAGGTCGTTCCTCCCGGACCGATAATATAAACCCAGTCCTTTTCCATTCGCAAGATTGCTGCCCTCGCTATTATAGTTGCGGACTCGCCTGACCCCAAATCCAATTCTTTTGCCTTTTGTAAATGTTTTCCATCACTTAATACTTCCAAAAATCCGTACAATTGGGGGCTTATGTTTCTGGAATCTAAATCCTTCTCTTCAATATCAAGAACTTCCCTCATTTCATAAGACATCTCTTTTCCTTCAAGCCACCCTGCCAACATCTCACCTGCCTGATATGGATTACAGGCATAACACGCAGAATACATCTTCACTCCTGCCGGGATTCCAAGAACCGTCACATCAGTACCGACAGCTTCACAAATGTCCCTTGCAGTCCCATCTCCTCCGCAAAACACGAGAAGATCCACACCCTGTTCTTTCATAATTTGTGCACAAAGTTTCGTATCTTCTGCGCTGCTTGTATGGGCCTTTGGACATAACACCACATCACATGGGATTTTAAGTTTCTCAAGCAAAGCTTCTCCCATATCCCCTGGTGCACTTAGGATTGAAAAATTTTTCTCTCCCACCAATCCTTTATCTCCTGCAACTAAACTTGCGGTAAGATCTGCAATTTTGCTCATACAGCTTTCTGCTCTCTTGGAGGCTGTTCTTTCACAGCCTTCCAGCAAAAGCTTTTCTATTTTTTTGTAATTGTCACTTCCTTTTAGACCGGCTTTTCCACCAATTCCAGCATATGGATTTAGAATAAAACCTATTTTCTTTTTCTTAGTCTCCATCTTTTCCCCTGTGTCGTTGCTGTTTACTGTAAACTTTTTTATTGCTATGTAATCTTAAAACTTTCTTTTATCGTTTTTATGTTATTAAATCAACAAATCCAAGAATAATCTTTACAACAAAAACTCACTCATAACATAGTTGCTGACATCGATTCCACGATCTGTAAGTTTCACAAAGTCTTCTCCATCTTCCAGAAGTCCTTTCTGTTCCATGTCTCTTATCACATTTCCATAAACGTTCTCCATGCTCTCACCATACATCTTAAGAAATTTTATTTTTGATACACCTTTCATCATACGCAGGCCAAGGAACATCGTCTCTTCCATCTGTGCAGATACAGTTAACTTTTCCGGCTCTTCTCCATAATTAAATCTACTGTTATTGATCAGTGATGCAGCTCCGGTTCCAATCCCCAGATATTCTGTTCGCTCCCAGTATCCGATATTATGTCTGCAAGCATATCCAGGCTTTGCATAATTAGAAATCTCATATCTTTCATATCCGTATTTCGAAAGTATTTCTTTCGTTCTCCAATACATCTTACGCTCTGTCTCTTCATCAGGTAATTCGTCTGCATGACGCCCTTCCCCATACTCCTCATAAAATGGAGTACCTTCCTCCACGATCAGACTATATGCAGAAATGTGTTCCGGGGCAAGCTCTGCCACTGTTTTTAAGTTTTCCTCCCAGTCAGTAAGACTTTGTCCCGGAATTGCTGACATCAGATCAACATTAATATTCTCAAATCCTTCTGCTCTTGCCATATGATATGTTTCAAGAAATTCTTCATATGTATGAATACGACCCAGTATCTGAAGTTCTCTATTTTTTGTAGATTGCAGGCCAATGCTTAATCGGTTAATTCCACATTTTTTATAACCGGAAAGCTTTTCCCTGTCTACAGTTCCTGGATTCATCTCAACTGTGATCTCTGCATTTTCTTCTACAACAAATGTATCACGGACTGCTGAAAATATCTGCTGCATCTGAAACCGAAAAATGATTGCAAATCTCACCGGCTGACAACCGTGA
>OLPZ01002062.1_pt1 | contig 12142 bp, 8 predicted proteins | sample 1672711 | NCBI WGS metagenome assembly OLPZ01 (sample SAMEA3136716, study PRJEB25190) | human gut metagenome
CGCCGAGCGCGCGCAGGGCGTGGGAACGCGCCTGATCGAGCGCGTGGCAACCGACGGGCGCGCCCTGGGCGCCGAGACCATCACGCTCGAGGTGCGCACCGACAACGATACTGCAATCGCGTTCTACCATGGCCTCGGGCTCGAGGACGTGGGCGTGCGCCCGCGCTACTACAAGGGCAAAGACGACGCGCTCATCATGCGCGGGACGCTGCCGCTGCACATCTCGTCGCGCGAATCGGGTGGCTCGATGCGCATCTCGAGCCCCGATAGCCCGGCATCTGCCGTGGCTGGTGCCCATGCGCCGTTCATCCTCGCCATCGAGAGCTCCTGCGACGAGACGGCCGCCTCGGTCATCGACGGCGACCGCACCGTCTTGTCCGACACCATTGCGAGCCAGATCGACTTCCACTCGCGCTTTGGCGGCGTCGTGCCCGAGATCGCCTCGCGCAAGCACACCGAGGCGATCGTTCCCACGGTCATGTACACGATGGAGCAGGCGGGCCTCACCTGGGACGATCTGTCCGCCGTCGCCGTGACGCTTGGCCCCGGGCTCGTCGGCGCGCTGGTCGTGGGCGTCGCCTTCGCGAAGGGGCTGTGCTTTGCGACGGGCCTGCCGCTCGTGTGCGTCAACCACCTCGAGGGGCACCTGTACGCCAATCGCTACGTGGACCCCACGCTCGAGCCGCCGTTCGTGGCGCTGCTCGTCAGCGGCGGGCACACCATGCTCGTGCACGTGAAGGCCTGGGGCGACTACGAGGTCATGGGCTCGACGCTCGACGACGCGGTGGGCGAGGCGTTCGACAAGGTGGCGAAGGCGCTCGGGCTCGGGTATCCGGGAGGCCCGATCATCAGCCGCTACGCGAAAGACGGCGACCCCAAGGCCATCAAGTTCCCGCGTGCGATGCTGCACAGCGGCGACCTCAAGTTCTCGCTTTCCGGCCTGAAAACCGCGGTGGTGACCTACATCCACAACCAGAACCAGAAAGACGCGCCGGTCGATATCCCCGACCTGGCCGCGAGCTTCCAGGCTGCGGTCGTCGACGTGCTCGTCGCCAAGACGCTCACGGCATGCAGGGAGACCGGCTCGAAGGTGCTGTGCATCGGCGGCGGCGTCGCCGCCAACCCGGCGCTTCGCGAGCAGCTCAGCCGCGAGCTGGGCAAGAGGGGCATCCGCGTGATAATGCCGGAGCTTTCCGACTGCACCGATAACGCCTCGATGATCGCCTCCGCAGCCCTCGACCTCTACCACGAGGGCATCTTCGGCTCGCTTTCCGACGATCCGCAAGCGCATCTGCCCCTGCGCACGCGCGGGTGACACGATACCCACGGCCCTTCGCCTCGCCTGCGCCGCCTGATGCGGGCGCGCGTGACAGACCGGCAAGCCATTGGCGATATACGTGACAGACCGGCAAGGCTCTGACCAGAAATGGTCAGCGGCTGTCCGGCCTGTCACGTATATGGTCAGATACTGACCGGTTTGTCATCGATGTGCAGCGGTTCGCGTAGCTCGCTCATCGTGCGCCGCCTTCGTGCGAGCGTCGCAGACGAAGGCGTTCGATAGCGCAGCCCAAGATGCTGCTTGACCTGCATGATGATTTTCTCGAACGCGGCTGCGCTTGAAAGGTCCTCTTTCCAGACGTCGATGACCGCGATGCCCATCGCCTCGATGACGTTTCTCCGCCTGGAGTCGTGCCGCTCGCGCTGCTCTCCTTTGTGCTCCTGGCCGGACATGTACTCGATGTCAAGGAGCTCTTGTACCCGGAACAGGTCGGGTTTCACGCATGCTTGGCCGAGGTAGCGCCTGAGCTCGGGCGGAATCCCCAGCGGGACGTTCATCTCGAATCTGGGAATCTGGGCTCCACCGCAGACTGTCGGCAGGTTGAGCAGGAGCTGCAGCTCCGTCTCTTTGGGCGAGGCGGACTTTTCAGCGCAATGGGAGAGCGCCCGTTGCAGGGTACGAGTATGGAAGATGCCCTTGTGCTCTGCCGCGCAGCGCGAAATCTCCCCCAGCGTCGTGGCGCTGGGGACCTCGTCGATGAAGCCCCCGCCATATCCACGTTGCGGCAGGTACGTGCCACACAGCTCGTCGACGGTGCGGGCGAGCTGGGGAAGGGTGAGCCGTTCGCTTACCTGCACCAGCGTGAGCTCGGGCGATGCGATGCAAATGTCCTTGCTTACCTGCACGAATGAATATGGGACGAATCCGCCAGTGGAGACGCGGTAGACGTGCTTGTGCTTCTGCACGCGCAGTTTCTCGTCGGAAACGAGCAGGTGCAATGCCGAGCGGCTGACGGGGAGGACGTCGAGAGGCGTCTGCGCGAGCTCGCGCGCAGTTGTCGGCAGATCGGACAGACGCGAGGCACGAGGCAGTCGTTCGAAGCGCATGCTCGCCCGCTTGGCCGAAAGCCAGAATTCGAGTGCCGATATGTTCTCCACATAAATCATCGGTAAGAAGCATAGCCTGGGAACCTTTTCGGTTCCCAGGTACGTCTGCGAGCCGAATCGGAGACACGGCCCGACAAGACTCGGAGCTCAACCAGACGTATCCACGAGGCGATTCCGAGCGAAAGCAGAGGTGTGGTCCCCCGCCGCCACCGTGACGATCACGAGGGATTCTAGCCACAGGAGAATGACACGATGCCCACGGCCCTTCGGTTCGCGTCGTCGCGTGGCAGACCGGCAAGCCATTGGCGATATACGCGACAGACCGGAAAGGCATTGGCCAAAAATGGCCAGCGACTGTCCGGCCTGTCACGCATACGGCCAATACCTTGCCGGTCTGTCATGTGCGCGGCAGCCTCCGGGGAGCCGCCCAAAAATCTAAGTGTGGACGTATAAGATAATTTTCTTACGGAAAGTTAACAAAGCTTCCTCTGGGAAGACAAGGTCTTGTTTTGCACCTAGTATTTACAGCGTCGAACTTAGGTACCAATGCGCAGGTGCGCAACAGGGCGTGCCGCGCTTGCAACGTAGCCAGCAAAGGAGGCTGTACGATGAATCTTAAGCCATTGGGCGATCGAGTCATCATCAAGCAAGCTGAAGCAGAGGAGACCACCGCTTCCGGTCTCATCCTCACCACGAAAGATCAGGAAAAGCCGCAGCGCGGCGAGGTCCTTGCAGTTGGCGAGGGCAAGTACGTCGACGGCAAGCTCGTGCCCGTCCCGGTCAAGGTCGGCGACACCGTCATCTACGGCAAGTACGGCGGACAGACGGTCACGGTCGACGGCGAGGATTACCTCATCCTGCGCGGCGACGACCTGTACGCAGTCGTCACGAAATAACCCCGTTCACCTGAAATCACACGCATTAGGAAAGGTCGATATACATGGCTGCAAAGAACATTAGCTTCGACGCCGACGCCCGCAGCGCGCTTGCTGCCGGCGCTTCCAAGCTCGCCGACGCGGTAAAGGTCACCCTTGGCCCCAAGGGCCGCTATGTTGCCTGCGAGCGCAGCTACGGCGCACCGCTCATCACCAACGACGGCGTCACCGTCGCAAAGGAGATCGAGCTCGAGGACAAGGTCGAGAACATGGGCGCCCAGCTCATCCGCGAGGCCGCTGTCAAGACCAACGACGTTGCTGGCGACGGCACCACGACTGCGACCCTGCTCGCTGACGTCATGATCAAAGACGGTCTGAAGAACGTCACCGCCGGCACCAACCCGCTGGCTATCCGTTCCGGCATGAACAAGGCAGTTGACGCGCTCGTCAAGAAGATCAAGGCCGATTCCAAAGAGGTCAACACCTTCGACGAGATCAAGAACGTCGGCACCATCTCCGCTGGCCAGGCAGAGGTCGGCGAGAAGATCGCGGACGCCATGGAGAAGGTCGGCAAAGACGGCGTCATCACCGTTGAGGATTCCAACACCTTCGGCATCGACATCGACGTCGTCGAGGGCATGGAGTTCGACAAGGGCTATCTGAGTCCCTACATGGTCACCGACACCGACCGTATGACCGCCGAGCTGCAAAACCCCTACATCCTGATCACCGACCAGAAGATCGGCGCTATCCAGGACATCCTCGAGCTGCTCAACGGCGTGATGCAGTCCAACAGGCCGCTGCTCATCATCGCTGAGGACGTCGAGTCCGAGGCGCTCGCAACGCTCGTCCTCAACAAGATCCGCGGCACGATCAACGTCGTCGCCGTCAAGGCGCCCGGCTTTGGCGACCGCCGCAAGCGCATGCTCGAAGACATCGCGATTGTCACCGGTGGCCAGCCTGCCATGCAGGAGCTCGGCGTGCAGCTCTCCGACGTCACCGTCGACATGCTCGGTACCGCCAAGTCCGTCAAGGTCACCAAGGACTCCACGACGATCGTCGACGGCGCGGGCGACAAGGACCAGATTGCCGATCGCATCAAGGCCATCGAGGCCCAGATCGAAGACACCACCTCCGACTTCGACCGTGAGAAGCTCCAGGAGCGCAAGGCGAAGCTCTCCGGCGGCGTTGCGGTCATCAAGGTCGGCGCGGCAACCGAGGCCGAGCTCAAGGAGACCAAGTCCCGCATCGACGATGCGCTGCAGGCCACGCATGCGGCTGTCGAGGAAGGCATCGTCGCCGGCGGCGGCTCTGCCCTGATCGACGCCATGTCCGCACTCGACGACATCGAGGTCGCCGACGAGGAGGAAAAGGTCGGTATCAACATCGTCCGCAAGGCGTGCGAGGCCCCGATTCGCGCCATCGCCGAGAACTCCGGCTTCGAGGGCTCCGTCGTCGTCGACAAGATCAAGAACTCCGAGACGGGCTACGGCCTGAACGCGGCCACGGGCGAGTACGGCGACATGATCAGCATGGGCGTCATCGACCCGGTCAAGGTCGTCCGCTCCGCGCTGCAAAACGCCACGTCCGTTGCGACGATGCTCATCATCACCGCGGCGACCGTCTCCGACGTTCCGTCCGACGGCCCCGACCCGGCTGCCATGGCAGCGGCCATGCAGGGTGCCGGCGGCATGATGTAAGACCAGCTTGAGGGGGCGCTTCGGCGCCCCCTTTTTCGTTGGGGGAAATAATTTCAAATTTCTTCTTTACAGCGAGAGGCTTTCTGTTATCATACTTTTCGCTGCTGAGGCAGTGGGGTGTTAGCTCAGCTGGTTAGAGCGCCGGCCTGTCACGCCGGAGGTCGAGGGTTCGAGTCCCTTACATCCCGCCATCGAATCGCAAAGAAGCCATCGGATATCCGATGGCTTCTTTCATTTGGCGCTCGGTTGCAACATGTTGGCAACGATATGAGCAACGCTGCTGACAAGCATCCAGCGCGGATTATTCTCTCCAACTACGTATTACCCGAGAGAAAGGGGTTGCCGTGGGCAATTCCATCATGTTGGAAAACCTCGACGCCGACGCGTCGATTGAGCAGATCCGCGCGTTCTTCGAGCGCGACCAGTTCGCGCACAAGTGCCTGGGCGCCGCCGTCGACAGCTACGACCCGCAGACCGGGGTGGCGACCGTTTCCATGACGATCGACGACCGGCACCATAACGCCCAGGGCTTCGTCATGGGCGGCGTGCTCTTCTCGCTGTCCGACTTCGCGCTTGCCGTCGCCACGAACATGGGCCAGGAGGCGTCCTCGTCGGTGAGCTCGGCCATCCAGTTCATGCGCCGCGCCAAAGGCGAGCGCCTCATCGCCACCGCACGTCCCGACAAGATCGGCCGCGCGCTCACGTTCTTCACGATCGACGTCGAAGACGAGCTGGGCACGCACGTGTGCCGCATGACTGCAACGTGCATGCGCACCGACCACTGAGCTGCGCTAGAATCTACGCGACAGCAAGTTTTTTGACCTTGGGGGAGCTAGTGAAGATTCTCGTTACCGGCGGAGCCGGCTTCATCGGAAGCCACACCATCATCGAGCTGCAGAACGCGGGGCACGAGCCCATCGCGTTCGACAACCTGTGCAACGCCTCTCCGGTCGTGTTCGACCGCATCGAGGCAATCACGGGCAAGCCCGTCGAGTTTGTCGAGGGCGATATCCGCGACGAGAAGAAGCTCTCCGAGGTCTTTGCCGCCCACGACATCGACTGCGTCATCCACTTTGCTGGCCTGAAGGCCGTGGGCGAGTCGGTCCACAAGCCCATCGAGTACTACGACAACAACGTGGGCGGCACGGTCAAGCTGCTCGAGGCCATGCGCGATGCGGGCTGCAAGAACATCATCTTCTCGAGTTCCGCCACCGTCTACGGCACGCCCGAGAAGCTGCCATTGACCGAGGACATGCCCAAGGGCGAGGTGACCAACCCCTACGGCCGCACGAAGTCCATCATCGAGGACATCCTCACCGATGTGCAGTTCGCGTATCCGGACATGAACGTCGTGCTGCTGCGCTACTTCAACCCCATCGGGGCGCACAAGTCCGGGACCATGGGCGAGGACCCGACGGGCATCCCCAACAACCTCATGCCCTACATCACGCAGGTGGCTGTCGGCAAGTTGGACAAGCTCGGCGTCTTCGGCGACGACTACGACACACCCGACGGCTCCGGCGTGCGCGACTACATCCATGTCATGGACCTCGCGAGCGGACATGTCGCCGCACTCAAGGCGCTCAAGCCCGAAGGCGGGCTGTCCATCTACAACCTGGGCACGGGCAAGGGCACGAGCGTGCTCGAGCTGGTGCACGCGTTTGTCGAGGCGACGGGCATCGACGTCTCCTACGAGATCAAGCCGCGCCGTGCGGGCGACATCGCGGCGTGCTACGCCGACTGCTCCAAGGCAGAGCGCGAGCTCGGGTGGACGGCACGCTACGACATCAAGGACATGTGCGAGGACTCCTGGCGCTGGCAGCGCATGAATCCCAACGGCTACCGTTCCTGACCCTCGTGACCCCCCTCGCCTGCGAGGGTAGTAGTGCCAATCAAACGGCTGTGAAACGGTTTACCGTCGCACAGCCGTTTTTCTTTAGAATCGCAAGCCATGACCAGACTGCTCGCAACATATTTCCGACGCTTCCTGCCGCTGCTCCTGCTCTCGTTTCTGCTGACGGTGGCACGCGTCGTCTGCGAGCTGGAGATTCCCAACTACATGAGCGATATCGTCGACACGGGCATCGTCAACGGCGATATCCCGTTCGTGCTCCAGACCGGCCTGCTCATGGTGCTGTGGGCGCTCGGCGCGATGGCCGCCGACCTGCTCAACTCGCTTGCCGCCTCCCGTTCGAGCATGGGGCTGGGCCGCGAGCTGCGCAGCGCGCTCTATCGCCGCGTGAGCGCGTTCAGCCTGCCCGAGATGGACGAGATCGGCACCTCGTCGCTCATCACCCGCACGACCAACGACGTGCAGCAGCTCGAGCGATTCGTGCAGATGGGAATGACGATCGCAATGATGTCGCCGATCATGCTCGTGGGCGCGGCCGTCGCGGCCTGGCGCATGAACGGCGAGCTTTCCATGGTGGTGTTCGCCGCCATACCCGTGCTTCTGCTGCTTGCCTTCGTCGTCATCCGCTGGGTGCTGCCGCTGCTGCGCTCGCTGCAGGCTCGCATCGACAATCTGAACCGCGTCACGCGCGAGGGGCTGACCGGCATCCGCGTCATTCGCGCGTACCGCCGCGAGGCGTACGAGGAGGCGCGCTTCTCCAGGGCAAACAAGGACCTGGCGGACACGAACATCGCCGTCGCGCGCCGCATGATGGCGCTCATGCCCGCCATCTCGCTCATCCTGAACATCGCGATGGTGCTCATCGTGTGGCTCGGCGCGCAGCTCATCGATGCCGGCTCGTTCCAGGTCGGCGACCTGATGGCGATCATCCAGTACGCGATGCAGGTCCTGTTCTCGGTCATGATGCTCTCGGTCATCTTCATGATGTGGCCGCGCGCCTCCGCGGCGGGCGAGCGCATCTGGGAGGTCGTCTCGAAAGAGCCGAGCATCGTGGACGCCGAGCAGCCGGTGGAAGTACCGGCAGAGATGCTCGCGAGTCCCCACGAGGTGCGCTTCGAGCATGTGGGCTTTCGGTTTCCCGGCGCCGAAGTCGCAACGCTGTGCGATATCTCGTTCACGCTCGAGCCGGGCAAGACCTATGCGCTCATCGGCTCGACGGGCTCGGGCAAATCGACCGTCGTCAACCTGCTCGAGCGCTTCTACGACCCGACGAGCGGGCGCATCACCATCGACGGCATCGACATTTCGCAGATGCGCCAAGACGATCTGCGCGCGCTGATCTCCTACGTCCCGCAGAAGACGACGCTGTTCACGGGCACGATCGCCGACAACATCCGCTACGGCAATGCCTCGGCAAGCGACGACGACGTCGTGCGCGCGGCAAAGGACGCCGCTGCCTACGACTTCATCATGGAAAAGGAGGACGGCTTCGACACGCAGGTCACGCAGGCGGGCGGCGGGCTTTCGGGCGGCCAGAAGCAGCGCGTGTCCATCGCGCGCGCCATGGCGAAGCGCTCGGGGCTGTTCGTCTTCGACGACTCGTTCTCCGCACTCGACTTCAAGACCGATGCCGCCGTCCGCGCCAACATCTCGCGTGCGACCCAAGGCGCGACCGTGCTCATCGTGGCGCAGCGCGTGGCGGCTGCCATGGACGCCGACGAGGTCATCGTGCTCGACAACGGGCGCGTCGACTCGATCGGCACGCACCTGGAGCTGCTCGACGCAAGCGAGGTCTACCGCGAGATCGTCGCCTCCCAGATCACCGAAGAGGAGGCGAGGTAGATGGCAGCATCCGAGGAAAAGGACAACAGCGCCGTGCGCCGCCCCGGCAGGCCCGGGCACGGCTTTCACGGGCGCAATCTCTCGGCGCCGGTCGAGAAGGCGAAGGACGTGCGCGGTACGCTGCGCCGCCTGTTCGCGTATCTGCGCCCCGAGCTCCCCAAGATCGTCTTCGTCATCGTCTGCGCCCTCGCGGCGACGGCGTTCGACATCTTTGCCCCGCGCCAGCTCGGCATGGCGACGACGACCGTCTTCAACGGCGCCGTGGCAAAGGCGCAGGGCACGGGAGCGGGCATCGACTTTGGGCTGCTGCAGCAGATCCTGGCCGTCGTCATCGTGCTCTACCTGGGCTCGGGCATCTTTCAGTACCTGGAGATGTTCGTCATGGCGCGCGTGACCCAAAACGTGGTCTACAACCTGCGCCAAGACGCCGAGGCAAAGCTCAACCGCCTGCCGCTTTCGTACTACGACTCGCATTCGAAAGGCGACACGCTCTCGCGCGTCGTCAACGACGTCGACCTCATCTCGTCCACCCTGCAAGACAGCCTCACGCAGGCCATCTCCGCGGTCGTCACGATTGTCGGCGTGCTGCTCATGATGCTGTTCATCAGTCCGATCATGACGCTCATCGCGTTGTGCACGCTGCCGCTTTCCATCGTCATCACGGTCTTCGTCGCCAAGCGCTCGCAAAAGCTCTACCTGGCGCAGCAGACGGCACTCGGCGCGCTCGACGGGCACATCGAGGAGACGTACGGCGGGCACACCGAGGTGCGCGCGTTCACGCACGAGAGGGAATCCGTGGCGGATTTCGAGCGCATCAACCGGGAGTACTTCGGGCACGCATGGCGCGCGCAGTTCGTCTCCGGGCTCATCCGCCCGCTCACGCAGTTCGTCGGCAACCTCGCCTACGTCGCCGTCTGCGTGGTCGGCGCCTGGCAGGTGCTCGTCGGGGCCATCGGCGTGGGCGACATCCAGGCCTTCACGCAGTACATGCGCAGCTTCACGCGCCCCATCGCCCAACTCGCGAGCATCATCAACACGATTCAGGCCACCATCGCTGGTGCCGAGCGCATCTTCCAGCTCATGGACGAGCCCGAGATGAAAGACGAGTCCGGGCTGAAGCCGCATGACGCGCCGGTTGCGGGGCATGTGGAATTCGAGCACGTCAAGTTCGGCTACGTCTCCGGCCAGACGGTCATCAAGGACTTCTCGGTCGACGTCGCGCCCGGTCAGACGGTTGCCATCGTCGGGCCGACCGGCGCGGGCAAGTCCACGCTCGTCAACCTGCTCATGCGCTTCTACGAGATCGACGGCGGCTCCATCAAGCTCGACGGGGTAGACACGCGCGAGATGTCGCGCCATGACCTGCGCCGCCACTTCGGCATGGTGCTGCAGGACACGTGGCTGTTCAACGGCACCATCCGCGACAACATCGCCTACGGCAACGACGCCGCCAGCGACGAGGATGTTCTGCGCGTCTCCAAGGCGGCGCTTGCCGACCACTTCGTCCGTACGCTGCCGGACGGCTACGACACCGTCATCAACGAGGAGGGCACCAACATCTCCACCGGGCAGCGCCAGCTGCTCACGATCGCCCGCGCTCTTCTAGCAGATCCGGAGATCCTCATCCTCGACGAGGCGACGAGCTCGATCGACACGCGCACCGAACGTCTCGTGCAGCAGGCCATGGGCGAGCTCATGGCAAACCGCACGAGCTTCGTCATCGCGCACCGCCTCTCGACGATTCGCGAGGCGGACACGATCCTCGTGCTCGACAAGGGCGATATCGTCGAGCAGGGCACGCACGACGAGCTGCTCGCCAAGGGCGGCTTCTATGCCGACCTGTACAACTCGCAGTTCTCGGAGTGTGTCGACGCGTTCAACGAGTAGCCCGAAAAGATCGCGGCACCGTCACATCCTCACCATGGTTCGCACGTATAATGCTCAGACACTGATTGCACGGGCGTTGTCTGCCCCGCAGGCGTGCGGGCGCGCATCGAAAGGAGCTGCTGGCAAGTGATACATGTGGCCGCGTTCGATTTGGACGGTACCATCTTGGACGGCGAGTCGCCGCTCAAGCTGACGACGAGCCTCCTTCGCCATCGTGAGCTGCCGCTGCACAAGGGCGTCTTGATGGGCGTGTGGGGCATCAAGTACCGCCTGCGCCTGCCCCAGACCGAAAGCACGCCGCGCGAGCTGCTGTTCTCGGCGCTTACCGAGCCCACGGTCGAGGAAGTGGACAAAGAGATCCTCGAGATCTACGACAAGCGCATGCGCAAGCACATCCGCCCGGGCGCCATCCGCGAGATCGAGAAGTGCCGCGCCGAGGGGCTCAAGCTCGTCTTGGCCTCTGCGTCGTTCAAGCCGATCACGACGACCATCGTCGACGAGCTGGGCTTTGACGGGCAGATATCGACGATCATGGAAGAGCGCGACGGACACTACACGGGCAAGGTCGTGGGCGTGCCGGTGCAAGGGCCGGAAAAGCTCCGCCTGCTCATCCAGTACTGCGACGACAACTACGGGCACAACCAGTGGGTGCTCGAGCGCGCGTACAGCGATCACTACAGCGATGTGCCCATGCTCCAGATGGCGCACCATGTGACGGTGGTGGACCCGGATGCCAAGCTCGAGCGCATCTCCAAGCAGAAGGGCTGGGAGATTGCCGACTGGGACGAGTAGCCTGCCGGGCGAGTCGCCTGTGAGCGACGAGCGCCTGGCGGCGTTTTCCGATCTCGTGCGCGCGAAGGGCGCGGAGCTCTACCGCGACCTGCCCTGGCGCAACACCCACGACCCGTACGCGATCATGCTCTCGGAGGTCATGCTCCAGCAGACGCAGGTCGCGCGCGTGCAGGGGCGTTGGGAGCAATGGCTCGCGACGTTTCCGACAGTAGGCGACCTCGCGGCGGCGCCCCTGCCGCCCGTCTTGGAGCTGTGGCAGGGGATGGGGTACAACCGGCGCGCGCTCAACTTGAAGAAGTGCGCCGAGCAGGTGATCGAGCGCTTCGACGGCGAGATGCCGCGCGGCCACAAGGAGCTGCTGAGCCTGCCGGGAATCGGCCCCGCCACCGCTGCGGGTGTGCGCGTGTTCGCGTACGAAGAGCCCGACATGTACCTCGAGACGAACGTCCGCACGGTGTTTCTGCACGAGCTGTTTCCCGGCCAAGACGGCGTGGGCGACAAGGAGCTTATTCCCCTCGTCGAGAAGACGTGCCCGCAGGGGCGAGAGGCTCGGTCGTGGTACTATGCGCTGCTCGATTACGGCGCGTACCTGAAGAAGGTGCTGCCCAATCCGAGCCGCCGCAGCAAGCACCATGTCAGACAGAGCAAGTTCGAGGGAAGCCACCGTCAGAAGCGTGCCTACCTGCTGCGCCGCGTGCTCGAGGGGCCTGCGACGCAAGAGGCGCTCGCCGCCGACCTGTCGGCTGCCGAGCAACGTGCGGGGCGCGATGCCGTGCCTGCCGAGGAGGGGCGGGCGATTCTCGACGAGC
>OLPZ01002065.1_pt1 | contig 12136 bp, 10 predicted proteins | sample 1672711 | NCBI WGS metagenome assembly OLPZ01 (sample SAMEA3136716, study PRJEB25190) | human gut metagenome
CCTCGGCCCCCACGTGAACCCCCTCGGCATCCATAGCAAGAGCTACATCTACACGGTCATCAATAATCAGCGGCACATTGTAACGCTTGGCAATGGCGTGTACCTTCTCGGCAAGTTCGATATACTCCCGTGTGCTTCTGTTTTTCTCACGGAGCTGAAGAAGGGTTACACCGCCTTTCAGAGCCTGCTCCACACGGCAGAGAAATTCTTCCTCGGTGTAGTTCGTGCTGTCAGTGATAAAATATAAACTTGGATCAAACTTTTTCATTCTCTTTCCCTCACACATACAGATAGTCATTCAGAACCGGCTGCAGACCTTCCTCTGCAATGTCCCTATACATCTTGTCAAGACTGCGGTTATCGTCAATCTCAAACTGCTCGTCGCCCTGTACTTCATCCGTTTCTTTTCCTGTATATTTACTTTCGTGATCACCAATACCGGTGGAAACACCCGCAGAAACCTTCGTTGCCGCAATCTTCACAATACCGTTTCTAAACTCAGCACTCTCACGGGAAGATACGGTAATACCTACATACGGCAGGAAGATACGGTATGCACAAAGCACCTGACAAAGCTGTTTTTCGTGAACATCCAAAGGGTTGATCTTGTCGTTATTGATGATCGGTCTGAGTCTTGGACAGGACAACGACATTTCAGCGTGAGGATATTTTCTCTGCAAATAGTAAACGTGCAATGCACTTGCGAGAGCATCCTTACGGAAGTCAGAGAGTCCAAGCAGAGCCGAAAATGCAACCCCTCTCATACCACCACGAAGCGCACGTTCCTGGGCATCGAAGCGGTAAGGCCATACACGCTTGTGACCGAGCAGATGAAGCTGCTCATATCGATCCGCATCGTAGGTTTCCTGAAACACCGTTACGTAGTCTGCACCGCATTCGTGAAGGTACTTGTATTCATCGGTATTGACAGGATAGATTTCAAGTCCTACCATACGGAAATACTTTCTTGCCAGCTTGCAGGCTTCACCGATATATTCCACGTTGCTCTGGCCTCTGCTCTCACCGGTAAGGATTAGGATTTCCTCCATACCGCTGTCGGCGATGACCTTCATCTCGTGCTCGATCTGCTCTTTGTTCAGCTGCATCCGCTTGATGTGGTTGTAGCAGTTGAAGCCGCAGTAGACGCAGTAGTTTTCACAGTAGTTGGCGATGTAGAGGGGGGTGAAGAGATAGACGGTGTTGCCGAAGTGCTTCTGGGTCTCCCGCTGGGCCTTCACGGCCATCTCTTCCAGAAACGGCGCGGCGGCGGGGGAGAGGAGGGCTTTGAAGTCCTCCATGGAGCAAGTCTCGTGCTCCAGCGCCGCCCGCACGTCGCGGGCGGTGTAGGTGCTGTAATCATAGGTGCCGACCTGGTCCATGACTTTGTTGCGAATTTCGGGAGAAATTTGCTCCATGCCGGGCTGGTAGGCCATGTGGTCCGTGCGGCTGGTGGGGTCGTTCTCTAAGCGATGCTTTCGTTCCAGGGCCTCAGGGCTGAGATACTCCGAGTCGATTAAAAATTGGTTTTCCATGACGATCACGGTCTTTCTGTTGGATTTTGAAGGAGAGTCTGCCAGGGGAACTCAGTCGTGCAGGAACCCGGTCAGGGGGTCCGAGGCGGAGGCTCCGCGGGTCAGCACCCGGCCCAGGCCGGAGAGATAGGCTTCCCGCCCGGCTTCAATGGCCTTTTTGAAGGCGGAGGCCATCTGGGGCAGGTCCCCGGCGGTGGCCAGGGCGGTGTTGGCCATGATCGCCGCCGCGCCCATCTCCATGGCTTCGCAGGCCTGGGAGGGGCGGCCGATGCCGGCGTCCACGATGATGGGCAGGTCGATCTCGTCTACGAGAATTTGGATGAACTCTTTCGTGGCCAGGCCCTTGTTGGAGCCGATGGGGGAGGCCAGGGGCATCACGCAGGCAGCCCCGGCGTTCGCCAGGTCGCGGGCGGTGTACAGGTCGGGGTACATGTAGGGCATGACCACGAAGCCCTCCTTCGCCAGGATCTCCGTGGCCTTCACCGTCTCCTGGTTGTCGGGCAGGAGATATTTGGAGTCCCGCATGATCTCGATCTTCACGAAATCGCCGCATCCCAATTCACGGGCCAGGCGGGCGATGCGGACGGCCTCTTCGGCGTTTCTGGCCCCGGAGGTGTTGGGCAGCAGGGTCACGCCCTTGGGGATGTAATCCAGGATGTTTTCGTGGTCTTTCGTGTTGGCCCGGCGGACGGCCAGGGTGATGAGCTCTGCCCCGGCGTATTCCACGGCGGCCTGGATCAGCTTCAGGGAGTATTTCCCGGAGCCTAAGATGAAGCGGGAGGAAAATTCATGCCCTCCCAGGATCAGTTTATCGTTCTGCGTCATAAGAAACGTCCTTTCTGTTTTGTGTCAGGGTTCTGTCTCCCCGGCGATGAGCCGGAGGATCATATTGGCCTCATGGGCGGCACAGACCAGCACGCGGGAGGCCACCAAGCCCAGCCCCACGGAGGAATCCGACGTGCCGTCCCCACAGAGATAAAAGCGTTTGGAGACCCGGCGGGTCTGGATCGTATTGGCCGAGCCAAGCCCCGCCAGGCCGGAGGCGGCCACGAGATATTTTTCCGGGAAGTGCTCTAAGACCCCGGAGACCAGCATGGCCTTGGCCTCGGCGCGGTCAAAGGCTTCGCAAATATAGTCCTCGGTTTTCAGTAGGTCCGGCAGATTTTCCTTCGTGACCTGGATGGTGTCGCAGGTCACGTCGCAGTAGGGGGAGACGAGGGATAACGTCTCCCGCAGGGCGTCGGTCTTATACTGCCCCAGCTGCCCCACGGCGTACTGCTGGCGGTTGAGATTGGTCAGGTCTACCCGGTCGAAGTCGATCAGGTGCAGATGACCCACCCCGGCCCGCGCCAGGGCGATGGCGATGTTGGACCCCAGTCCGCCCAGACCGCACACCGCCACGCGGGCGGCGCTGATCTTGTTTTGCAGGTCCTCTCCGTGGCGGATGTTCAAGGCCTCCCGCATCACCTCGCGGGAGGGGACGGGATGCGCTTGCAGACCGACCATCTCAGCCACCTCCCACGAAGCTGACGACTTCGATCACGTCGTTGTCTTGCAGCACGGTCTCCCCATACAGCCGCTTGGGGACGATCTCGCCGTTGCGCTCCACGGCGATGCGGGTGGGGACGTAATCGGTGGTGTCCAGATATTGCTGCAACGTCTTTCCAGCGGCGATGGCAACGGGGGTGCCATTGACTTGGATCATCGTAAAAACTCCTCTCACAGCGCAAAAAAGCCGCACAAAAGAACACACCCGTGGTGGTGTGCCCCTTCGTGCGGCGTTACGCTCGTACTCTGTGTCCTATTGTATCATGGGGAGAGGATTTGTCAAGGGGGTGTTTGGCAGCGGAGCGTCTACTCCGCCGGCATTTGTCGGCCTGTGTGGTCGATGGTGTAATCCGTTCCGCAGGTGCCGGGCAAAATGAGCTGGCTGACCGGGACGACTTGATAGCCTTCACCCAACAAATATTCTAAGATGCCCGGCAGGGCTTCGGGGGTGTGGAGCGCGGCGTTGTGGAAGAGAATGATGGAGCCGGGCTGCACGCCTTCAGTCACGCGCTTGGTGATGGTGGCCGCGTCGTAGTCCTTCCAGTCCAGGCTGTCCACATCCCACTGGATCGGCTCGATGCCCATGCCGCGTACCGTTGCGATGACGTGGTCGTCGTATTCCCCAAAGGGCGGGCGGAAGAGGGTGGGGGTCTTCCCGGTGACGGCGGCGATCTTTTCTCCCGCAGTGGTCAGGTCTGCCACGATCTCCTGGGCGGAGAGCGCGTTGAAGTGGGCGTGGGTGTCCGAGTGACTCATCACTTCATGCCCCGCATCGGAGAGAGCCTTGACCGACTCCGGGTATTTCTCCACCCAGTCACCCACCACAAAGAACGTGGCCTTGACATGGTAGCGGCCCAAAATGTCGATGAGCTGCTGGGTATCCTCGTTGCCCCAGGGGAATGCTACCGTGCGGCCCTTGGGGGACAGGGGATTGCCGCACGATCAAAACCAGTTGTCATAAAGGAGCAACGAGTTCTTGTTTATGGTAAGAGACTGTGTTACAATACAAATGATAACGTTCGTGAGACTTCTGGTTTTATAGGTGCTACTGGAACAAAATGCCAATTTTATTCTACCCGAGATTGGTGGAAGCACGAGTACTTTTTCGTTGGTACGGACGAAGAAATGCGCATGGCTTTCCCGGTTGGAGGGATCTCTGATACAAAAGAAGGTGGCTAAACATTAGACAAACCCTGTTCGGCTTCTGCACGGAAAACCACAGGGAAGCGCTTCTCACAGAGTGGGACGCAGCGCACAATGTTCCCCTGACCCCGGAGACCGTTACCTACGGTAGCCGGAAACTGGTCCGGCGGTGCTGCGGCGAGGGTCACAGGTATTTTGCTATGGTCTGTTCCCGGGTGCGTGTCAGTGGCTGTCCTTACTGCGCCAACCGAGCGCTCCTTTCGGCATCGCTCACAGGTGTGGGCATTGGAGAGAACTACTTTGCCTCTAACGTGACCGCTCTGGTGCACACACCAAGAACGTCATTTACATGCAGGACAGCGAGATCGCCGACATTACTCCGGACAGCATTACTATCTTCGACACCACCGGCAAGGTCCAGGAAAAGACGGTAACTTCAGATCGCTTGGGGCATTTCCGCCGCTGAAAAAGGCGGCTATGAGCACTTCATGCTCAAGAAGATCATGGAGCAGTCTAACGCTATCAAGTCCACCATCGAGCCCCGGATCAAAGACGGAGAGATCGTTCTGGATGATTTCTCCCTCATGGATGAGGACCTGAAAAAATTAATAAGATCATGATCACTGCCTGCGGCTCGGCCGTCTATGCTGGTAGCATGAGCAAGTATGTCATCGAGGAGCTGTGCCGCATCCCCGTGGAGGCGGACTTGGCTTCTGAGCTGCGCTACCGCAATCCTCTGGTGGATGAACACACCCTGCTGGTGGTCCTCTCCCAGTCCGGTGAGACGGCGGATACGTTGGCGGCGCTCCGCCTTGCAAAAGAAAAGGGCATTAGCACACACTGGCAGTTGTCAATGTGGTTGGCAGTAGCATTGCCCGTGAAACAGACAAAGTGTTCTACACTCTTGCAGGCCCGGAAATCTCTGTTGCCACGACGAAGGCATACAGCGCACAGCTGGTAGCGATGTACTGTCTCGCAGTTGAGTTTGCCAAGGTCAGAGAGAAGATCACGGAAGAGCAGTACAGCTATTATATCTCTGAACTGCTGACCATCCCGGAGAAGATGCAGAAAGTTCTGGAAGACAAAGAGCGCATCCAGTGGTTTGCAGCAAAGTACGCCAATGCGCATGATGTGTTCTTCGTAGGTCGCGGCATCGACTATGCCATCTGCTTGGAAGGCAGCCTGAAGCTGAAGGAAATCAGCTATATCCACTCCGAGACATACGCTGCGGGCGAGCTGAAGCACGGCACGATCAGTCTGATCGAGCAGGGAACACTGGTCATCGGAGTGTTGACTCAGAGCGAGTTGTATGAAAAGACCATCAGCAATATGTTGGAGTGTAAGAGCCGTGGCGCATATTTGATGGGTTTGACCACTTACGGAAAGTATGAAACTGAGGATCAGGTGAACTTTACGGTTTATGTACCGAAAGTGGATGAACACTTTATTGGTAGTTTGGCGGTAATCCCGTTGCAGTTGCTGGGCTATTATGTGTCCGTCGCCAAGGGTCTGGATGTAGATAAGCCGAGAAATTTGGCGAAGAGCGTTACGGTTGAATAAAAAAGTGACAACAAGAATTGGGACAGTTTTTGCCGATAGTCTGATAGCATTTTATTGATTCTTGTGATTGCACTCTTCTTTATTCATCTTATGAGTGGGTCAAGAAAGCGCTTGATTTATGGAGCAGAGGATAGGATATCCGTAGAGTATCGGAGAAAAATCGAAGATTTGTCGCGAAAAAATGAAAGACGAACATAAAATGAAAACACGTCAAAGAAGCTTGAAATGAGGTAAAAAATGGCGGGCGTTGTAAAACTGTATGCTGCATATAAATCTGGGTACCTAGGTAGCAACATTTTGGATACTTATTTTTCCTTTATGGCGAATATGATTTCTGAAGAACATTTGACCGTAGTGGAAGACGATGTTATAGCTGACAAGTTCAAAACACGCTATAACATGGAACTTCCGTTGCCATTCATTCGGCAGATTTTGGGGGTTGGTATTCAGAATGGAAGTTTTGTTGAAGACCATGGAAAATACAGCGTAGTTGTGAATGAACTCGCCAAGTATCGTTTTAGCGAAACGGATTTTAATAAGCTTTGGAACCAATTAATCAATGAATTCGCAACGTATTGCCGAACGCAGGATATCGATATATCTTCACTGGATATAAGTGCATTTGTAGCAGGTATTTTAGATGATACTGATGAGAAAATATTGTCAGGAGAAAAAGTCAATGAGCAGGATGGCATGGCATCATCTGAATATGGCTGGTATAGTTTCATCAAAGAACAGGGTGAATTAAAGACAGAACTATATTCATTCGTTTCAGCACTCGCGGCTAGCAATATTGTAAAACAGGCCCTGTTTTTTGCAGGAGAAACAGCAGCTGATTATTCGGATTTGCATGTTTACTTGGACTCTCCGATTGTTTTTGCACTGCTCGGAATGGATGACCCTTCCAGAACGGAGTCGTATCAGCAGCTTGTAGCCGATATGCGGAAAGCAAGGTGTAGTGTCCATGTGTTGGATCATAATTTTAATGAAGTTGATGGTATCATTACAAGAGCTGCTGGATGGGCAAATGACACATCATATGATTTAAGAAAGGCAAACAATGCGGCTCGCTTTTTCCATGATTCGCAGATGGACGAAACAGAAATCTCTGAATTCTGCAGAAACATTGAAGCGAAGCTGAATGGATTGGGCGTAACCAAAAAAGAAACTAACTACGATGTTTTTCAGGAGAAGTTTCAAGAAGACGAAAAATGTTTGTTTAACATGGTTCAAGACCGCTATGAGGATCATGGCTATGAATTATCGTCGGAAAAGCAGGAAAGCATCAGAGTTGATGTACGCTCCATCATCATGATTTATCGAGAGCGTCAGGGACAAACAGCAACTAGACTGCAAAATGCCAAACATATTATGCTGACTTCAAATAATGCCATTGCGAATGTCAGCAAGAAATATGAGAGCAACAGAAGTCTTCAGTCAGGGCATATTCCAGCTTGCATATCAGCTGACCTGTTCGGCGCAATTTTATGGCTGGATAGTCCGATGCAGCTGCTAGAGTATCAAAAGAAAAAATTACTTGCGGATTGTTATGCTTTTTTGAAACCAGATGCAGAGATGCTTGATAAGTATATTCGGTCATTGGATGAAGCACGAAATGCAGATGTTATTGATGAAAAAACATTCTTGTTCTTGCGTACCCACAAGGTAGTGCTGGACTCCCTGATGGATATAACAAAAGGTGATTATGCTCGATTTAACTCAAACACTTATTTAGAGGTTTATGAGGATATACAGGAAAAGGCTCAAAAGAAATATAAGGATGAAGTCGCTGCTCATACACAAACTCAAGAGAAGCTGAAGAAACTGGAAAAGGATTCTTCGGATGAAATTGAAACCTTGAAAGCTCGAATATCAGTCATGGAAGATAAAGAGAAAAATGATTTTGAAAAAAAGGTTTCTATATTGGGATGGATTATGACCCTTGCACTTGCAGGCTTTCCGTATCTTCTTTTAGGAGTCGGCATAGAAATGATTAAGATGCTTTTTTCTACGGTTTCTCTGTTGTCAGCTTATGTAATAGCAGGAGCAATAATTGCAACGACTATTGACGGTGTTCTTTTTGAAAAGGGAAAGAAATGGTGCTTTGAAAAAGCACGTTCTATTCTTGAAAAGCGTTTGAAAAATAGTTCCGGCAAAAGTTCAGATGACTTATGAAATACGAAACAGAATGCCCGTGGAGCAACGCGAGAAAATGAAAAGATTGCTATGGGAAAGTAAAAACTTGGAAGAGAAGACTTGAAAAAATGGATGGTAAACCAAGAGATACATTGCAATATAAGCCAGACTTAGAATGTAAAAAGGTTTTGAAAAAAATTGACATGGCTCGAAAATCCAAGAATTTGTCAATTCACAGGCTAGCTGAAAAAGCAGGAATTGCATCATCGACATTAAATGAAATGTTGCATGGGAAAACAGCACCGCAACTGTATACGCTATATAAGATATGCAATGCAATGGGGATTCCAATAAGCGAATTTCTTGAAGATACGCGAGTGGATGTGAATGATATTGAAATAGATTTCTTAACGAAGTATAGATGTCTTCCTGAATGGAAACGCGAAATGTTAAATGAATATTTAGAAATGCTCATACAATACAAAAGGGAAGAATAACCAACCAATTGACGAAATGCCGACAAAATTGTCGAAGAACCGATATAGAAAGATAGACAATAAAGTGTTATTATAAAAGAAAAATGGTATCCATATCTTGGCAGATGATATGAACTGAAATTTAGCAAAGTTGCATTTCCAAGATGGGCAAAAATGCTCTACCGAATCCAGGGCCAATGAAAGTTGGCTTTAGTATGCGGTAGAGCATTTTTATATGTTATTTAACGATGGTTGAAAAATTCAGGTGAGTGGGCTATGTCGAATAATAGAAAAAAAGTTTCAATATCGGCTGATTTGATTCCACAAATATATGAGCTTTCTGCTGTGAAATGTTTAAACGATGAATCAACGATTGTTCTTGTTCTCGATATATTTAAGGAAATCACATCGAAAATAGATGTATGCATGAAAGCTTTTCATGCGAGACTTTCAATAATGAATGAGACAATGGCTTTTTCATTCATCAAGGATGACAAAGAGTGGAATCTGGAAATTCCAATTCTTAACGTAGACACAGAAGAGCTAAAACAGTTTTTACTTGGTAAAATATGTTTTTTGGATTTTTTGTGCTTGGCAGCCTTTAACATGTCCGTAGATATAAATACAATACCAACAGCGGAACAATTTATGGATGTGTTTGAAACATGGGATAAATACAGTAATCAAATTGGATATGTTGAGGATAAGTACACAATCAATATTCCGGACCAAGAAATTAAAGAAACTTTGAAGGAAGAAGGAGTTGTATGGTATTATGGAATGAGTTGTTCTGGAAAAACATATATGGGGATTAAAGAATTAAATAGCTATCCAATTATAAAGGTGGCGTATAATCCTTGCTTTTCTTCTGATGAAGAGTATGCTCTTATCAAGCTATTGATGTATTGTGGAAGAAACATTGCGATTTTATTGGATGATTTGCAATGTGATACAGAAAAAACTGAAGAACTTTTTAAGATTATTGCAGAGAAGAAAGATACATTAAAAAATAGAAATATCCATATATTTATGGTGAGTTGGGTTTCTCTTTTGACAAACGAGAAAGTTGCTGGCTATCAATCGGTATTTAAGGCATTCCAAGTGAATACGGACAGATATATTGCGCAATTGCAAAGAGAAATAGGAGATAAAAAACTTAGAAAAATATGTGGAAAAAATCTCGCGCTGCTAAACAGTGCAGCAAAATACTGTGAAAAGAACTTAGGCGAACCGGAAAAAGAATTGTTTGAGACGTTTGTAAAAACAAATGACGCTCAGAAAATCGAGTCGATTTATAGATTATGTGTGTTAGGATCATTTGAATATTTGGTTCCTAAAGATTTCGTTGAAGCAAGTGTATTGTCGAAAGAATTGACAACTATTAAAGCAGTGGGAACAACATATTACGTGGGTCACAAGGAAATATGTCGTTTCCTATACCTTTATATAGAAAAAAACAAGAATGCTTTAAAAATAAATTCTCTTCCCGCCATAGACAAGATTATTCTTGACTATATTCAAGAACAGGAACCTGGCAAACAGTGGAGAGCAATAAGACAATTGATTGGAGAACATGGAGAAGAAAAGCTACAAAGCATAAGCCTGATATGGAGCGGTTTAAGCTGTTTTGAAACGGCGATAAAAAATCAAACCAGAGTAGATCCAGCATGGGGAAATGCACCTTCGTCGATGTATTTTGTTTTGAAGGTCGCGTCACTTCTTGGGGTCTTGCCCGATTATAAGAATGTTCTGGATAAATTTTGTGAAAAGTTTGAAGTTTCTGAAGAAGAGGTTAAAGTACACTACCATGAAATTGCAACAACAAATGACTTTAATCAAATCAAAAAGAGAATGATCAAAGAAGACAAGACAGATTGTTCGGGATTTGAGAAGGGGGCAGAGTTTGATTGTAATTGTGCACATAAAAACTGGCTGCTTGGACTTATTGTTGGATTGAAAAGTGAGCTTTGTCAATATCAACATGAAGACTTATATAATGCAGCTGTCTCAGAACTTTTTTCAAGACAAACTTCTCAGGGCGGATGGTATCCTACAAGAATCCCATGGATAACAGCACGAATTTTAATTGGGTTATCGCAGGCAGGATATACTGTTGCTAATGATAATGTGAGTCGTGGCATATCTTTCTTACTGGAATATATAAAGGCAAGCAATCATTGGGAAGCACATACGGGTGGATGGAATACACCATATGAAACCTCATCTTTATGTTTGGAGGCAATTTACTCTTCAAAGGCAAAATTGAATGGACAAAGAAAGGAACGTGTGTCAAAAGTTGTTCGTTATCTCTATGATAGAAAAGCTGAATGGATGCAAGATGATAAAATTGTTGATGGAAGTGCAACAGCATGTTGCTTGTTGAAAAATGATGACGGATCATATGGAAATTCAGCTGAACTGACAGATTATATTCAGAAATTGTGTGAAGATAAAGTGTATAGCAAAATAGAGAAAAACAAGGAATTAAATCTTCAGGAAGAACAAAGTTGCCAGATAACACAAGTTGCATGGTATACGATGGATTTCTGTTGGGATGTGCTATATACACAGTTGCCTAAGTTGCTTAATGAGTTTGTAAAACGTTCATTGCAGGAAAAAAATAGCGAAAGTGAGGAAGCCATGAAAGATTATAAGATATTTATTTCTTACAGCGAAGATTCGAAAAATACAGTTAACCGCATAAAAAAGGTTTCGGCATATCTGAGACAAAAAGGATATACAGTCTGGTGCTACGCTGATGAACCGCTTGGTGTTAATGTGGTGACGTTTATGCAAAAAGCTCCTGAGGCAGATGTGATTCTTGTTATGGGAAGTAAGAATTATAAGGAAAAGTCATTGCTGATTGACGAAAAAGGTAGTGGATCCGGAGTCTTTTTTGAGAATTTGGTTTTGTCTCAGATGTTTATTTATAATAAGATGAAAAAGATAGTTCCTATTGCATTTGAACAGGGAACATCGTTTGAGGATTCTTTCCCGCCGCCTTTTAGCACCAACAAAGGACTGTGTGGGTATCGCGTGACGACAAAATTTCTTGAGAACCTTGCAAAGCAAATTAATAATACATTAATGAAATTGGAGGCAAATAAATGATGTATGACTATGTTATTATCCATGGAAGCTATGGACATCCGTTTGAAAATTGGGAACCGTGGCTATTTAATGTTCTTACAAGTGAGGGAAAACAGGTATTAGCTCCACAATTTCCATGCATAGATCAAAACTATGAAAATTGGAAAAGAGTTCTTGATGCGTACAAACCATTTATAGGAGAAAAGACATCGTTTATTGGGCATAGTTTGGGACCGGCTTTTATTGTTGACTATTTAATTGATGAGAAAATTAAAATAAATAATCTTTATTTGGCGGCTCCATTTTATGGCTTTATTGGAATAGAAAATTTTGATAACGTAAATCAAAGCTTTTTTAAGCATAGTGATATTTCAAAAGCAGGTGAGTTTTTTAATAAAGCGATATGCTTGTATTCAGACAACGACCCGTATGTGCCGATAGAAATGTCAAAGGAAATATCAAAACTGCTAAATGCAAAACAGGTAATTATCCCCAACAAGGGACATCTTAATGCAGGAGCAGGAATGATTGAATTTAAGGAGTTGAAAAAAGAAATTGAAAAAGATGGATGAAGAGTATATTAGATTACTCAACTCGAATAAATTACAAGAATTGTTTGATTGCCGAAGTGGATATATGGATCAAAATGAC
>OLPZ01002067.1_pt1 | contig 12129 bp, 12 predicted proteins | sample 1672711 | NCBI WGS metagenome assembly OLPZ01 (sample SAMEA3136716, study PRJEB25190) | human gut metagenome
GTCTGAGTAAGACACGGCCGGAAGGCAATGCATCGGACAGATGAAGCAGGAAAGAAGATAGAATGGAAGGTGTAACCGGGTCGCAAGACTAGAAAAGCCTGACAGACTGTCGGAAGCCCGTGACTTCAGCCATGGGTTCTTCACAATGAAACTAAAAAACAAAGCTATATTTATAGGCGCATTGATGCTGTTTACGGGAATACAGGTATTTTCTGGTATCCGACCTGTTAATGCAGCTGAGACGCAATCTGCAGGTGTTTATGTGTTTAAGGATGCAAAAAAGGACGGCACCGTTACATTTACTAAAAAATGGAAAGACAACAAAGATAACGACGAAAGACAGATTCCTGATATAGAAATCAGTACTGCAAAACCGGAAGGAATGATTGTTAAATATAAAGTAACATTTCACAGTAACGGACTGGCTTTTGATGACGGAACGACAGAAAACGAAATGACGTATACAGAAAACGGGCAGATTCTTGATGGACAGTATAAAATGCCAAGTGGAACAAACGTATGCTGGTATACAGATACTTCATACAACAACAGAGTAGTAGTGGCTAATGATGGAACGCTGAATACTGAGATAACAAGAAACATTGATTTATATGCAAAAGAAGCGACATTTGTACTGCAAAACGGAGACGATTTTAATTCATTGATTCCGGATGACGCGAGGACTGTTTATTTTACAGATGAAATAATGCCAGAAACAGCAAGCCTGATTGATGTTGACAATGACGGTGATTGCGGCGTTGTGGCATGGATGGATGGAACTGTTATGAAAGTTTCATCGCAAATCAGTGATGTCAGCGTGATTGCAAATCAAAATTGCAAGAATATGTTCAACAAAAAAACAAATCTTTCAGAAATATATTTTGATAATATAGACACATCAAATACGACAAATATGCAGTCAATGTTTTATGGGTGCAGTGGATTACAAAAATTGGATTTAGCGTCATTTAATACATCAAAAGTAATTTATATGAACAGTGCTTTTGCAAATTGTAATCAGTTAAAACAAGTAAACGTAAAGAGTTTTAATACATCAAGCGTGACTAATATGAACAGTATGTTTTCCGGATGCGAAAACCTTGAGAGGATTGACGTATCAAGCTTTGATACGAAAAACGTTAAGAATATTGGATATATGTTTGTGTCATGTAAAAAACTTGCAAATATAGACTTGTCCAGTTTTAACACAAGCAATGTAATCAATATGGATAATATATTCCAGAGATGTAGTGGACTTAAATCTGTAAACATTGAGGGATGGGATACCTCAAAAACTACATCCATGCAATGTATGTTCTCTGAATGTGGTAGCTTAACAGAAGTGGACTTATCTCATTTTAACACATCTAATGTCGTAAATATGCGAAGGATGTTCCATAGATGTGGAAAACTGGTAAGTATTGATGTAAGTAATTTTGATACCGCCAAAGTAACAAACATGGAAGCTATGTTCTATAGTTGCAGCAATTTGCTCCAATTAGATATCAGTCATTTTAACACCAGTAAAGTAACAAATATGAGTATGATGTTCTTATCATGTTCAAAACTGACTATGCTTAGCGTGAAGAATTTTAATACAGCATTGGTTACAGATATGTCTCATATGTTCTCATCCTGTCAGATGTTGACAGATTTGGATACTTCGTCATTTGATACATCAAGAGTCAAGAATATGCAGCAGATGTTCTATGATTGCAATAAACTTGTTAATTTAAATATGTCTTCATTTGATACGTCAAATGTAATAAATATGAACAAAATGTGGTATAACTGCAGAAGCCTGACACGATTGGACTTATCAAACTTTGATACTTCAAAAGTAACGGGAATGAATTACAGTTTTTATGCCTGCCATGGTATGAATACACTAATCCTTGGAGAAAAATTTGCTTTTGTTGGAAACACATATTCAATTCCATTAAGCAGCTGGAGAAATTCAAGTGGAGAAACATTTGATTCTGATGGGACAATGAGTAATATTCCAAGTAACGTAGCTGATGTTTATTCGAAAATGTAAGAAGATGGCCTTAATGTTAAGGCCGTCTTTTTTTGCTTTGCGTTGTAGTCGGCATATTATAAAAAATTAAAAAAATACTCAAAAAAGAAAGGAATATATAAATATGAATGAAGCTCAAAAAATATGTGTAGCAAAAAGGGAATTTGCCGATGCACTATATAGCAGTAATGTTTTCCCGATGTGGAAGAGGAACAACTATGGAACAGCTACACGCGTCAGAGTCAGCCTAAACAAAAATAGTAAGCAGATATGCGTTCGCGCGTCTGATATTTTTCTCGTTTTCGGTGAACAAAACATCAAGCCGGCAGATGCATATCGGTTTAGTCGTGTAATGATGAAACCGGTTTCTGAAAAACTGGAGGTGACTAAGATTTCAGGCACCAAATATTCAGTCGAATATATCGCTGAATATGTAGTACCGTTTGTATCCATGTCGGCTTCTGATATGTCTGCTGCCGCATATTCTCTTGCTTAATCTCCGCGCTTTGCCCGGAGATTTTTTTTGTGTAGAAAAAGAATAAAAAAAATTGTAAAAAACATTACAAAAAATAAAAAATCCTGCATATTATATATGTAAGAGATAAAGCCTGCGGAGCAGGAGCGGTAACAGCTGTCCTGCACCAGCGTATGCTAGCGTATCGCTGTGAATATGGGCGTTGCCGAAACGCAGATACTTAAGTTCTCTTCGTGCTTTGCAGCGAGAAATTTCCGGCAAGGTTGGATGTGTGGCTGGAAGCCGGCATAACCGCCGCAGATGATGGCGGATTGCACACTGGGCTTCGTGTAGCCGGGGCTGCAAAAAAATATTTTATTTTTTTCAAAAAACGTTACACTTTTTAAAAAATTAAGCATACTATATATGTAAGCGCTGATGGAAGCTGATTCTGGTTTCCTGGCGCTGGCGAAAATTTCGGCTTTTAGCAGACCTGGCATTCGTGCCGGTTTAAGGCGGTTACTTCAAATGTTATTGGTTACTTTTTCTTATGCAAATCTACCGCCGCGGCTCCTCGAAATTTTTTAAAAAAATTCGTAAAAAATGTTACACTTTTTATTTTTTTTAGCATATTATATATGCAAGCAAGAAGAGCGAACGAACCGCGCCGGTAGGATTAGCGAAAGCGGGGATTGTAGTCTCTGGATACTTGCATATGTGACGGGAACCTTTTTACGCTGGCGTCTGCAGGACGCCGCCCTTTGTGGAGGCACGGCAGGAGAAACACAGACTTAAAGAAACCTGAAAAATTAAATCGTATTTCGGCATTTTTGTAAGCGTTACTTCATTCTTATATAACAAATAACTACAAAGAAAAAAACTCCCGAAATATGCTGCATATGCGGCAGAAATGGTGAGATATAATTTTACGCTTGCCGTAACTCGAAATACAAAAAAAGATAGCGGCGAATGAACTTGATTTATTGCTAGTTCTGGTTCGGTTACTCCATAATAGAAAACATAAAGCTGCCAGCAAACCTGAGCGGTCGGGCATACCGGCAAGTGCTTGTGCATGCAGGCAAAAACAATTACTTTACCGAATCGTATACTCGCGAAGATTTCTCTTCCTGTGCTGATGCAGGATACACACAAAACGAAAACCCTGAATTTCGGCTGTGGCATGCGTGCCATCTAAGCGGTTACTTCTTTGATGAATCAAATACTGAACAAATTGTCTTTACCGCTTAACATACTTGAAATTCAATTTTTTGCGGCTTAACCGGGCGACGGGAATTTCCCCACCGGTAATTTGGTTACTCCGAAAGTAGAAGAAAATGGCGATGGCAGTTCTGGAAACAGGATAGCTGTGCAATGCCGCTGGTATGTTATACATGCGGCAAATTATCGACTGGCGGGAGAAACACGACTAACTTTAGTTGTCCGTCTGTCTCAAGGCAGTTGGACACGTGCATGGGAGTATGAAATCCCGCCCGCGTCTGGTACACGCGAGCGTAGCTCGCGGTATCATAAATTAGCTTATTGAAGATGTCGCGCCTCGCATGATATACGGCAGGCAACAATGCATCTTCAAATAGCAACAAATTTTACCAAATTAATCACTCGCAAAAACAAAAAAATAACAAAAAAATAGCGGCAAAATTGCTTGGTTACTACTTATAAAAGAAATTACATATTTATAATACTAATGCCTTGAGTAAGGCTTAACAGCTGCAAAGACAGCAAAAAATATGGTTCGGTGTAGCCGCCTGATGCACCTTAAAATATACAGGCGGAAACAAAGACCATACCGGATATACCGGCATGGCACGATGCATTTTGAAATTTATACGATAGCGGTCTTCATTGGCCGCAAAAGAATTTAGCGTGCGAAGGCACCTCCTCCGATTTGAAAAATTAAATTCTTAACTAATTTGTGCACCAAGCAGGTCACTCGCTAAAATTATGAAACGGCATGCCAATTCACGACTGGCATGCCGTTTCTTGCAATATACAAAAAATGAGGTGATAAATATATGCGTTATGAAATTAAAGGTGAAACCCTTCCGGTTGTGATTTGTTATCTTGATGCCGGAGAAAAAATAATAACTGAAAATGGTGGTATGTCATGGATGTCTCCAAATATGGAGATGAAGACTTCGTCTAACGGAGGAATCGGTAAGATGTTCGGCAGGATGTTTTCAGGCGAGAGGATGTTCCAGAATATTTATACTGCTAAGGGCGAAGAGGGTATGATTGCTTTTGCGTCATGCTTCCCTGGTTCCATTAAAGCTTTTGATGTATCAAAAGGGGATATGGTTCTGCAGAAAAAAGCGTTCCTGGCGAGCGAAGCAGGAGTGGAGCTGTCTGTATTCTTTAATAAGAGAGTTGGCTCCGGCTTATTTGGCGGTGAAGGTTTTATCATGCAGAGATTGTCAGGCAAGGGTATTGCTTTTGCTGAATTTGATGGACATGTGATTGAGTATGACCTGGAAGCCGGCCAACAGCTGGTTGTGGATACAGGGCATCTTGCGGCCATGAGTGCTTCCTGTAAAATGGAAATTAGAAGTGTGCCCGGAGTTAAGAATATGTTGTTCGGGGGCGAAGGGATTTTTAATACGGTTATTCATGGCCCCGGTAAAGTATGGCTTCAGACTATGCCAATCTGTAATATGGCCGGTGCGTTGATTCCGTATCTGCCGACATCTGGAGGAAACTGATAAAGTATGATAACTAGCAAGAAATATTAATTGCAAAAAAACCGTCAGCGTAAGTGCTGGCGGTTTTTTGTAGTTTAGCAGCAGATTCCTGAGGCTTCGGCATTTGCGTCCTTATGGATAATCGTCTGTTCGTGTACATCTTTAGCAGCAATTAAAATCTCTGACTCTGAACGCCTGGAAAAGTATGCCAAAATATCATCTTTATTAACAATGCCTCTGATAACGTATCCTTCCCCAAAACGATTGGCAAACCATTCGGCTTTATTAAAATCATACGTCCAAGACATTCCTTTTGGATTTCTTCCCCTTGATACACCACGATATACCTCAAGTACATTCGGGAGAGAAGAGTATGTTTCGTATTCGTCTGGATTCATCAATGCTTTTTTATCAAGTCCTTTGAACCATTTTTCAGACAATGATACCGGCACATTCACATCTCCGTTCGGATTCTCCTCTTCAACCCAGGCCTCTGAAAGAGCTTTTGCGAAGTCATCAGCTGACCAGAAGCGTCGGCTGAACTTAAGGAAAGTCAGGTAATAAGAAGAACGGAATGTATACATCAGCAAAAGCGGTTCTTCTGTCTTGTCTATTTTCTGCTCGTATGCAGCACAGGCTTTCTCAAACGCCTTTTCTGAATCCCTAATGTTAATAATTTTTTCGTTGTCAAACCAATATGGCGATTGAAATACCGGATGGCTTACGATGAAATCGAACTCTGTCTCTGTCATTGGAAGGTGAAGCATCATTTTTGCTACACTCCTCAGTCCGTTAATATCTGTTGTTTTTCTCATGTTAAAATACCCCTTTCTTATTTTATGTATACACATAATATGCCGAATTTTGTATGCATCTAAATGTCGAAAAAGAACGGTATTTTACGACTGGTTTTTGTGGAGATGGCGTTATATATGGTGTATTATATATGTACACACAAAAACACATAATAGGAGGTTACACATGAACACAAACACGGTATACGAAATGGTAATAGGGGCAATTGCAGAAGATGAGGCCTCAGAGGAATATGCAAAAATCCAGAATGAATTCTCAGAAGGCTCAAAATGTGACAAGTTGTACGAAGAAGTGTATGAGGCAAAGCAGCGTATCAGTCAGAAATTGCATAAAGCCGGAGAAGAAGACGCTGATGTAGAATTGATAATCAATCATATGTTCGACATCTGCCGTATAGTTAGTACCAAAATGTTTGAGTATGGCGCGATAACTGCGTAAAAATGTATACATATAGGCAGCCTGACAAAGCAGGCTGCCTTATTTTTAACCATTTTCTTAACTGTTTTGAGTTTTTTTTCTGTCTTAATTTTGGCGCTTGGCTGGTAATCTTGCTTACCATATACAGACTTTATTTTGGATGTTTCCTCAAGAAGAAAAAGAATACGAAAAAATATTCTGTAAAAAGTAATAATAATGTATAAGATATTTACTTTTAGTTTTCTTTCTTTTTCTTTTACTTTTTTTGTAATGTTTATTTTTATTGACGTTCTTGCTGATTTTGTTTAACTTATTTGACGTTATACTTTTTTGACAGCTTGGCCGTAAATTTGTATGCAGTTGTATTTTTTTAGGGCTGCTTTTTTTTAATTTTTTTTGCTTCTTTTGGCTTTTTATATTTCAAGTGTATTAGGCTTCTTTCTTTTATTTTTCTTTATTTTTTTTTGTTTAGTTGCTGATGGAGCAGTAGTGGAGCGGTGATTGTTAAAGCTTATGTTTTTTGTCACGTGATGCCGGTAGTGGTTTAGCCTAGCATATAATATGATATGATATGATAGGATAGGATAGAAAGCCGCTGCTTGGCGTGCGCTTTGCATAGTATTACAGCTTATTTTATTGTTCTTGGCTCTTATGGTAAATCTGACAGTGATGAACCGGGAGGGTTTTGGATATAGTGTCTACTGCTGATAAAGCGGCTTTATTCCATGTTCTCATATAGACTTGCATTCTTGCTTTGAATACACTTTTCTTATTTTCTTAAATTCCTGTTTCTGACAGTTATTCGTGCTGGTCGCAATTTCCGTAAAAGATATTGTTTGATTGAGCTTTTGCCTGTTAAAATCATATGGAGATATATCTTCGCCTCTGAACCTCTAGCTTATTAAAACTCCTTCCATGCTCTGATTCCATCTGCCATCTACATTCCCTGATATTCCTAATATTCTGCCGGCAAAAATGTAATGATTTGCTTGTATTTATAGAGTTGATGCGTATATATAGTGTGTACACTTTTGAGTATAAATGTATATGTATATATAGTGTATGCACCTTTTGCTTATATCTCCTGCTTTCTGCGGCTGACAAGTATATGCATTTTATTGACGCCGCATGAATGTATATATAAGTGTGTACACTTTTTGCGATGTCGCATTTTTTTTGTGTATATAAGTATATACATTTTTTGTGTAAGGACTGCCGAATATCTGATACTTTACATATACACTTTTTACAAAAATTTTGGGTACATATAGTATATACACAACAACCACTTTCTGCATACTTTTTGCCGGTTTTTCTGTACTGCTGCCGCACGCGCATACTTTCATTCCTTTCTTTTCTCGGCATATTAAATGAGATTAAAAAATAAGAAAGGAAGAAAAAATAATGAGAAAAAAATTAATCGCAGTAATGACAGCAGGAGCAATGATGGCTATGGCTGGGGCACCGGTTCAGGCAGCAGAAGGAGAAAAAGATATTGTTGTTGCCCAGGCCGATGGAAATGTTAGCCAGGATTCAGTGGACAGAGCAAATGAACTGCTTAATGCGATGCCGGAAAAGGTGCTGGAAGGTTTTTGTGATAATGGGTGGAAATTCTATGTTACAGACAAAAACCTGGCAAATACATTTTATGCTGGCATCTACAATTCGGTCAAAGGCGTTACAGATTTTGATAACCATGAGATTTTTATAGAGCAGCGTGATGCCGCAGTAGAGACGGCAGTTGTCCATGAATTTGGCCATTACCTTGATTGCATCAACGGATACCAAAGTAAGACAGCAGAATTTGCGGATATATTCAGCAGCGAAAGCAATTCTTTCGTTCAAACTTTTAATGTTGATTTTCATTATGATGTCGGAGAGTTTTTTGCTGATGGAGTTTATCGGTATTATGACGGGGAACAGAAGACACTGGCTCAGACGTGCCCGAGACTGGCTGCGTTTATTGAAAATATTGTATCAGAATCTTGATTCAGAAGAAGCTTTCGCGCATAAGCGCGATGGCTTTTTTTGTTCTCCTCCAATATCCCGCATATTACAAATGTAAAAAAATATTAACAAAAAAAATACCAACAAAGAAAGGAGTCAAAATTATGACAAACAATTTTCCAAATTCAAAAATCGTAGAAAGGCTGCGGAAAAGATATCCGGAGGGATGCAGGGTCAAGCTGATTCAGATGGACGATATTATGGCGCCGCCAGCGGGGACATGCGGAACTGTCAGCTATGTTGACGATATCGGTAGTATACATGTCAACTGGGATACCGGAAGTACGCTGGCAATTGTATATGGTGTTGATTCATGTATGAGGATAAAAGAGGAGTAAAAAGATGCTAGACGAAAAAGAAGAAAAAAGACAGAAAAGAAACGTCGAGTTCGGCGTGCTGTTGATGATTTGTGCGGTGATTATTGCATATGAGTATAATCTGCATGGATATGCGTTGGCTCTATCGTTTGTAATTGGCCTCAGCATCATGTGGACACCAGTTGTTTTGTTCTGGGTTGTGTATTATGTGAGAACGGAAAGAATTATTAGAAGAAATCTGGATGAAGCGGAATATATGATATACAAATTGATGAAGAAAGACCCGAATCATGTGTATCTTATCAACTACCCTGACCAGAAGAAGCTGAAAGAGGCAAAAGCAGATATAAAAAAAATATTTGAACGGCATCGCTGGATGCACAGACTGGATGTGAAAATGGAATGGTAAGATTTAAGCAGGCAATAATATGCCTGCTTTTTTTGCCTGCATGGCAGCAGCCTTATGTTTCAGGGCTTTTCTACAATATGCAATTTGGAAGAGAACTCCGCAAAAAAAATTTCTTTGCTGCAAAAATTAAGCATATTAAATTTGAAGACGAATAAAGAGGAGGAATCTAAAAGTCAATAACCCGCGCCCGAGGTAAACCTCGGACGGGGCTTGCAAAAGAATAAATTATTTTATTTCCACTTTTGTTTAGCCCTGTTACAGTTTACGGAAGGTTGTTGGCTGTAAATCCTTATGTGGTAACGCCGGTGGTTACCCCGTCGTTATCACATAAGCCTTGCAGTCTTATTGATTAGCTTCAGCAGCTAACGAAGCCTGCCAAGCCAGGTCAGGTAAATCTTTAGCTGCTACGTTACCGGTAAAATAGGCACCGTGGGATGCTCCTCAAGTCTCACGCTCTGCGGTATGCTGTTAAACATCTCTTAGGGTAGGAGAAGTGCAGTATGCGTTAAACTATCGGATAACATTGGCGATGAGGACAACCGATTCTGAATAGGCGCCGGCTTGCCGAAGCCGAAAGGATAGAGAACCTGTATGGGCTGCTTTTAAATATCTTCGGATGTTTGAAAGCATCTGGTGCAGAAGGCGTAAGCCACCCCAGCTTGCCAGGAAAATATAAATACAAAGGAGGGCAGCTTATGTCAGTTGCAGTCATTAGTAAGACAGGCGAAAGATTGATGCCGACAAGTGAATACAGAGCACGTAAGTTGCTCAAATCAGGCAAAGCAATAAAACATAGTTATCATCCGTTTACCATACAGCTTACTGAAAGGGAAACTGGAGATATCCAGCCAATAGAACTCTGTATGGATACCGGATATATACATATTGGAATATCTGTAAAGTCAGAAAAGCACGAATATCTGGCAGAACAGATTGACACGTTAACAGACGAAAGAGGCAGACATGATGCATGCCGTATGTATCGAAGACAGAGGCGGAGCAGAAAAAGATACCGTCAGGCCCGTTTTAACAATAGAAAGCGAGACCAGGGATGGATTGCTCCATCATTAGAGCATAAGAAAAAGATACATATTCAGGCAATTTCACGCATTAATAATGTAATGCCAATTACAGATATTACGCTGGAAATGGGAAATTTTGATACTCAGGTATTAAAAGCTAAGGAGGAAGGCAAGCCTTTGCCTCATGGTGCAGATTATCAGCATGGCGGACGTTACGGCATCGCGACGCTTCGCGAAGCAGTTTTTTCCCGTGATGGCTATAAGTGCCAGTGCTGCGGTAGAACAATAAAAGACGGAGTAATACTCCATATTCATCATATTAAATACAGGAGCCAGGGTGGAACCAACAGTATGTCAAATCTGGCTACTGTATGTGATAAATGCCATACACCGAAAAATCACAAGCCAGGAGGAAAACTATATAATTGGAAACCAAAGCTTTCATCCTTTAAAGGTGCAACCTTCATGACTGCGATACGATGGCAGCTTTACAATGAAGTTAAAGCTTTATTCCCGGATATCGATATTCATATTACATACGGAGCAACAACAAAAGAACGGCGACGAGAACTGGATATTGATAAATCGCATGTCAATGATGCTGTTGTTATGGGACAGTTTCATCCAAAACATCGTATCAAAGCAGTTCTTTACAAGAAGAAACGGAGGAATAACAGATGCCTTGAGAAGTTCTATGATGCGAAGTATATTGACAGTCGCGACGGAAAGAAACGAAGCGGTCAGGAATTATTTAATGGTAGGATTAACCGTAACCACAAGAAAGATTCCGAAAATCTGCATCAGTATCGGTTACAAAAAGTAACTGCTGGAAAAAGAGCTGTCAGGAAACAGCATTATAAAATTCAGCCTCACGATACAGTCATATACGAAAACAGAAAACGCGAGACTGCAGGATGTCACTGTAATGGAACACGGATGATGCTACTCCCTGATAAGAAATCTGCATCTATTAAAAAAGTTAAAATATACAGATATGCTGGCGGTTATTTTAAATCAGCATTTAATTAAAAGGAGGAGGCAGGAGGAATGCAAAAGCCGCGCATTCTTCCTCACCCGACTACGAAACAAGGAGTATTGTTTCTTTGTCGGATGGGGTTTCCTGCACAGAAAAAAATGATTTATTACACTTCAGATTTACATTTTGGCCAGAAATCACTGCTTGCGACTGGGAAATGGAAGGAGCGTCCTTTTGAAACCCTTGAAGAGATGCATGCATCCCAGATTAAGAGATGGAACGACAAGGTTACAAATGGTGATGATGTCTATATTGCAGGAGATGTAGGCGCAAGAGGGTATCACAATATGTTCCCGGAATTACTGGCACAGTTGAAAGGCCGGAAGCACCTGGTTCTCGGAAATCATGATGACGTCAGCGATTTGAGGGTACGTCGGCAGTTTGTTGAGATTGTAAACTATAAGGAGCTTACAGATTTCAGCAAAGGGAAAAAAGGTAAAGGAAATGAAGCCCGCAAGGTTGTTGTCTCACATTATCCGATTATGATGTGGAATGGACAACATAAAGGGACAATCCTGCTTTATGGTCATCTGCATAATACAGTAGATGAGAAACTCTTTCAGCAGTATCTGAAAGAATACAATGAAGCAAGGCCGCCGAAGGCGTCACGTGGCGAGACAGAATGCCGTGCATTTAGTGTTTGCCAGTGCTTATGGGATTATGAACCCGTATCTTTGGATGAGATTCTGGCAAGAAACAATAAAGATATTGTAATAAGGTAATCGAGAGCAGGCAGCTATGCCTGCTTTTTTTTGTTTACGTTTTGGCTTTGCATATTAAATGTAACTATTAAATTTTTTCTATCACGAAGGGAGATATTGTTATGGATAACAATAAGAAAAATGGAAACTGGTTCACTGAGCTTCTCGAAGAGATTAAATTATCACGGAAGGGCAGAGTTGGATGCTGCCGGATTTATTCGTGCAGAGGAAAACGAC
>OLPZ01002082.1_pt1 | contig 12064 bp, 19 predicted proteins | sample 1672711 | NCBI WGS metagenome assembly OLPZ01 (sample SAMEA3136716, study PRJEB25190) | human gut metagenome
ACCATAAGCCTTCTTAATTGAAGCCTTTAAGTATTCAGTTGCTTCTTCTTGTGGTTTAACAGGAAAGTGAACTATCATATTATATACATCATTTAATTTCATAATTCTTGTACTATTTTAGCATTAGTATCTGCTTTTATTATTTCCGAAAAGGAAAGTGTATCATCTTTGCGATTAAGAAGGATATACTTCTGCTTAACTTCTTTTGTTAATACATCCCCGTGATAAACATACCCCATAATTCCTCTAATCGATAAGTTTAAAAGAAGTATAGGAATTGATCTATCAGATAATTCCCAACATGATACAATATTCTGAGATGGGAAATGTTCCCAGGGTAATAATTTCGTACAACGTTGCCACCAATCCGCAATGATCATAGATCCATTTCCGGCAGTAGGTTCATGTATACTTCCGGTTTGAGATGTTAGCAATGAACATAATACTCCCAGAGAATTTGGTGTGAAGTCCTGTTTTTTTTGCTTTCTTTCAGATAAATCACTTTCGTAAACTTCTTGAAACCAGTCATAAGACAAATCGTTATCGTTCAGTCTAATCAATTCTCGGTATATTTTATTCCTATCTTCTAAATCCATATCTAAAATTTTAGTAACGGCATTAGGCAAATCCATCAGGTCATTTATTAAAAACACCTTAAATAAGTCGTCCTTATTCATATCGTTTATCGAGCTGGTTAAGAAATGTTTTATTATATTTTATTCTTGCGGAAAGCATTTTCTTAGAGGTTCCTAGTATATATCCTATTATAGATTGCGGAAAGACGCCATTTTCCACATTATCAATTGTTGCCATAATCGCGCTTATTGCTAATTCGTACGCTTCTTCATTCGATACCTCCAAATGAAACTTGCAATAATTTTCTACATCTTTAATGTAATTCATAATAAATAAAGGACGTTCCTTTTTTTTCAGGCAATCAATTAGTTTTTCATACTCATTAACATCTAATGGATATCTACACTTTACACTCCCTCTTTTGTGCTTTTTATAAAAATCATACCTCTCCATCCCATCTCCGTTTTTATTGACAATAATATATTTAGGTATATGCAACGGGTTAATATTGTTTTTGGCCGCATAGATTAGGCGTTCACGTCTAAAACCGTGCCTAAGGCCATCATCCATTAATACAGATATATTAGTACAACGGTTTTCCTTATTTGTTTTTGAGTTGATTATTTTTAAATCAGGAGTGACAATATAAGTTGTTCCTGGTATAGTCATAAATTCGTTCATATTCATATTCTTTTTAATTTTTATCTTCTTTCTTGATCTTAATCTTATCAATCATCCTTTGAAACTTGGCAGCCACATAGTCACAGTGTATTGCCAAATTCCTGTCGCGCTCCTTTTCGAGGCGCTTTATTTCTTCTTCTATCCAATCTTTCATATTTCATCTTTTTTTGTCATTTTTCGCATGATTCAAACGCTTTTTCAAATACTTCCGCCCTAAGCATATTGTTTGCTATGGCCTGAAAAGCGTTTGCAATTTCTGGCAACTCATTCAAATTTACATGTATCTCTTTGGGGGTAAGTACCTCTGTAAGCTCCCTTGCAAAGTGCAGCATCTTATCCATGGTGAGATACCGAAGGGGATTGTAAGCCAGTGGGGCATATTTGCTTATGGCGGTAAAGAAATCCCGGATGGTAATTTGGGATGTCTGGCATAACATGTCCACCGTAGAGCAAATGGAAAGGGCTTTATTCAAATCTTCATGGCATCCGGCATTATGCAATGCCTGGCTGACGGTAAATCCATAGCGATCTATATGAGGCTTGATATCATCTTCCATACTCTGCGTAATGAGGGCCATGGCTTCCGCGTTTACACCTGCGATCCGGCATATTTGTCTGTTGTATGCGGCCATTTGGCGGTCCATGCTGTTGATCAGCATTTTGACCTTTTGGCGATAAAGTCCGCATCCCTTGATGTGATCGGAAAGCTGCATTTCGAAATTATACACTTGGTCGTTGACGAATAGGACGATATATGTCAGACTCGTAACAAGACCGCCGGTGTCCTTATCTATTTCATCCCAATTATTGTATTGTTTCATAATCATATAGCCATTAAATCAAACAATGTAGGAGCACTTACTTCGTTCTCCGCTTCCCGCAGATAAGAAAGCCCGTCTTTCCAATAATCATAATTGAGTTCTGTTGAAAGTCCCCTACGACCTAACTTGATAGCACAATAAGGGACAGTACCGATACCTCCGAACGGGTCAAATACCAATTCTCCTTTGTTCGAGTACCGTTCAATCAGCCTTTCAACGATATCTAACTGAAGAGGACAAATATGATTTTGTCGTTTCTTTTGTGATTGCTTTGTGTTAAGCGTTCTCATACGGGCCACATCATCCCATATCCAATCCTTTTTGCTTACCGGATCAACGGCCATAAATGTCTTTGGCAGTTTCCCGTATGCATCCAGCTCTTCAGCAAATGAAACGTGCTCTTCATAGTTGTAGATATGTTCACGTCCGTAGTTACGGAACAAATGCCGAATCTTATCTATTCCAGCACCTTTCATATCTTCGTATGACAACAATGAATTGCCGGAAGACTTCCAACTTGCATGGGCATCGATCTGCCAACGGGCCAGCGAGTATTCGCTCTTGTCCTTCTTAACAGGCCGGTCGGCATAAGCACGTGAGGTATCGGTAGGCAACTTGCGAAATAGCAATACATATTCAGGGCATCCGACTCCCATCTTGGAACCATCCTTGCACATCTCGGTATAGCCCAAACGGTAGGTCTGGTTGTTTTCCCTCACCACATCAGTATCGACCGTAATGCGCCCCATATATCGGAAGCCATGCTTCATGTAATGAAATACAGTCATTTCGCTGAACGGGTCAATAGTTGGCATACCGTCCCCCGTGGCGTTGCCGAACAAAACACGATCTTTCACATGGATGCAGGCCAACCGACCCGGTTTCAAAATGCGCATTAACTCTGGTGTAAGATAATCCATCTGTTCAAAGAACTTATCGTTATCTTCATTGTGCCCAAAGTCATTGTATGTAGGCGTGTATTCGTAATGATTTGAGAACGGGATACTGGTTACGATCAGATCTACAGAGTTACTTTCCATCTTCTGACATTCCAATACATTATCGTTATTGATTGCTTTCCACAACTTGCCGGATTTTTCTTCCCGACTGGCGAACATCCAGCGCATCATCTTTTCCTCGGCCTGCAAACCGAACAAACCGTTATGCCGGACAATTTCAGTCATATTTGCGACCATTTCCCGGTGTTGTGCCCATTTCTGCATGAAGCTCTTAAATATTTCACCCTCGCTTTCGGCATAGACCAGATAGAGATCAACGGGATGCTGCTGCATAAAGCGGTATATACGGGCTATCGCTTGGAACTTATCGTTGAAGCGGTAGTCAATGAACATGATTGCTTTATGACAATGATACTGGAAGTTCAGACCTTCACCAAGCATCTCCGGTTTAGCTGCAAGGTATTTCAGCCGGCCATCTTTGAAGTCGGATATTACCTTGTCGGCTTCTTCATCGTCTTGTGAACCATAGACAGCCTTACAACCTGGAATCGCTTTGCATAGTTCCAGCCGTTCAGCTTCCAAGTCATGCCATAAAAGGAAATGGTCGTCCTTGTTTTCCGGGCGATTGATTATCTCTACCACACGGGCAATCTTTTCCTGCATGTTATCTCGGCGTTCTTTTGCCGCGTCAGCAAGTCCGAGAGCAGCCTCACGAAATATTTTCACCTGTCCGTCACGATCAGCTCCAGCCGTAGAATTGTCCACATTCACAATCTCTTCATGTACGCGGAGTTCAGGCAACTCATAGCCAGTATCCGGATAACCGAGGTCGGAAGGCTTGGTTAGGAACAACGCCCATGTAGATACCCACAACCAAAATTCTTTTTCCTTATGCGGATAAAGTGTCAAGTTATTCGCTTTCGTGCTGTCTCGCTGAAAGAATCGAGTAAGAGCCTGTCCGGTGTCCATCACACCAAGATAACCAGCATAATGTATAAGTTCCTTGTATCTGTTTGGCGAAGGTGTAGCCGTAGCGACAAACCTGTAAGGGACACCCGAGAACAACGGTAGAAACTCCTGATAGGTCTTGGTGCCGAATCCGCGCAACACGCTGGCTTCATCCAATGATGTTGCAGTAAAATAGGACGGATCTATTCTCACTCCATCCTCACCATCACGCACACGTTCGTAGTTTGTTACCATGATGTCGGTAGGACATATCATCACATCTGCCATAGTTCGGACATAGGTTACTTTCATGTGCAAGTGTTGTTCCGCTTGTGTTAGAAACTCGACTACCACACGCTTAGGGCAAACGATCAATCCCTTGCCTCCTTTATGGTTCAAGATTACCCGAAGTATTTCCAGCTGGGTGACTGTCTTTTGCATACCGAAGCTGGAGAATATAGCACGGCATCCACCGGCAACCGCCCAACGAACGGTATCTTTTACATGAGGGTATAATGTCGGGGTAATTTCTTCCGAATTAATTTCAAATCCAGTTTGATGACTGATAGCCATCTTGTTTCTTAGAAATTCTATATATTCCATGATAATTTTAATTATTTCAATTTTGTATCCACCTCCTCAAACACCACACTCTCACTATCCGGTCTATATTTGGCAAAACAAGCCGTCATATACTTGCAACTATTCGCACCACCCTTGCTACGGAAAACGCATCCGCGACAAATTACCATTTTACCCTTTACGGTAGCTCGGAAACGCTTTATTATCAGTGTCCGATCTGCGAAGTTTACAATGGTGCCAATAGGTGCTATTCTTAACTTTTCTACTGTTTTCATTTTTTTTAGCTTGATTATTCTGATTCCATAATCTTTTTCAGAAACTCCAAATGATCCGGAAATGGTACGGAGTTCTTGTCTTGCTTCTCGTATCTTTTTTCTCGTTGTCTTTCCTGTTCTTCCCGGTCGTATTTCTCCAGTTGCCTTTTTCTGTATGCTTTGAACTCAATTAGAGCAGACATGATCACCATAGGGTCCACAACACCGTAAAAGGTGCCATATTCGCCAGCTTTCAACTTGAAGAAAAAAAGCAACAATTCGGAAGCTTTCAGGTAATAGTATTCCACACGTATCATCACGGAAAGCTCCAAAACCTGTTGGAATGTAGGCTTCTCTTTTACACCGGCAAACTTGTACAAGTCCATCAGTTGAGCAATTATCCAAGTATTCACCTGTTCATCTGGATAGGTTTCTCCGAGCAAAGCCAATGAAGGCGCATTCCCCTTGAACGAACGTTCCACATTTTGAGCACATACAACCTGTAATGAAGGATTGAACTTTTTAGCGAAACTTTCACCGTCCCCGTATCTATTTACTACTAACCGTGTCCTTTCCGAAAGCTTTTGCGGCATATTCGAGGATTTCACGGTCTGTTTGTTCCTCTCGTGATTTTGCCCCGTTTGGAATTGCCGGATAGTTTCTGCTATTCTTGTTGTCATAATTACCTGATATTACTTTCTCAAAGTTCGTCGGTTTGATAAGCCAATCGAAAGATGCTGTCCAGCCTTTTTTGTTCTGCCCTTTCAGGAAATCGCTTTGGTATGCCCTATGAATCATGTCGGCAAACGTTTTTTTGCCATAAGATTTTATACGTGCGTTAATCATCCCTTTACGGCTATCAGAAAGCGGAGTCCTGACCGTACCAAATACACCTTTTGTTTCTTCATTGAAGAATTTGACAAGTTCGGAGTAATCGATATGTTCGGCGTGGGGCTGCGAAGTCCCACATACAAGAGATTCGTCAGAATCTACTGTATTATTTACTTTACTTTTCTTTTCTTTCATTTGTGTACTTTTTGCGGAGTTTATCGGCTTTTCTTCGGAAGAAATCGGCTTTTCTTCGGAAGAAATAACAGAAAACTCGGATATTTCGCAATTTCTTCTACATAAATCGCATATCTTTTTATACCGCTCTTGTATTCCTTTTGAAGTTAATATTCCGTCAGACTCATATAATTCATTGGAAAATAACCCCAGTTTCAAGCAGCTGTTAATCACCTCCAGTATATACGCCTCTTCAAACCCGGTTTGTTCCGATATAATGAATGGCAACTCTTTGTCCCACCTCATGTAGTACCCATCTTTGTAGATAATACATAGCAGGAGAGCATACACTGTTATAGCTTTACCGCTTTGATATTTGATTAGTTTCCTGATTCTGATGTCTTGGAATAGATCGATATCAAAAGGAAAATAGTCTAGTCCGTTTTTTTTATTTCGTCCCATGCTTATTTCTCCATATCTCAAATTCATCCATTGTCATATTTCTTTTTTGCAAATTGCATTTCTCGCATAGTACTTGAAGATTTTCCAAGATAGTAAAACCCCCTCTAGACACTGGTAAGATGTGATCTACGTTGAGTTTTTCAGAACTTCCACAGATGACACATGCCTTACCATCTCGTTTGAATACCTTCTTCTTTATACTACTATTTAGTTTCATTGTCTCCTCGCTAATTGCTTTTGCTATTTTATAACTTATGCCATGCCTTTCTCGAAATAAATATAGGCTTCTGCCTCCTAATGGCATACGTTTAACGACAGTTCCATCAAGAGCATAGATGGTTTTATGTTTTTGGAAAAATGTTTTCATTTGATTATATGTCGGAGAGCAACTTCTAATAACATCCCCATCATCGGAATAAAAAGATCTTACAACCTTCCCATTTACTACGATATTCAATAGAGAATACTCTTTAGGGGTCAGTTTCTCTAATCCTCTTTTCTTTTTCATATCTGTTTGGATTAAAAAATTAGATAATACAATATATTCCCCGGTCGAAACCGGGGCTGTAAATACGTGAGTAGGGTAGACTTTCTTAAATGTCTTTTTGATTTCGTCCAAAATCCTTTCTGTTGTCCTTCGACTATGCCAGTTGTACCATTCAGTGTATAATCCTTTATGGGTAAGGTAGAAGAAACAAGCGTTTTTCAATTCTGCTTCCTGTGCAGACACGATACGAGACCATTTTAGCTGATCCTTAAGAAACTCGACCTCTTTTAAAAGATTCTCATTGGCTTTAATGAGTTTGTTAATCTTGATTGTTTGCTGACGTTGTGTAGGAGCATTCATAACGCACCTCCTTCCTGTAGAATGGTTGCATCATACATTCCGGCAAGCAAGAACGCAATAACTATTAACACTAACGCTTTGGTGTAACCCTTAGCGTCTTCTATGGTTTCGCACTCGCATACGCCAAGTGGCATAGCGTTGTAGATACGGGCTACGGTAGCCCATGTGAAGAATTTAGTTTTCATCTGGCTGTGACAATTAGATGAATAAAACAAAAAAGCAGCTCTACATAATCCAAACTTGTCACAGCCACATACATCAGAGATATATGAACGGATTATAATAGAACTGCCTATGCTTTCTATTATCTCTTAGCCTGCTCGCTTGCAGTGCCTGTATGTAACTGTGACACCGCAAAGATAACCAATGAAACTAAATCTCCAAAGGAAAAATCATGTAAACTGTTATTTCTTTTTGAACAACAAACATACCCTTATGCAATTAGCAACCAAGTTTACCTTCTTCTCTTTGCAGGTAATGACCAGTTCTGAGAACGCTTTAGAGTGTATGCAATCACTACACCTTGCATGAGTAATTTCTTTCTTAGCCATATTATAATTTTATTGGTAATCCTGCATAAACCCATGATAGGATGCAGGAATCCCTGGCATCCTGATTTAACCTCTTATCCAATCCCCCAACGATCTTTGATAGTTCTTCTTGAGTTATCTTCCCGTCTTTACCCTTCCAGCATTTTCTAAGAGGTCTAATTTCGTCAACTTCCAGTCCTATATGCCTTGCCATTTCAGCTATTTTGCGAGCGACCTCATGGTTTCGACCAGTATTCTGACCTATTTTAGCTGCAGCAGCCGGAGTGGAGCGTGTAGCGTGCCAGTTGCTTTCATTCATCCAGCCGGCTTCGACAACGACTATGATAGATTCTTTTTGACGATCAACAAAATCCTCTTTTATATACTTTAAGTAGTCAACAAGGATAGGGAATGAAAGATTAGTCACGTTTAAACACCTTGACTTAACATGAAGCTCTGTAACTCCTGATTTGTCACAATCGGGATCTATTCCTATTACTCTGTCTTTCTTAATCATAATTGTAATTGTCGTAATCATCCGGTTCAAAATCCGGAATATCATATCCAAAATCCATAATTTCAATATCAATGTGGGGCGGATCGGAATCGAACCAATCTAATATACATCTACTACCTTTCGCCCCTAAACACCCTGCATATTCTCACGAACGGCAGGGGGTGAAAACCTAAATTATTAACCGCATGAAGTTCTACTTATGTTTACACCTTAGTATCTCCCGTCTCTTTATTATCGCTCTCCCCGTACATATTGTGTCGGAGCTTAAAGAATGAATAAGGGTGGATTTTGCCATCCCAATATCATCTTCACTCAAATAATCAAATATGGCAGAAATACTACCAAAGAAATGATCTTGTTTTTTAAAGATCAAATGAACATGTATTACTCTCATAGTTCCATATTTTTCTTATTTGGAAATAAGTGATTCAATTTTCTTTAAATCCTTCTTGGTTAGTCGGACTGCATCAGCTACCCGACTACAGCCTTTATCTTCTACATGATCTACAATTTTTGATACATGTCGAAGGAAAGATTTTATTAGATAGTCGGGGAGTTGATGTTGTTTCATAAGCCATTTTCTTTTTTTTTGTTGCATCCCAATCGGGTAGGTGTTTGTGCTATGTACAGTGCTTTAAATTCTTTTTCCATTATACTCTGATGCCATCTCTTCATAGCCAGGATCACCAAAGTAGGGTAGATAGCATCCTAACTCTGATTGAGCCCAGATTTTCATCTTGTCCATGAATGAAGATAATTCGGAAGTGCTCATTTCAGATGTTTTGTAATCGACTTGTTGAATTTCTCCTGTAAATCGGTTCGCTTCCTCCTTTGTCCCAAGAATAGCCCTTTTGATATCTCTCTTGCAGTTGTCAAAAGATGTGTAGCCGGCATAGCCGGCTATTACTTGTACCCACATATGAAAGAGAGCATTCTGTGATAACGATCTTTTTTTAGTCTTTTTTGTTATTTCGAATGGATCGGTGCCGGACATTAATTTATTGTAATAGGCCTCGGCTCGTTTTCTATCAAAAGGATTTTTGGGGTCAAATAACATAATGCAATATTAAAAAGGTAGTTCGTCTTGAATTGGAGTATTAGGCGGCATAGGTGGAACATAATTCTGTTGTGGTTGTTGATATACCACTTGCTGTTGCGAAGCAGGCTGTGATGACCTTTGCTGTCTTGCTTCTATTTTATATCCTCTTATGGAATTTATATATTTAGTTTTCCCTTCTGCATCAATCCATTTCCTTCCTTGTATTTCGAAAGAAACAGTAACAATGTCATTTATTTGGAAATTGTTAAGCTCAGCACATCTGTCTCCCGAAAATTCAAACATTGGAAAATTTTCGAATTTATCACGTTCTCCAGTGTACGGATCGAACCGCGTAGAATCAATAACTACTTCTCTTTTCACAAAAGGATTACCGCCGTTTTTGGAAGGAATTTCCTGAATAGGTCCTATGTAGGAAATTTTGCCAGTAATTGTATTTGCCATTTTTATTTGAATTTAATTGTGTAACTTTGTTTTGCCATTTTAACCGCAGGGTGCAGTGTTATGATCTCCCCAGTGTTATCGTCTACAATAGTTGTATTATCGGGAACGGATTTCAAGAATCCTTCTCGCTCTTTCATCTTTGCTTGTAGTTCTTTCAAACTTGCCAAATATGCGTTGTATACAGGATCATTGCAAACGCTGTAGTCATATGAAACTCCCATCTCTTTTAATGTTATCTCGCATCCGTTCCATGAAGTAGACTTGCCGTATTTCTCTGTCTCAGTAATAACGGAATCTTTTATTCTATCGTCATCCAATACTTTCTTCAATGTGTCATATAACCCTCTTATCTTAGCCACATGTTCTATCGGGTTTACATCGCCATCAAGAACAGGTATGATGATCGAGTTTGCAAGTTCTTGTTGACTTTGCTTGGTGACAGGGAATATCCCTATCTTCTTAATACTATTCTCCATATTTCGATTTTTTATATTGTAGATACATATCTATTACTGTTTGTAATTCAACTGACCCTATCTTGTAAAGGCTTTCCATTAATCGAGATACGGAGAAGTTTTGCTTTTTCTGTTTTGCATCCTTCTCCTTTTCTTCTATAAAGGCATACAATTTGTTCATGGACTCATCATTGTTCAGAAAGTCCGGTCGGAAAATCTTACGTGCGTCCAGATTAGTCTTTGGCGCATCTGCTGTATTTGCTTGCAAGTTGGATGCTTTGTTTGCATCATCATCATCGTCTATATTTAGGTTCAAGATAGAGCCGATAGCATATCTACGCTGGTAAGTAATACAAGACCCTATGCTTTGAGGATCATTCTTAACAGGACGCATAGCGTATGACGATAAAATCCATTCACCGGAGTTGTGCATAAGTATTGTTTCTAACTCATTCTCTCCTTTAGGCATCTGCATAATAGAAAGCCCGCATTCTGACAATGGTTTTTGTATCACATCCAGTATGTCTGTCAGTGAGGCATATTTACTTTTAAAGTAGGGATTTTTGCTGTCTTTTTTCACCTTTCCAACCTCTTGCTGGAATTTACAGAGAGCATTGGCAATCTCTTTTATCGATTCTGATCTTTCCATATTATAAATGTTTAATGTGTGGATGCTAGGGAATCGAACCCCTTTCTTCCCCGGTAGGGGACGCTTTACCATTAAGCTATGCGCCCTGTTGCCTGCCTCCTGGCGGTAATTGTTCCCGGATAACCGATCAAAGTACACCGGGATGTTGTTTGAAATAATAAATAGGAACAAAATAACCGGTCTCTCACCGGACGCTGTCCTTTAACAGCGGAGTTGATTAATTAAACATTTATTATTAATACTCACCCTACCGTGCTCCTGCCTACCGGACCATTGCAAATGTCAAGGTCTACCACTTTCAAGATTTGCGGTTGCCGATCTGAGGCGAGGTTTACACCTCGGATGCTTATTCCTTTCGTGATTTGAGCTATTCCGACTCAGTTCTATTTAAAATTTCATCTTTTCCAATGCTTCTATCTGTTTTTTCAAAGAAGCGATCTTTTTTAATCTCATCTTCTCGGCTCTTTCCATAGCTTGTTCTCTTGTCCTAAAAGCTTCTTTACCTAAAGAATAACTCGAAAACTCTCCTTTCACGTATGCTCTTATATGTCCATTTCCATAATCGCATATTTCCGCTTCTTTTTCCAATATGCCTTTTGTTAAGGCATATTTAGTTATAAAAACTTTTTCCATACTTTTTATTGTTAATCAATACTTCTTTCCGTGCATTACAGGTCTGAGTGTGTTGTATTTTATCTTCTGGTCAATATGCCAAAGAAGATAAATACCCAATATATCAGCATGTAAGAATATTGTCACTATATTGGTGATTACCTGTTTAATGTTGATACTCCCCCATTCCTTCTGATTCTGTTTTTTATCTACCGACCGAACACCTCTTTGAATTTGTTGTCTAAAGCATTAAGTATTCTAACCCTTATTGCCGGATCACAACCTATATTATCAATCGAATAGATTCTAGCGAGAAGTTGTTCTCTTGAACCGCAGAAACATCCACAAGTATAAAAAGGAGCAATTTTGGGGTAATTGTGTTTATACCACATATGATTAGTCCCTTTTACCGCCACATAGTTTTTAGTGACTACGAAATCGTAGGTTGTTTCTTTGTAACCTGGTGTGTTAGGGTTCCCGGCAGCGCTACGGCGGACATCACAGTCGCTATCCTTAGCCAGTTCAGTTAACACCTCTACCGGTGTGTTAGGGTTCCCGGCAGCGCTACGGCGGACACCCCAGTCGCTATCCTTAGCCAGTTCAGTTAACACCTCTACCGGTGTGTTAGGGTTCCCGGCAGCGCTACGGCGGACACCCCAGTCGCT
>OLPZ01002095.1_pt1 | contig 11993 bp, 6 predicted proteins | sample 1672711 | NCBI WGS metagenome assembly OLPZ01 (sample SAMEA3136716, study PRJEB25190) | human gut metagenome
GAGCGCGGCGGGCCTTCTTGAGGCCGTACTTCTTGCGCTCGACCACGCGAGCATCACGCGTAAGGAAACCGGCCTTCTTGAGGTCAGCACGGTAATCGCCAGCGTTCAGAAGAGCGCGAGCAATGCCCAGACGAAGGGCGCCGGACTGGCCGGAGATGCCGCCGCCATCAAGAAGGGCGATGACATCGAAGGAACCGAAGGTATCGGTAACCTTGAAGGGAGCGAGAGCGTCCTCGACCAGCTGCTTGCGGCCAAAGTACTCCTCGGCATCGCGCTTGTTAACGGTGACCTTACCGGTACCGGGAACGAGACGGACGCGGGCAACGGCGTTCTTACGACGGCCGGTGCCGTAATAAACAACGGTGTTCTCAGCCATCTTTAAGCCTCCAGGTCAATCTTGGTCGGGTTCTGAGCAGCATGCGGGTGCTCGGCACCAGCGTAGATCTTCAGCTTCTTGAGCTGCTGACGGCCAAGCGTGGTCTTGGGGAGCATGCCGCGAACGGCGCGCTCGATGACCTGCTCAGGGTGCTTCTCCATGGCCTCGACAAAGGTCTCGGCCTTGAGGCCGCCATTGTAGCCGGAGTGACGGTAGTAGACCTTCTGGTTGGCCTTGTTGCCGGTAAGCTGGACCTTGTCGGCATTGATGACAACCACGAAGTCACCACAGTCAGAGTTGGGGGTGAACTGAGGCTTGTTCTTACCGCGCAGGATCATTGCGACCTGAGTGGCCAGACGGCCCAGAACAGCACCCTCGGCATCGACGAGAACCCAGTTGCGCTGGACCTCGCCCTGCTTGGCGTAGTGAGTCGATTTCTGAATCACTTGACTCCTCCATGTACATTACGTGTCTTAACAGAGATTCACGGGGCTCTGCAAAGTAACTTGTCGAGTATACCGCGCGAACGCTTTAAGTCAACGATAATTCGGCGTTCTATCAGAGTTTCTGCACATGCGGCCGAACATCCTTCGCGCATCCTTGAGACCTTTTGTACAATACGAAGAATCGATAGCGAAAGGAAGCCTTTATGCGAGCGCGGATGCACAGAACACAGCGGACGCAGACAGGATATCGGGAGCTCGTTAGCTTGGCCTTGTTCTTTTTCGTCTTCCTCACGAGTACCTTTATCTTCGACGAGCATACAGCACTACTCTTTGGCCCTTCCCTCGTCTCGCCCCTAGAGAGCCTCATGCTCGGCTCGAGTGTCATTGGTTTCATCCTCAGGCCCTATCTATGCTACCGCCTCCCCACCAGGCGGCACGATGTCTCGACCCTCATAGGCACGCTCGCCGTCGCCGCGATTGTCGTTACGATCATGGCCAGACGCACCTGGGCATTCCTCGCCGGGGGCATCGTCCTCTTCGCGACGCTTGGCTATATCGGCAGCGCCGCCCATTCGTTCCTTGCGCGCCGCTATGCCAAAACGCCCTATCTGGCGCGCGCCGTCGCTATCGCCTACGCTTCGGGAATCGTTCTTCAGTTTATCTTCCACATCCTCGTTCCAGGCGATATGCCCAACCAGATTGTCCTCGTACTCTCCACGCTCGCCGTGGTGACCCTTCTCCATGCGATTGCCGAGACGAAAGCACCCGATGGTGCCGCGTGGCAAGATCTTTCGACCATGGGTGCCGTGTCCACCCCCGCAACCAGAGAGATAACCGTGCGTCTCACCGTGGCGATCTTTTGCCTCACGGGAATTTTTGCAGCCCTCAACTCCGCACTCACCCTATCGCATGCCTCCAATGCCATCGACCTCGGCTCGTGGCCGCGCCTCTTCCTCGTGCCAAGCGCCCTTACCGCCGGCATGCTTTTCGATAAGCTCGACATGCGTCGTGTCGGCATGATCATGACTGCCGTCGCGACGCTCTCAGCCTGCGCCCTTTTCATCCTCATAGGCAATGTCGGCATACGTGCGAGCGCCATCGTTTTCTACCTGGGGTCGGGCGTATTTGTCGTCTTCTTCACCACGACCTATATGAAACTCTCTGCTCATATGAGGATGCATGAGCTGTGGCCGAGTATGGGCCGTGTGTTCAACAACATCGGCTCGATGCTCGTGAGCGCGCCTGCCATTGCCCTGATCGACTACGGAGACCTTCTTGGCATGATAGTTGCCACAGTCGTTCTGCTCGCGGGCGTCGCCGCATCGCTTCTCTTAAGCTCGGGAACTGAGCAGATCGGACACGAGAACCCACACGAGAACCCCCGAGCCGACATCAATACCGAGGATACGTCGCAACAAGGTGCCGCGCACTCGAGCGAGGCGACATCGACACCGCCAGCCGCTCTCTCACTTGAGGAGCCCCTCAAGCGCTTCTGCCAGGCATACAGCCTCACTCCACGCGAGGGCGATGTGGTGCGCGCCCTTCTGACTATGGACGACAGCGTGAGTGATATCGCATCCGCGCTCTTCCTTTCGCGCTCGACGCTCTACCGTCTCATCGCATCGATTAACAAGAAGACGGGCACCGCTTCGCGCACGGCTCTCATCACGTTCTTTTGGACCTGGTACAACGCTTCGTAGAGGCATAAAGTCGCTCCATGGAAAAGGGCCCACTCCAAACGGAGCGGACCCTTGAGGGGAGTGGGCGAAGCTACGTCGTATCGCGCAAGGCGTTAGCGCCGATGTCGTCCGTAGACGATGAAGGCGATTCCCGCGATGGCGAGTGCCGCTGCGATGACCGTGGCCACCGCAGCGGTGTCACCAGTCCGGGGCAGGAAGCTTCGAGTGACGATGCCGCCAGATTTACCTGGCTTGCCGGGTCCCTTGGGCGTGGTCGGCGGTATGGGCGTATCCGGTTTTACCGGGGGCTTCTCGGGAGTCTTCTGCTCGGTGAAGGTATTGCAGAACTCAATCGCCTCGACAGCCTCCCCATTCTTGGTGTAGCTGAGGGACGCCTCAAGCTGACCTTCTCCGTTGTCAACAACGGTTACCGTGATCGTATAAACGCTCTCGTCGTAAGTCATTCCTTCTTCGGTACCCTTGACCTCGGAAATCCTAAAGGTGTAGACGCCAGGCGCCCCAAACGTCAGCTCGTCGAACGATACGTTGCCGCCCGCATCGTTCTTGGCGGTTCGACTTATATCCGCCGCATCGCCCTCGCCCGTAAGCGTGAAAGCGAACTCGCCATCTCTGAGGTCCCGCCCGACAAGCGTCTTAATCGCTGTAATCTTGACGCTCGCAGGAGCAGCACGATAGACGTTGGTGAAAGTCACCTTCTTCGTCTGAGCGTCTTCGAACGCATGCTTCACCGAAAGCTTGCCCTCTCCGTTGTCGCTAACCGTGGTCACCACAATATAGGAGGCACCGCTAAACGTCATGCCGCGATCGTGCTTTCCCGCGTCATGTTCGCGGAGAGTATATGTATGCGTGCCGGGCCTGTCGTACGTGATGGAACTCAACGCGATGCTGCCGTCCTTGGCATTGGTGCCCGTCGCCACCACGGTATCGCCCTCGACGAGTTCGAACGTGAACTCTTTGGCGACAAGGGCACGGCCCTCAAGCTTCTTGGTAACCGTGAGCTGGTCGGTCACGCTCGAGCTAACCGACTCTACGCTATATCTGTTGGTGAACGTAAAGGCCGGACCCTCTGCGGGGTCACGCGTGACCGTCAGACACCCTGCGCCGTCGTCAGTCACGGTAAAAGAAACCGTGCGCGTGCTCGCGGGGTCGTTGGCGACGCCGGGGGCGCTTCCGCTCTCGCGGATGGTATAGACAAAGGTATGGGAGCGGGGTTTCGTTGCCGCAGGTGCTGCGGGATCGGCGATCTTATGCGCCACGGTCTCAATTTCGGGCATGCCGAGCAACATGGGCTCATCGGATTCAATGATGGTATCGCCAACGGGACCGGACTTCTCGACAGGAACCGGCGCCACGTCCCCGCTGCCCTCATCGGTAGCAGGAGCATCGCTCACTGAGGCCTCGTCCGATGCCGCGGGTCCCTCGAGCTCGAACGTCGTATCGTCCCCTGCGGGTGCGCTTGTTGCAGCAGCACCTTCGGCTCCGTCAAGCGCCTGGGCATTTTCATCACCGGTCACTGCCGCGTCAAGCTCCAAAGCGTCCTCATCCGTCGTGCCATTGTCGCCAAGGGCACGGTTGAGGTCCGCGAGGGTAAAGGTGATGTCACCGAAATCGATGCTGCCGTCGGCATCGTTCGTTGCGGTCGCGCACTCGGGCATGGGCGCTCCGTCCTCCTTGGGCGTCACGGTAAAGGTGAACTTGTCCTTGATGCTCGCCGGCGTGAGACCATCGGTCGAGGTCAGCAACTTGGTGCCGTTAAGCCGCATGGTCACTGAATTTCCCGTGGAGTACACATTGCGGAATACGCATTTGCCCTCACCCTCAGTCTGTACTGTCGCCTTAAGACTGCCGTCGCCATTGTCAACAATGTGCACGATCACGGTGAAGCTCGCAAGCCCAGCACTCACGCCCTTGGGCAGGCTGGCCTCATCCTCATATGCCACGTACTCAACGGTCCACTCAAAGTTGCCGTCTTTGTTCGTACTCTTGGTCGCGTGGCCGCTTTTGACCAGGTCTGCCAGCATGGCGGTGTCATAGGAGAAGGTCCCAAAGTCAACGGTGCCGTCCTTGCTGTTGCGCACCGTGCGGAGGGGAGTAGTGGTGCCGGCATAGGCCAGATGGAACGTGAACTCGCCGTCAGTAAGCGGGCGTCCCTTCATCTCCTTGGTGGCGATGATAGTCGCAGTCGATCCGCCCTGGTTATCGGTTGAGGCGGAGTAGCTGTTGGTAAACGGGACCTTTGCCTTCTCGGACGTCTCGCCTGTGACGTAGGTGTAGGTCTTGCTACCCATGGCGCCACCGGTAACGGTCGTGGTAGCCGTGAGCTTGCCCGCACCGTCGTCGGTCACGGCAATAGTTATCGTGCGCTCGGCGGTGTCATAGGTATAGCCTGGGGCGCCGTCATTTTTCTCGCTGACGGTATAGCTGTAAGTCTTGCCAGCGTCTGCCTGCGTAAACGTGACGTCACGCCCGCCGAGGATATCGATGGATACCGTCGCGCCGTCTGCGGCAGCTGGCGTCACGAACGTGTTGTCGCCCTCCGACAGGCCAAGCGCCTTGGCAGAGGCGGCGTCGGTGGGTGTCACGGTAAACGCAAACTGCCCCTTCGCCATACTGTGACCGTTGAGCGTCTTGGTGATAACAAGGCCGCCGGCGGCAGAATAGCTCAACTCGGAGGTATATGTGTTGGTGAATGTGGGATTCTCGACCTTAGTGATGGATGCAGAAAGCACGCCGGCCTTATCGACGGTGACCACCACGGTGATCCTGGCGCGGTTGGTACTGTAAGCAATACCGCTTGCGCCTCCATCCTTCTCAAAGACCTCGTAGACATAGGTACCGGCCTTGGTGTAGGTGATGGCGCCGAAGTCGATAGCGGCGTGACCCTGTCCGTCTGCGTCGCTCTTAGTCAAGGTAACGCTTGTCTTAGGCACACTCTGGGCATCGCGGTCACCGGACGCGAGACCAATCTCGAACGTGAACTTGTCGGCATCGGTCCACGCGCGACCCTCGAGAACCTTGGTCAGGCCGAATCTTGCCTTGGTATCGAGCGCGGCGGGCGTGGTGCCTAAACCAAACGTAATTTTGCCGTTGTTGCCCAGATGGGAGTTGACCTGCGTTGCGCGGGCCAGGCTCGAGCTGTCATTCCACTCGGGATTGAGTACATCGCGGGCGGTGCCGGTGGCGTTACCACCCACGGCGGTCTTTTCGGTGTGCAGCTGGTCGATGAAGAGCAGGCGCGCGGTGCCCTTGGCAAGCGCATAGCCGGTACCGTCGGAGGTAAGGGCCCCCTCAAAGCTCGAGATCATGCTGCCGCCGATGGCAACCGCGGTGTAGGCATCTTTTGGCTTTCCGTCATCACCACGGATAACGTACTCGTCCTTGTAGTAGTACGTCGCGGCGTCTTCGAGGCTCCCGGTTGCACGCTGGGTGCACGCCTCATCAGTGTAGAGAGGCGTCACCTTCTGGAGATAGTAGTAGCTGTTGGCAGAAGACGGACGGAAGCTGGCGTACGTATCGCCCAAGTCTCCACCGGACCACTTGTTAGCCAAGAAACTTACTGTGTTGGCGTCGTGATCTCTGTTGGCATCGATATAGTCAGTGAGCCCGGCGACGTTTGCGGGCGTGAAAAGGTTGTCGCGCACGACGCCCTTGACGCTCGAAGCATACGTCACGCGCAGAGGCTTAACGGCATCGATGTCCGCCACCTCAAAGGTGCCCTTTGCCTTATCGATCTTGTACTCGCGCAGCGGGATGAGTGATGCCGGCACCTTGACGGTAACCTTATCGCCCTGGCGCGGGTTCGCTTCGTCCGCGCGCTCGACGGTGACGACTAGGTCCTTTGCTGTACCCTCAAACGTATAGGTGTCGGTGTTGCCCTCGGTGGACATGCCGGCGACCGCGAAGGACGTGCCGTTAATCTGGGCGCTGTGGAAGCCGTCAACCTGCATGAAGTCGCCCAGCGTGTCGGTAAACGTGATGTAGCCGGTCTCATGTGGGCCGAACCCGTCCTCGATGTGAGTGGGATAGCCCGCCCCCGTGGTGATAGAGCTTGAGATGCCGCTGAAGACCTTCTCGAGCTCGGAGGTCGTGGCCGCAGACTGATAGTAATTGGAGTTCTGTGCGCGCGAGCCGAGCGATTCGGTATCAAACGATGTGGCGGACGGGTAGTTGCTCGACACCGCGTGCATGAACCTGTTCTCTTTGCTCGTGCCGCTCTTCGTGGGATCGTCAGTGGGCGCAGCCCCGCTAAAGATGCCGATGGTGTAGATGGTGGCACCGGAATCCTTCATCGCCTTGGCGGACGTGACGGCGCTCGTGGCGACCTCACTCTCGAATTCGTTGCTGTTAGTAGGAGAACCGTCAGTGAAGAAGACGACGACTTTCTTTGCGTCCGCGCGTCCATTGCTCGAAAGCTGCGATTGCGCAAGCTGAAGGCCAAGGTCGGCACGCGTGGCGCCCGCGGGGCTAATTGAGTCAACGGTGTCCTTGAGGCTTTTCGCCCCAGCCGTATCGCAGGGCGTGAGTTCCTTCATGACCTGCGAGTAATTGTAATAATCGTAAAAAAGAAGGCCGCCGCTGCGGTACTTGTCGTTGCCCACGCTGCTGGACTTTTTGCCCGCGAACTTGACGATGGCAACCTTGTGCTGCCTCTCGGCGGGAAGGCCCTCGTTCTGCTCGACAATCGTGTCGATGAAGTCACCGGCAGCACCCTTGAGCGCCGTGATGCGCTTAGTTCTGTCGTGGCCGCCCATCGGATCGTCCATCGATCCGGAGGCGTCGAGTACCAGTACAATGTCGAGAGGTTTGACCTCAGCCGTGGTGGTATCGGAGGTAGATGACATGACCGAGAGCGTGGTTAGGAAGTCGGACTTCTCGTCATCCGCCACTCGAACGGTCTTGTCGGTCCAGATACGCCCGACGCTCTGCGTCGAGATGTGCGACTCGTTGCCGCCACCCGCCGCCCAATGGCGCCAGCGATCGCGGGTATCGGGATCGACCTTTGCGGTCGCCTGTACCCCTCCCCCTTCGCTTGCAGGAGAAGCGTTTGAGTCTGGGGCAGCGCCCATCGCCAGTGCCGGCAGAGCCAGCAGCAAGACGAGCGCCATCATGGCAAATCCCCTCATCCTCTTGCTCATAGCGAGCCCCCTTTCTTTTGCCAGATATCCTTAGTCTGATTATTCAGAAAAGGGGGCGGCCATATCAGGTGACACACGTTCCAATAACGGTTTGAGACGATTGTCTCAGTGCACGATCAGCGCAGGAAAACGCGCATAGCCAGCAGTGGTCGCACTGGTACAGAGGGGAATATCAACACGGGCGCGATTGCGATTTGACGAGTGCCATGCCCACCGAGGCATTGGCCATGAAAATGAAGGATGGTGCCTGCATTTTGCCCATAGGATGCAAGCGATCATGGCCACTCGGCCAAGTGCGGTTTCTTCTGTAATGCGCTCAACGACCTCACCATACTCCCCTCGTGTCACCGGCGCGCCCGCTGGCGGCTTTTTCGCCCCTCGACAAGATTCTCCCCCCCGACGCGCCCTTCGGTCGCCGCCCGCACTCACCACTAGGCCAACCCGTGGCGGTAAAACGTGCATTTCAAAAATGAGTGGCGGATAATCCAACGTTTTGCGAACGATTTGTCCCCTCGGATGCACGATTAACCGCCACTCGTTTAGAAATGCACCAAAACCGCCACTCGACAGGACACGCCGTCACACAAACCGGAAATAGCGAACCCAGAAGCGCACCAAAACCACTACTCGGTTGGTAGCCACTTGATCGTCGGCGCCTACCGCACGAACCCCACGTGCCAAAACGACAGGTTATTCTTGGTGCTACGGCTACCTGGCACGGCGCCTAACGTTTCTGCATTGTTTCCGTCTGTGCTTTTTTGCAGGTAGCGGCTCCATTCGTCGTATTCTAGTTGATTAGCGCGCGTAACTTTCTCGCATTAGGTTGCAAGGGGGAAGGGAATGAGTCCCTTCCGGTTGCGTCGTGCGGAAGGGGTAACACAACTTTTTTGGAGGCTCTCATCATGGAGAAAAACTTCGGCGCGTTTGGTCGCGCATGCTCACGCCGCGATTTCCTCAAACTCAGCGGCATCACCGCATTCACCGTTGCGGGTGCAACGTTCCTTACCGGCTGCGGCCCTGCAGCACAAACCACCGGCTCCAACACGGGTTCCTCTAAATCCAGCTCCTCCAAGAAAGCCGTCGGCAAGCTCGGTGACGGCAAGACCCTGCGCATCGGCATGGAGGCCGCATACGCCCCCTACAACTGGCAGGAGTCTGCCGAATCCGACACCACGATCCCCATCGAGAACGTCTCGGGCGCTTATGCCGACGGCTATGACGTGCAAATCGCCAAGCGCATTGCTAAAGCTCTCGACATGGAACCCGTCGCCGTCAAGATGGAGTTTGGCGCGCTCGTCGACGCTCTTGGCAACGGCACCATCGATATCATCTGCGCTGGCATGTCGGTCACGCCCGAGCGAACCCAGTCTGCCGACTTCACCGATTCTTATATCGATGACGAAGTGATCATGGTCGTGAAGAAAGATTCCAAGTACGCCAACGCCACCAAACTCTCCGACTTCACCGGTGCCACCGTCCTTGGCCAGAAGGACACTTTCTACGATGAGCTCATTGACGAGATTCCCGAGGTCAATCATCTTACGCCGGTTGCTACCGTACCGCTTGTAGTCGACGGCATCGAGAACGGCACCTGCGACGCCATCACCTTCTCCTCCATGTCGCTGCCCAACCTGCTTGAAAACTACCCCGACCTTAAGAAGGTCGAGCTGGCCGACGGTGAGGGCTTCTCCGATCCGAGCAACCCCGACAACGCCGCCATCGCAAAGGGCCAAGACGACATCCTCGACGAGCTCAATAAAATCATCGGCGATATCTCGCAAAAAGAGCGCCTGCAGATCTGGCAGGACTGCATGGATCGCCAGCCGGCCTAATCGCCGCATACTGTATGTACGCTGCAGGGCGAAGATCGCATCTTCGCCCTTTCTTGATTTACACGAAGGATTATTATGGCGTCCGCATTCTCACGCATCGCCTCATTTGCCCGCCGCGATCATCGCTACGTGCTGCTCGGTACCTCTGCGATCGCTGCAATCGGCATGATGCTCTCCAGCCAGCCCCGCTCCCCTATGAGCTTTCTCGCCCACGCGTTCACTGTTGAACTCGTGATGTATTACCTGCTCGTAGCCTGGATCGTTCTTTCTGCCGTGGCGCTGGTGTTTAAATTCACGCATTGGAAGACCTATGCGCAAACGGCACCCTTTACCAAACCGGGCGTCGTGCGCGCCCTCCGTCTTGGGTCGTATGTCATCTGGGCGATGGTGGCTGTACTCGTCGTCGATCGCGTTGTCCTGGGATTCGCCTCTGCATGGGCAGCCGCAGCCAGCGCAACCTCTATGCCCAAGGATATGCTCGTCCAGGTGCTCTATATGTTCCAGCAGGGCAAGCAAACCTATATCGCCGGCGTCGTCACCACCATCGAGCTCGCCGTCTTTGGTACGGTCATCGCATTTTTCCTGGCAATTTTGCTGGTTGCCATCCGCATCATGGAAATCGATCGGTCCGATAACGACTTCACGCGCTTCCTCAAGAAGGTCGGCGTGGGCTTTGCCAAGTTTTATTCCACTATCGTGCGCGGCACCCCAATGCTCGTGCAGGGCGTCATTATCTACTACTTGGGCATCGCCGTTGTGAGCAGCTTTGGCTTTAGCATTACCGAGGTCAACAACATCTGGTCGCGCTTCACCGCAGGCCTTGTCGTAGTTTCGCTCAACTCCACCGCCTACATGATGGAAGTACTGCGCGGTGGCATCGAGTCGGTCGACATGGGTCAGATGGAAGCAGCGCGCTCGCTTGGCCTTTCGCAATGGCAGGCAATGATCAAGGTCGTCTTCCCCCAGGGTATTAAATTTGCCATCCCCGGTCTTTCCAACGAACTCGTCATCAACATCAAGGATTCCTCGGTTCTTTCCGTCATCGGCGTGTTCGACCTCACCTTTGCCGCAAGCACTGTTGCGGGCATCTACTACAAACAGCTCAATGCGTATCTGGTCGCCGCTGTGGCTTATCTCATCATGACTGCCATTGCATCGTGGCTGCTGGGACGTCTGTCACGTCGCCTCAACGTTAAGAGCAAGCCCCTTGGCAGCACTTCGGACGCAAAGCCCCTTTCTCTTGGAACGGAGGCCTAGTCATGGCTTTGGACGCAACTTCTTTCTCGCCTTCTGCAAACGAGCCCGTCATTCGCGTTGAGGGCTTGCGCAAGTCTTTTGACGGCAACGTCGTTTTGCGCGACATCGAGCTTTCGGTTATGCCCGGCCAGGTGGTTACCATCATCGGCGCCTCTGGATCGGGTAAGTCGACGCTCTTGCGCTGCCTCAACCTGCTGGAAACCCCCGATGCCGGCCATGTTTGGTTCCATGGAGCAGACCTCGCCGCCGACCACGTAAATGTAAACAAGCTGCGCGAGAAAATCGGCATGGTATTCCAGGGGTTCAATCTCTTCAACAATATGAACGTACTGGACAACTGCACGCTCGCTCCCGTCACGCTCAAGAAAATGAGCAAAGACAAGGCCGAGCAGACGGCTATGCACCATCTCGAAGCCGTGGGTCTTGCCGATTTTGCACACGCCGATGTAACTCGTCTTTCTGGCGGCCAAAAGCAGCGCGTTGCAATTGCCCGCGCCCTGTGCATGCAGCCCGACCTCATGCTTTTTGACGAGCCCACGTCCGCGCTCGATCCCGAAATCTCCGGCGAGGTGCTGAGCGTCATGCGAGATCTTGCCGCAGGCGGCATGACGATGGTTGTCGTGACGCACGAAATGGCCTTCGCCCGCAACGTCTCCGATGAGCTCGTCTTTATGGATAAGGGCGTCATTGCCGAGGCATCGAGCCCCGACGAGATGTTCACCGCGCCCAAACTCCCCCGCACGCGCGAGTTCCTCTCCCGTTACCTGGACTAGTTCGCAGCGCTCCCACATATCAATATCTACGCAACGGCGGAAAAGCATGATTTGCAGGCTTTTCCGCCGTTTTTCTTTCTTATATTCAACACCCGGAGGGCCCCGCGTAACCGGGATGCATTTTGTTAGGTACCCCATGTGACAAAATAAACCTGTCTTGTTTTTGTCACAAGCAATAAAAAAGCAGGTAGATACCAATATCTACCTGCTTGTTCCATGTGGTGGAGGTGCGGAGAATCCCGCGCATTCGCTTACGCGAATCCGCACCGGCTGCGGCCGGCTATCGCCGTCCTTGCCCGCTCGCTAAAAACGCTCCGCGTTTTCTTTACGCTCGCGCCCTGCATAGAGTTCGATTCTCCGCAAGACTTAACAGCAATAAAAAAGCAGGTAGATACCCATATCTACCTGCTTGTTCCATGTGGTGGAGCTTATGAGAAAAACGGCGAACTCCACCAATACCGCCACCCGCGCGGC
>OLPZ01002098.1_pt1 | contig 11973 bp, 12 predicted proteins | sample 1672711 | NCBI WGS metagenome assembly OLPZ01 (sample SAMEA3136716, study PRJEB25190) | human gut metagenome
TCCAGTATCTGTGCGATTGCGCTCTCCACCAGTTTATCCTCGTAGCTGGATATGCCAAGTGGTCTCATTTTGCCTTTTGTTTCCTTGGGAATATAAACTCTTCTTGTAGGATTGGGGCGATAACTGCCAGTTTTCATTCTTTTCACAAGATTCTCAAGGTTTTCCTCCAGACTCTGTTCATATTTCTCTTTTGTCACTTTATCAATTCCACTTGCTTTATTCTTATCCATAGTTTTATGAATTGCCCTAAGGCTGTCTACATTGATGTAGGACGCGAGATTCTGAACTTTCCTGTCGGTTACATTTGCTTTCGCAATGTTGTACTGTATTCCAAGCAATTCATTTACCATGATATCAGCTCTCCTTTGTCTGCATGATTCAGTTTTACTTGAAGCTATAAAGTGTACGCCCCTTCCCTCCACTGTGATTAGCAGCTTCTTTGGTACTATGAACGTATCGGACTTCCTGTTATCCTTTTGAATTTCTATCGCATTTCTTTGGTTTGATTTTCATACCTCTTTTGAGGAGATAACAGGATCTCAGCTGTTCTGTATTGTATACTTCTCATCAACCTCGCCAAGCTCTCAGACTGGGGGATGTTTCTGTTCCCTTGCCATAGCGGTTACAGAAATGTTGTCTGCTGTGAACATGAACACATCGACCATTTCCAACCTCATAATTATTTCCCAGCTCAATCACTTCACTTTCGTTTCGGCTCTGTTGCTCCCTATCCTACGCTTAAATCTAACGTTACCGTTTCGATTCCAAGGACTCGGTACAGGCGATTGGCTAAACCTTACCCGACAGGATTCTCCTGTTATACACAATCAGCTTACAAAAGCAAGCAGAGTTTCCTCTACTCACTAGAGGAAATCAGCTAGGCTGATTTCTCAGCTCGCACCATGTCATAATTACATCTACAAGATATTCCTGCTGTACTTGGCTTAGTTCTTTTCCCGGTTGCATTTTATGCCACTTCCGGATGCACTCTCTGCAACATGTTGCAGTTGCATGCTGGGCAATAAATACCGGGTGACCACGCATTGGTGTCTGCTTTCCGTCATTTACTATATATGCCGGAACGACATTGATACTAAATCTCAATGCCGTCTCTCTTCAAATTACTTTTTAATTTGTATAAAATAAAATTTATGACTTTCATTTTATGCTGCTGGAATCTTATTTAACATATTAACCTTATCTATGAATTCTTTCATATCTTCAATATACTCATAAGGTGCATATTCTGAATATATATCCGGATCATCTAAAATAACAATCTGTACTCCTTCAGCTCTTAATGATTCTAAAGTTCCTGGCAAACATCTTGCCTCATTAAGTGTTTTGCATCTATATGCTATACATCCTTGTTGATCAAAAATTTTCGCTACTACATATATTGATTTATCAATCATTTCTTTTTTCCTCCATTTCTTTTAAATGGGTATTTTGTTTAGAATTTTTCGTTTTATTCTGATTAATTCATCATTTTACTTTGTAAACTGATTTCTTAAGTGCTACGAGACCTTAAGTTTTTTGTCTACGGTACCTTAAACTCATAAATTTTTCCTAATCCAAACATACTTTACAAAATTTTTTCCCAAATTCACTTAATTCATACATACTTTTCTTTTCTACAATATTGTATTTTTCTTTTCCTGCTATATGTGGAAAATTTGAATGATATTTCAATTCTTCATAATACTTTTCATTTGTTAAAAATCGATCATAATATACCTCAATAATTCCTAACCTATGTAAATTATCCAAATACTCTGGAAATTTTTGTGGATATTGACAATCAGCCTTATATCCTATGTCACTAAAGTATGGCGATAAATCACTTTCACCACCATTATCATCCAATTTGATTCTAATTTTTATCATTGGTTGTTTATCATCCTGGTATAAATACTTAATTACTTTTCCTTCGTCTGAAGATAATTGTTTTATTATGTCTACAAACGCTGGATGTGCATCAATAGAATCCGCATTCATAGCTGCCCCTAATAAGTTAGTAAACATCTCTCTTAATTCTTCTTTATGCGAAGTATATCTCATTGCCTCAACTACTGGAACTGCAATCATAGGATCTGGAGAAATAATCTTTTCTTTTTCTATTTTTCTTTTTTCAAAATATTCAGGTATCGCAACATCTAAGTAATCTGCGATTTTATCATAGCCCCATACTAATGCAGATATTGGTGCTAACGCTAATTTAGTTACCCCTTGCAATCCCTGTCCTACTGTACTTAACGCAGGATGTGCCAAATCATTATATATATCCTTAACTGGTAATTGCTTTGCTATTTCTCCACCAAATGTTTCTTTTTTATCCATATCGTAGATTTCTCCTTCTTTATCAATTACAGTCATGGTAACAATACATCTGTAAAATTGTGCTATAAAAAATCATTCAGTCACCTATGAATATCTATCACATAAAGTTAATTTATGCTATTCACTTTTCATATATGTTGTCCTGACATACCGATTTTTGTTTTCATTGACACTCCATTATAACTGCATTAAAAACTTTCACAATCATTATTTTGAATACACTGCATCGTTTCTGGAAAGAAGATACACACAGTATTGATTCATGCTGATTCCTTCTCTCTGAGAATGTTCTGCCAGTGATCTGTGCAGACTTCGTGGAATTCTCAATTTAAACTGCCCAGAATAATCTTCCAAACTATCTGGTTCATGAATCTCTACGCCTTCTTCTAATGCAGCTTCAATCCATGCTTTTTTTGCATCCAGTGCATTTGCTACCGCACTCTCCACTGTCTCACCACAAGTAATGCATCCAGGCAAATCCGGATAAGAAACTACAAATCCGCCTTCATCTTTGTCTTCCACAATTTCCATACGATAGGACATTGCCATATAATCATTCAGCGTCTTCATCATTCTTCGCCTCGCTTTCTACAATCTGCCTTACCATTTCTACATATACTTTCTTGATTGGTTCGTGCTTTGGTATTACCTTTATTTCCTGCATTTCTTCCTACATCTACAAGATAATCTGCTACATGAGAAATAAATTCTATATTATGTTCAATAATTAATATAGGTATATGTATTAAGTTAAAAGAATAAACCCGTAAACAGCAGATCCCCTGCAAAGCTTGAAAACTCTGCAGGGGAACACATAAATTTTATTTTCCCTATGTAATCATCTCCGGTTTCATCTTTCAAAAACAGGTATATCCGAAACATCCCGCTTTTCATTACGGATATAATCCTGATTATACGGGAATCTGGCAACCTTTGCGCGAACCTTCATCTGGCGGGTTCCCGGCGTTCCCCAGAGTATTTCAAGCTCCGTCCCTTCTTTGGCATATTCTGCGGAAATGAAGGCCAGAGAAATCATGCTGTTATAGGTATAAGAGATGATTTTTCCGCTTGTGATCCCGATCTCCTTATCTGCAGCCAGCACCTTATCCGCCCGGTACTCAAAACCAAACTCTCTGACACAGAAATAGTATTCAAGAGCGCATGGTTTGGTAATATCCTCGCAGGGTTCCTCCCCAGGGCTGAGCATGGTTGCAAAGACTTCTGCCACATCCTCGGCGTTCCACTCCAGGGTTACGCATTTTTTTTGAGGCTTTTTCGACATTTCAAGGAGGGCTTCTTTTCCAATGAAGTCATGATTGTATTTAATCAGGAAATCCCATCCCACATCATAGGGAGTAACAAAGCGAGCCTGAAGATCATCCCCCACACTTCCGAGAAGCCTTCGATTGAGATTGAACATGGATAACTGAGGCACTGTGCGCATATATTCTGTCATTTTCTCGCTGGTTTCCAGCCACGGAAGCGGATAGTGAAGATTGATATTCGGGAATCCGGCCTCCGTATGGTTAAACATGTTATAAGCCTGGAGCCCAAGCTTTCTTGCTCCCAGCTTTTCACCTGCCGCCCATACCAGATTATAGATCTCCGCATAATCCGCCATATCTCCGTGAATTTCATAAGCAAGGTTGCCGGACATGCCAAGCCGGATGATGCGTACCTGTTTTCCGTTTACCTCCTGGATTCTATGTCTGCCGAATTTGATGTCGTGAAGATTGGCCTGGAATGCGTTTTCCAGAATCTCTAAGGACTTTTCACCGTCAATCTGGATAAAATATTCCTTTCCGCTCATGTTTTCGCCATGCACATCCAGATCTGATGTATTGACATAATAAGAGATCACCGGATCAAGCCAGTAGGTTCTGTAACGATCTTCTCCGATACGGATTACAACGCCGTCTGTCAGAATCTGACCTTTCTCATTGCACATTACGGCATGGCGTATGCCGTTCATTCCCAGCGTGGTAAAATCATTTGTACAAACCTGTCCCATTAATTTAACGGCATCCGGTCCGTATACATCATAAATGGGGGATGTCATAAGCGCCGTTCCAATCCATGCGCTGGTCTGATATGCCTTGATCTCATCCTCCACGCCCGTATAAGCATATGCCGTAATAAAAGATCCCTGTGGGAACAATAAAGTGGCGCCTTCCAGTGCCGGATTCATCATTTCTGCCATTTTTCGTCCTCCTACTGTTTTTAATTATCTGTAGATGTTCTTGTTCCGATTAAATGATTTTCCATATCTTCAAACATTTCTCTTACCGTGATGGGCTTTTGCCCTGTCAGCTTTTCAAAATCATCTGTAAATGTACTCATTTGATTCAGACGGATTGCCCTGCCAAAGGACACCATTCCATCTGAGCAAAATGGAAAGTTCTTCGCCGTGTCCGCCCACATTTCCTCCGTTGTCCTTGGAACGCCGATGGAGTCAAAGAACTCATACATCTCATCATCGTTGATATATTGATATTCCGTCTTTTTACCCGTAACCTCCGAGGCGATTGCCATGTACTGTGCAATTGTCAGAAGCTCGGCTCCATTTATATCAACAATTCGATCTTCCCAATCAGACATTGCCGCACAGGCCGCCGCAAGCGCACAGTCATCCCTCGAAACAAATGCCATTTTCCCATCTCCCATGTTATTGCGGATGATGCCGTTTGTATTTTCAACTGCTTCCACAAATGTGGAGACCATTGCTTCCGCATATTGGGAATCCCGAAGAATCAAATAATGGATGGGCTGTTTTTTGATATACCTTTCGGTCCATACATGATCGTTTACTTCGTAAGCATTGATATCCTCATGTCCGGCTCCTACAATCGATGTATAAACCAGTTTGTTTACACCTGCCGCCACAGCCGCATCAATTGCAATTTTATGTGCCGCTCTTCTTTTCGGTCCAACGAATGGCATGGAGATCAGAATAACTGTATCCGCATCTTTAAATGCTTCCGTCAGTTTTTCCGCATTGTTAAAATCGGCAATTCTGGTTTCAATGCCCATTGCCTGGTATTTTTCAAGACCATTTTTTGTTGGAGCCGTAAAAATCAAAGCTTCATGAGGATATTTTTCCAGCAATACACGGGCTGATCTGCTTCCAAAATTTCCGTCTACTCCATTTAACAATATCTTTTTCATAAAAAATAATCCTTTCAACTATATAGTTATAGTTATAATATTAAAAAATCGATACCCCTTTATAGGATGCTCCCTCAGCTCTTTTTATTGCCTCCTTCCTTTTGTCTGAATTATATTATCTTCTCTCTAACTGTCGGCGCCTGAACAGTGTTTCCTATATATTTATAGTAAAGCAGTTGCCATCTCCCGTCATCAGTTATATAATTCATTTATACCGTCTTTTTTCGTCAAAAATAACCAAAGGAGTTTTTTGCAATGAAATCTATGAGCATTTCTGTCATCCTTGACTGGATTCCTGATAAATACAGGATTTTTTATAAATCTACGGGCTTAGATCAATTATTCCGGCATGCCCGCATGCTTGATGATTCCATGGAAATAATTGATAATGATTTTCTGTATTTAACACAAGAGAGCTCTTTCCTTGATAGGGAATGGGATATACGTAAGCCCCGGTTCCTGATTTTCTGTACCAAAACCGGATCAAAGGAGGGACAGATAAACCCTTCCTGGATGGAGCATGCCGCCATCTTATATACGGACGAGCCTTTTCATAAGGTATTCCGTGAGTTTCTGGATATTTTTGATAAGTACTATGCCTGGTATGAGCAATGCCTAAATATAATTATCGAAAACAAAGACGTTTCAGATCTGCTTGATTATGCGGCCACCTTTCTTTGCAACCCGATTGCCCTTTTTTCTCCAACCGGAAAGCTGCTGCATTATACCGGGAAATTTCAGGAAAAAATCGAGGGAACTCTCTGGGACGAGGTTATCAATTTCGGCTTTACACCGACAGAATCCATATATCCTGACGAACACCAGAGAGTTATGCAGGAAATTCACAGCGGAAACCGCTTAATCTCCAGCGTCTTTCGTCAGGATCCATCCCATCACTCTCTGACCGCTCCGCTTTATTTTGAGGGAAAAAACTTTGGAGCATTCGGTACGACAGATATGAACGGTCCCTTTACGGAAGCACAAAAGGCTTTGTTATTAGAAGTCGTTCATTTTACAGAGCTTGCTATGAATCACCAGATTCAGGCTTTTCTTTTGCAGGATGAAGAAAACTATTATGTTATACGGCTTTTACAGGGATATCCGGCAGATGAGCTTTCTACCTCTTATTATCTCCAAGCCAGAAATTATACGAACCAGGATATTTGGTATCTTTATCAATTTTCCCTTCCGGAATCTGACGTCTCGGATACCCGTCAGTCTGCCTATATTCATCAGATAAAAAATATTCTGCCTCATGGAGTTGTCCTCTATTTTGAACATTCTATTGTTGCGGTTTGCCGCAGGCGGGATTTTGATCCTGATTATGAAAAATCATACGCCGCACTGGATGATTTGCTAAAACGGCTTTCCCTTAAGGTCTATATAAGCACCCGTTTTTTTAGATTCACGGAGCTTTCCATGGCATATGGACAATGCAGGCTTATGAAATCTTACCCTTTGGAGCCTCAAAAACATATTCTAAGGTTTGATGAAGCCTTTCCGCATGTTTTATATGGTGTCCTTAAGGAAAAAAACTCCTTGCCGGGCTTCTGCCACCCAGCTGTTTTATCCCTGTGGCAAAGCCATATGGAGCAGGATCTCACGCTCATTCATAATTTAAAATGCTATCTTATCAACGGAAGAAATATAGCGGAGACTGCCCGGACGCTTCATCTTCATAGAAACACCTTGATCTACCGGCTACGAAAAATCGAAGACCTGCTCCATATTTCACTGGATTACCTGGATGAAAATATGCTTCTCTATTTATTAATATCCTGCTTCATCTGCGAAACACTTTAATTTGGACATCCTCCTATGCTTGAAATTTGGCTTGCGACAGCAATTTCATTGCAACATAGGAAGATTTTCATTTATTTTGTGATTCTTACTTTTGATTGTTTCCAAACTGAGGGAGTAACAGCCCACAGAGGAACATAATTACCATACATATGGATGCAAGCATAAACAACAAACTATAATTTTCTCCCGCAATCGGTGTTAAGATATAAGTTGGAATCAAAACAGCTCCAAGAAGCTGTAATGTAGAGATGACACCCGCCGCACTTCCTGCATATTTAGTTCCAAGTCCTTCTAACAAAACCGGTGCGGAAAGGAAAATAGGCATTGACGCTCCAAGCATAATTCCAGTATAAAGAACCAGTATGTGTAAAACGAATATGGACGGAAATCTCCAACACATAATAATTCCGGCAAAACTCAACACGGCAGCTCCTGATACAAACACTTTAACATTTTTGATTTTAGAGAATACAATGGGACCTGTAATAGAGCCAATACAATTTCCCAATGTCAACATAGATGCAATCGTACCACATACTTTCAAATCTATTCCATACATGGTCTGCAATGCCATCGGCATAAAAGTGGATAAAGTTACCGTACTGCCAAGAGCCATCATAATGCAAATAGAAACCAGCCATACACCTTTATTAGAAAGTACTACCTTAAGAGAATCCCCAATGGAAGGTTGATTTTCCTGATCTATCTTCTCCCTTTCTTCCATTGTATCCTCTGGCTTATCTTTCACAAAAAGCAACCATAAAACAAATACACTAATACAGAATATTGCTGATACAATAAAAGCAGATGTCCTGCTATCAAACAAAACTGCCGTCGTTGCTGTCGCAAAGGCTCCCGGAAGTTGTCCGCAAAATCCAAATATGCCCATCAAAATTCCTAGCTTTTCCTGCTCAAACCAACTTGCAGTAATCTTGGATGCATTAATATTGACAAACATATTGGAGAAACCGGTTAATGCCATGCAAAGAAAAAATGGCATATAGCTATTTGCAAAAACTCTCCCAATCATTCCAATTCCAGCTATAACAAATGAAATATTAATGACTTTCTTTGAACCAACCTTGTCAGAAATCATTCCTCCTACAAAACTCAAGAAAATTGCTACAATCATAGGCGCCGTAAATAAAGATGAAAACTGCGATGTTGTAAGTCCAAAAGATTGTATTAGTTCCGAGGCATACACGGATAACTGGTATTGTGCATAACTTCCCGGCATATATGCAAGACACATAATCGTAAATACCAGCCATTTTCTATTTTTTTTACTCATGGAAACTCCCTTCATTCTTCAAAGCCATACGGACAAGAACTAATATCATAATTTTTATTCTCAACCAGATCATTTAATGGAAATTTTGCAATTACTGCACGGATATCCTTTATACGCTTTCCATAATCGCCCCATTTTACAATCACTTCTTCGCACTCTTTGGCATATTCCATATCTATGGTACATTCAGAAATCATTTTATGATAATGGGAACTATATACCGCACTACTGGATAAACCAATAACCTTGCCATCCCTTGTGGTAACATAGTCCTGATGTCCTCCACACATGCCCGGAACGCAACAGGGATACTCCATCTGCTTATAAGGCTCCCCCTCTCCATACAAAGATGCCTGTACATCTAAAATATCTTCCGGATTCCAAATTAAAGATACAATCATCTTTTGAGGATTTGACATTTCTTTCTCAAGAGCTTTTCTTCCAATAAAGTCATGATCCAATTTTGCCATCCATTGCCAGCCAACCTCTACCGGCGTCCGGAAACGTGCACGAAGATTCTCTGGTTCAACACTTCCAGTATATGAAATATTTGCAGGTGACATTTCTACAACCTTCGGATCTTTATAGGAAGCGCTCTCAAATGATACCGTAACTTGCGGATATCCTCCAAAAGCATGATTCACCGGATAACTCCGCCATCCAAGCCTCTTTAATCCCATAGGTTTTCCGATCTCATAAGCCGCATGATATACATTGGGACCATCTTCTTTTAAACCACGAATTTCATATGCAAGTGTTCCACTCATCCCAACCCTGTTCACTTCCACTTCAATATTCAGTCCCGGAATACTTACCTTACGAAATTGCAAAAATGCTAGATCATGAAGATTCGTATTCGTAAGTTTTTCTATAATTGTTAATGACTTTGGTCCTGAAAATTGAAAGACAAAGATATCACGCATGGTCATTTTCACATCATAAGCACCAGTCTCCAACAGTTTCATTGCTGCAAATGGAAGTGCAGCCGTAATCCGATATGTATTATCGTCGTCTTTCATACTAAGACAATGAGCTGCTATCAATCCTTCTTCATCAAGCATAACCAAATGTTTATTTTTTCCGTTTTTCCATTTGCTAATGTTATTCATACAAAGTTTTGAGAGAAACGCCTGTGCATCTTTTCCTTGGAATGTAATTTCAGCCCCACTAATCCCTGCATGAATATAACATGTTTCTGCCCACGATTTACAAGTTTCATACCAAGGATCAGCCTCCCAAGTATAAAGATTCCCAATATTCTGAAAATAGGTTAAAACATCTTTATACTTGGGTTCATAATCTACTCTCGCTCCAATATAATCCTTCACTACACTTTCCTCCTTATTCCGCTAATACCCCAAATCATTCCCAGCTCTGTTCCCTCTTTTGCATAGTCCGGGTTGATAAAGCCCAGTGAAATCTTGCTGTTGTAATGATAAGAAATAATCCCACTTTTTTTAATCTTGCATCACAATTATTTACTCAAATTTTCTTAACCGTCGGCGCCTGAACAGTCACATTTGATATTTATATTCTAAAACGATTGATCATCTTTGTCATTGGTTATATGATTCAACTACTAATACCTTTTTCGTTATTTTTAACCCGATTAGATAATCTTATAAAAAAATACATTTATCCATTATTCTTGATTCACTTTAAAATACCACAAAGTTTTTATGACCTCTTCATAATTGATATATCGTTTATTCAATCAAATCTCTTTGAAACTTCAACAAAAATTTTATATATTTAACCAATGGCATATCCATATTAAATCGTGATCGACGTGAATCAGCACCGCCAGATTGATGCATGTCCCATTCGGTCTGCGATTGCTAATACCGTAAATCCCATATTGATCAATAACGATACATGGGAATGTCTCAAATCATGCACACGGATTCGCTTCACCCCAGACACTTTTGATCCTCTGTTCATTTCATGATGCAGATAAGATTTGGAAATTGTGAAAATCCGTTCGTCCTCTTTCGGCTCATACAGCATTTTCAGATAATCCTGCATCTCATCACACAAAAACTGCGGCATCTTAATGGTTCGATTACTTTTTAATGTCTTTGGCGGTGTAATCACATCTTCCCGGTGCAGTCTCTGATAGGACTTGTTAATCCGTAGTGTATGCGTTTCAAAATTGAAATCTGCTGGTGTAAGTGCTAATAACTCGCCCATGCGAAGCCCGCACCAATAAAGTATTTCAAACGCATAATAGGAAACGGGCTCGTCCATCATGACATCTGCAAATTTCAGATATTCTTCTTTTGTCCAGAACAGCATTTCCCTGTGTTCCTCTTTTCCCATATTTCCAGCTTTCTGTGCTGGATTAGATGGAAGATGGTAAAAATTAACTGCATGATTGAAAATAGCACTTAACTGACTGTGAATTTTCTGAAGATAAGAGGATGAATACGGCTTTCCGTTTGGCTGTCGGATCGCAAGCAGTTCATTCTGCCATGCAATAATGTCTCTTGGCTCAATTTCTCCTATCTTACGCTTCCCAAAATAGGGAAGAATTTTGGTTCTGGCGATATTTGTTTTTGTTCCCCAGGTATTATCACGGATTCGGTTTTTCATATCCTCCACATAAATCTCATAGAAGCTTTCAAAAGTCATATCCAGTTTTGCTTCTTTCTTCAGTAACAGCTCCCGTTCCCACATCAACGCTTCTCGTTTTGTAGGAAATCCTCTTTTCGACGACTGGTGTGTTTTCCCTGTCCAATCGGTATACCGATAAACCACTCGCCACTTCCCCGTGACATTATCTTTGTAAATACTCATACAAATTCTCCTCTCTTTCTCTTACATTTCGCTGTAACATACTTTTTTGCGGAAATAATTGGTGTTTACTCTGCCAGCTACCGTAAGATAACCCAGCTTCTGTAATTCTTCATTTAGCTGTTTGACAATCTTATAAGCATAAGACTTGGAAACTCCCAGTTCCGCTGCAACTTCTTCTACTGTCATAAAAGTTCTGTTCGTCACATCGCATCTCTCCCTTCTATCTTAACGCATTTTGTTTAGGTCGCTACATTTTGCATGATACTAAACATATTTATTTAAGTCAAGTAGTTTCGACAAGAATATTAAATTTTTTTGTTTAAGTTCTTCTTGCTATCCAAAATAGCTCATGTTATACTGAACTTAAACAGAATTGTTTTATTTTCTATCACAATTAATTATGGCAACAAGAATGACCACTATAAGGAGGCAAACAACTATGGCAATCGGGCAGCGTATCAAATATTTCCGTAACCGTATCGGCATGACACAAAAGCAACTGGGAGAAAAACTGGGATTTAAAGGAAAAACCTCAGATGTCCGCATGGCTCAGTATGAATCTGAAGCCAGAGTTCCTA
>OLPZ01002101.1_pt1 | contig 11960 bp, 11 predicted proteins | sample 1672711 | NCBI WGS metagenome assembly OLPZ01 (sample SAMEA3136716, study PRJEB25190) | human gut metagenome
CCCCGAGGCGCGCGGCATCATCACGGGGCTCACGCGCGGCACCAATCGGGCGCACATCGTGCGCGCCGCGCTCGAGGCCCTCTCCTACCAGCTCAACGACCTGTGCGTCGCCATGGAGGCAGACGCGGGCAAGCCCATGCGCGAGCTCAACGTGGACGGCGGGGCCTCGTCGAACGATTTTCTCATGCAGTTCCAGGCGGACATCTCGCGCGTGCAAATCCGCCGCCCCCAAAACATCGAGACCACCGCGCTCGGCGCGGCGTTTCTCGCGGGGCTCGCATCCGGCTTCTGGGAAGGCACCGACGAGCTGCGCGCGCTGCGTTCTTCCGACGACGTCTTCGAGCCCAAGATGGAGCAGACGCGCGTCGGCGAGCTGCTGGACGGCTGGAAAGACGCGGTACGCCGCGCGATGTAGCGGCTAGAACGGCAGGATGCCCAGGCCGTTGAGCAACGTGTGCAGGCCGATCAAGATCAAGATCGCGCCGCCAGCGATCGTCGACGGCCGCTCCCACCGCGAGCCGAAGATATTGCCCGCGCTCACGCCCACAAGCGAGAGCGCAAAGGTCGTGACGCCGATGATGGCGACCGACGAGACGATGTCGACCTGAAGAAACGCGAAGCTCAGCCCCACGGCAAACGCATCGATGCTCGTGGCGATGGCGAGCATGAACAGCTCTTTCACGTCGAGTCTGTCCGTGTCCTGCCCGGCCTCGTCCTCTTCGCCCTCGTGGAAGGCGTCCCACAGCATCTTGCCGCCGACAAACGCGAGCAGCGCAAAGGCAACCCAGGGGGCAACGGGCGTCACGTAGGCGGCAAACTGACTGCCGAGCGCCCAGCCCAACAACGGCATGAGGGCCTGGAAACCGCCAAAGAACAGCGCGATGACAAGCGAATGGCCCCAGTTGACGCGCTGCATGCCGAGCCCCTTGCAGATGGAGACCGCGAAGGCGTCCATCGACAGCCCAACGCCGATCAGCAGCAGCTCCACAAATCCCATGCGTCCCCCTCGCAGGCGTCATACAAAACAGCGCCGATTCTACCAGTGCCCGACACGTCTTCACCTGTTCTTTGCGCAAAATAAAGATTCTCCCCGACGAGCCTCGTCGCGTTGTCCACTATTGCATCCATATGTACCGGCAGCCCACCCCAGTGGACACGAATAGAGCAAGGAGCATTATGTTCGCCATTGTCACCGACAGCACGAGCGACATCCCCCTGACCAGGCTCGACGAGCTCGGAGTCTCCGTCGTCCCCTTGACCATCACCTTTGGCGACGAGGTCTACATCGACGGTTTCGAGCTGGGGCCAGCCCGCTTCTACGAGATGCTCCACGAGCGCTACCCCGAGCTGCCGAAGAGCGCCTGCCCCGCCCCAGGCGCGTTCGAGGCGGCTTTCAGGAAAGCGGCTGCCGCTGGAGCTGACGGCATCTTGTGCATCACGCTCACCGGCGCATCGTCCGGAACCTACAACTCGAGCGTCGTCGCTGCCCAGGGCTGTGGCGACCTTGAGATTCCCATCACGTGCATCGATTCCAAGAGCACGGCGGCTGTCATGTCCATGATGATCGAGACGGCGTGCCGCATGCGCGACGCGGGCGTCGCACTCGAAGCCGTTGCGGCTCGCATGCAGCAGATTGTGGAAGAATCCGCCATCTTCGTGGGAATGCAGAGTATCGAGTTCATCTACAAGGGTGGAAAGATCGCCGAAGGCGGCGAGGGCGCGGACAGCGGGCTTTCGCTCAAGCCCATCCTCACGCTGCGCAAAAACGACGGCGCCGTGAACATCATCTCCAAGCCACGCGGCACAAAGGCGCAGTACAAGGAGCTCGTCAAGCTCGTTGCGGAATACGTCGAATGCCACGACACCCCCGAGCTCAGGTTTTGCGGCGCAAATGCAGACGAGCATATCGCAGCTGTGCAAGAGCGGCTCGACGCGGAGGGCATCTTGTACCGGACGGACAAGGTCGGCTGGCTGTGCAGCCTGGTGGGCGTCTACTTTGGCGACAACAGCTACGCCGTGTGCCTGTGCCCGAAAAGGCTTCTCGAGATGTAGCCTCTCGCGTCACGGCAGGAGGCGGTTTCAAAATGGTTGCGAAACCGGGCGGGCAAAAGCGCGCGTGCTAGTGTAGCGGGCAGTCAATGTTTCGACGAACGCAGACCGAGGAGGAAGCGCATGGAACACCAGAATGCCTGGAAAACCTATTCGGACGACGAGCTCGCCAAGGTAGACGAGCTTGCCGCACGCTACATCGACTTCATATCCGATAACAAGATCGAGCGCGAGATCGCCGCTGCCGCCATCAAGGAGGCCGAAGACGCCGGCTATGTCTCGCTCGACGAGCTCATCGAGAACGGCGGCCACCTGAAGGCAGGCGACAAGGTCTGGGCGCACACGCACGGCAAGGCCCTCATCCTCGTGCACCTGGGCACCGAGCCGCTCGAGCAGGGCCTCAACATCCTGGGCGCGCACATCGACTCGCCGCGCCTCGACCTCAAGCAAAACCCGCTCTACGAGTCCACCGACCTGGCGTTTCTCGACACGCACTACTATGGCGGCATCAAGAAGTATCAGTGGGTCACGCTCCCGCTGGCCATTCACGGCGTCATCGCCAAGACCGACGGAACCGTCGTGCCCGTCACGGTGGGCGAAGATCCGTCCGACCCCGTATTCGTCGTCACCGACCTGCTCATCCACCTGGCGCAAGAGCAGATGAAGAAGGACGCGAGCAAGGTCGTCGAGGGCGAGGCGCTCGACCTGCTCGTCGGCGGCAAGCCGCTCGTACTCGACGCGGATGCCTCCAAAGACGCCGACGGAGACGACGACAGGCCCGCATGGGAAAAGCTCGCCGAGAAGGAGCCCGTCAAGGCCAACGTCTTGAAGATTCTCGCCGAGAAATACGATGTCGCCGAAGAGGACTTCCTCTCCGCAGAGCTCGAGGTCGTGCCGGCGGGCCGTGCGCGCGAGCTCGGTTTTGACCGCTCCATGGTTCTCGGCTACGGCCACGACGACAGCGTCTGCGCCTGGCCGAGCCTCGAGGCACAGCTCGCCGTCAAAGACCCCGAGCGCACCGCCGTCACCATCCTCGTCGACAAGGAAGAGATCGGCTCGGTGGGCGCGACGGGCATGGCGTCCAACTTCTTCGAGAACACGATGCGCGAGGTCATGGAGCTCGCGGGTGAAGGCGGAGAGATTGCCCTGCGCCGCGCGCTCAAGAATTCCCGCATGCTCTCGTCCGACGTCTCCGCGGGCGTTGACCCGAGTTACGCGAGCGTGTTCGAATCCAAGAACGCCGGCTACCTGCACGGTGGCCTCGTGTTCAACAAGTACACGGGCGCCCGCGGCAAGAGCGGCTCTAACGACGCGTCTGCCGAGTTCGTCGCGCTCGTGCGCCGCGTGATGGACAATGCCGGAGTCGTGTACCACACCTGCGAGCTGGGCAAGGTCGACATCGGAGGCGGCGGCACCATCGCCTACCTGCCCGCCAAGTACGACATGGACGTCATCGACTCCGGCGTGCCCGTGCTGTCGATGCACGCGCCGTGGGAGGTCATCAGCAAGGCCGACCTCTACGAGGCGCGCAAGGGCTACGAGGCGTTCCTGCTCAACGCGTAAAGGCGGGCGCGAAATAGCAGACGGCCTTCAGGCAGCTTCTAAGTGAATTTTGCGAAGCGCCCCTTTTTCCGAATCGCAACTGCGAGCCGGGAAGGGGCGCTTTGTCATGGACTGGGCTGTTCCGGACAAACCGAGTCATCAGCTCTATCAGCCCTCGCGCTTGCCCTTGATGCGCAGGTCGTCCATCTCGTCGATGAGCTGGTCGATATCCCTGTTCTCCCACGAGGGGTACCACTTCTGCGCAAACGCGACGTCGACCTGTCCACGCGAGATCTTCGCGCGCAGCTTCTCGACGCGCTTCGAGAAGGCGAGCTCGTTCACCACCGGCAGCCAGGCGAGGAACTCGTCGTCCCCGAGCCTGAACACGTCATCAGAGCGGAAGCACTTGAGCATGGCCTGCGCCAGCCACGCGATGGCGGCATCGCCTGCCTCGAACCCCCGTACGCGATTGATTGCCCGCAGGCCGTTGATGTCACAGCTCACGAGCCCGAGTGGCTCGGACCTGTCGAGATGCCGTGCCTGGGCATACAGAGAGGCCCTGTTCTGCGCGCCCGTTGCCGAATCGCGCCGATTCCACCGGTCCTTGTCGTTGGCGTAGTTTCTCTTGCGCAGCAGCACACCGGCGAAGGCGAGGCTCTGCCGCATCAGCCCCACGTAATCTGCCTGCATGTCTTCCGACGCGTCGATGACCACGCCGTACCCCACGCGACGGCCCTCGACACACACGGGCACGGCCACGACGCGCTCGGCACCGCACAGGTCGAGCCCCTCGCCTGCCGAGGCCCTCGCAACCCCCCGTTCGTTGAACGAGTCGCGCCAGGCGTCGCTGAAGGGCTTGACGTTGAAATTCGCAAAGCTGCCGGCCAGCGGCTCGACGCCGTGGGCAGACCACTCGTAGGTGCAGGTGACCCTGTTGCGGCCGATCATCTCGCACAAGATGACGCGGCGTGCGCCCACCTGCGTCCCGAGCCGCTCGAGAACATCGGAAATCGCCCGGTCGACATCAGTCTCGGCAAGCGCAGCGCCAATCGTCTCGTCGAGAAGCCTCTCACTATCCGAGAGCACTTCGACGAGCTTCTCCAGCTCGGCTTGGTCTGTGGAATCGGCCCGATAGCCCGTCAGCTCCGGCATGTGCGCCTCCGCTTTCCCGTCCATTCGCGTTTGCCCTATAGTACCCGACCCACTCGGGCAGCGCGCGCCCAATGCCCGTCTGCCGCGTCTGCGGTCCAACCTAACCGAGCCCTCATGCGAGCTGCCAATCCCCATGCCCAAAGCTCGTCGCCCGCTGCCGCGCGCGAATGCGTATAATTGCACTGCTGTAATATGGAGATTTTTGGGAGGTACCCGAAGTGAAATGCCCCACTTGCAATGCAGAGATTCCCGATAAGACCGATATCTGCCCTCATTGCAAATCTGTCCTGAAAGACGTCGACACCCTCAAGAAGGAGGCCGCCGAGCGTATGGCGGCAATCAAGCAGGAGGGCGTCGAGGCCGTCGCCGATATCGACAAGCGCGCCCACAGCTTCTCCCGCGCGTGCATCATCCTCGCTGTTGTCGTTGTCGTCGTCATGGCGGTCATCGCGTTCACGACCGGTTCCCCCACGAACTAAGCGTCACCGCAGCATACGCGCAAAAAACGCAAGAGAGCCGGAAGGCAGATCCCTTCCGGCTCTCTTCGTTATCTCCGGCCAGTCAGAGCGGGCGGCGAACATGACTGCCAGCAGCCGTGGCCCGCGCCAGCATGCGGCATCAGAAGCCACGCGTCGTCACGACGACGATCGCGACGATGATGACGACCACGAGTACGGCAAGGGCGATGAGCGCGCCTTTCGCCTTACCGGCCGACTTCTTGACCTCGGCACGCTGGTCGGCGAGCTCATCGATGTCTGCCTGCATGCGCTGCTCCTGAGCCTCGCGACGCTCGATTTCGGCCTTGAGCGTCTCGACCCGTGCGGGGTCGTCATGCACCTGCTCGCAGTACGCGACTCGCTGCTGCGCCGCGGCGATGGTACCCCGGTTCTTCGTGATGGCGGCGCTCAGCTGCTTAACCTCGTCCTCGAGCTTGTCGACCTTCGTCTCGAGGGGCTTTTCCGCCTTGCCGAATGCGTCTTTTTGCTTCTTGTAGGCACGCTTGGCGGTGTCACGCTCGGATTTGAAGGCGTCTTTGGCCGCCGCCTTCTGCTGGTCGGCGCGCTCGAGCACTTCCAGCATCTCGCTTTCGGAAGAAGTGCCCTGCGCCTGCTCGTGACGCGTCTTTGCCTGCTCGCTTGCGCGTTTGGCCTGGTCGTATACCGATTCTGACGCCTTCACCTTGGCGTCGAGCTCGCGTTTGAGGTCTGCGAGCGCCGATTCGTCATGGCTGCGGGTGGTCGCCAGATCGCCTTTGGCCTGCGCCAGATCGGCATTCAGCCGGTCCATGTGCTCGGCCTGGACGTCGAGCTCGCGCTGCGTGCTTGCGATGAGATCACGCTGCTCGCCGACGACCTGGTCGTAGTTGGCGAGGATGTTCGCCTCGTCCTCGTACGTTGCCTTGTCCCTTGCCGTCTGCTCTCGATACGCCTTGAGGTCTGCTTTGCGCTTCCTCAGGTCGCGGCCCTGCGACATGCTCGTCTTGAGCGCCCCAAAGCTCTCGGCGTATTCGCCTACGTCGAGGTCTTTGGGCTGCTTCGAGTCCGTGCCCGAGGGGGCCTGCTCCTGTTGTCCCACGTCTGTTTCCTCTCGCCGTCTTGTCTGCTTGTCCGTGTTGTTTCTTTCACACGTATCGCTTCAGTCTAGAGCACGAGTTTGAAGGTCCCGTGGGCAAGCCCCTAGCTTGCCAAACGCACCTCGAGCACATTGTCCCCGCGCACCTCGATGATGACGCCCAGACCGCTTTGGCTCGAAACCGCTTGGGCCACCTGGTCGATCGAAATCTGCTGCGGGGCGCCCTCGCCGCCCACCGAGTAGCACTTCGTGTCCTTCGTGAGAGTAAAGCTATAGGTCTTGCGCGCCTGCGGCGCCTTCACGTTGGCAAGCCCCTCGTAGCTGGCCGCCTCGTCGAAGGCCGCGTCCACCGTGAGCGTGCTGCCCGAGGCGGACAGGGAGTAGATGACTGCTTCATCCGCCCTGGTGGGCGCATGGGCGGTGGCGCTGTACCAGGTGACGGGCTTCGCGGCCTCCTCAGCAGCCTTCTTGGCGGCCTCTGCCGCCGCTGCCTGCTGCGCCGCCTGCGCTGCCGCCTTCTCGTCTGCCGCCTTCTTGGCAGCGACCGCCTCGTCGCGGTTCTTGACGAGCGCCTTCTTGTACGCGTCGGCCGTCGCCTTGTCGAAGCCGGAAGTGATGGCCATGTCGTAGGAGCTGTCGATCTGCGCGTCGGTGATATCGGCCGGAGACGCGTAGCTCAGCGAGATCGTGCCGTTGGGCACCTCGAACGTCGCCCCATCCTGGACCGCCTGCGGAATCTCGAACGAAAGGGAGCTCGAGGGGACCGTGTACAGGTTGCCGTCGTCGAGCAGCGGCGATGCCTTGACTGCGAGCGAATACGAGCCAGGCGCGAGTTCCACGCCGTTTCCGCCGGGGTCGATGAAGAAGTCTTGGTCGTAGGCAGAGCCACCCGACGTCGTGCCCGTCACCTCGACGGGAAGCGCAGAATCCTTCGAGTCGTAGCCCGGCGCGTCGATGGAAAACTTGACGTTGACCACGGTGCTCGTGGGCTTGGGCACCAGGTTTCCGGAGATGAAGACGCCGAGGAGCACCGCCACGACGGCAATCGCCGCGATGACGATGCCGATGATGAGCGGCTTGCGCGCCTTGGGCTTGGCAGACGGCGGCTTGCCCGCATCATCCGAAGCGTCCGTCGTCTCGTCGTTCGCCGAAGAGACCGTCGGGATGGCGACGGTCGGCATGTAGTTGCCCTCCTTGGGGGCAAACGCCGCATCTCCCACCTCGTCTTCGTCCTCGCTTTCGAGGGACTGAGGGGCAGCATCCGCCTCGTGTGCTGCAACGTCATCGGGCGCCGCATCGGCAGATGCCTCGGATGCCACGGGGCTGCTCACGAGCAGGGTGTCGTCGGAGTGGGTGATGAGGGTGTCGTCCAGACGGGCGGCAGATCCGGGGGCAGCATGGTAGATGATGTCGGTCTCGTCGGTGCTTGCAGGCGCGGTGCTTTCGAGATAGGCGATGACGGTCTCATCGGGGTCGAGATGCGCCGTCTCGTCTGCTGGATCGCCGGCAAGCGGGGCGCCGCACGATGCGCAGAACCGCTCCCCCTCGTTCACGCGCTTACCGCAGTTTTTGCAATACACCGCATCCTCCTTCAGCCTGGCGACCGTCGTGGCATCACATTGTAACGTCGCAAGATTACAATCAAATGCCGGCAACCGAATCGACAACAATGCGTATACACGAGAGGAGCATTCCCAAGATGGACTATGCAGAACTCAAGGAAGAGATGAAAAACGCGATGAGGGCAAAGGACAAAGACCGCCTTGCCATCATCCGCCAGGTCAAAGGCGACGTCGATGCCACCGTCAAGGACGAAGGGCGCGACGAGGTGACCGAGCAGGACGTGACCGCCTCGCTCAAGAGAACCTTGAAGCAGGCACGCGAGACCCACGAGGCATCCGTCAAGGCGGGCACCGACGAGGAGCGCACCCAGCGCCTCGCCGCCCAGATCGAGATCTTGGAGGGCATGCTTCCCGCGCAGCTCGAGGGCGAGCAACTCGAGGCTCTGGTCGCGCAGACCATCGAGCAGACCGGCGCGACTTCGTTGCGCGACATGGGCAAGGTCATGGGCGCGCTCACCGCGGCGACCGACGGCAATTTCGACAAGGGCGCCGCTGCGGCGTTCGCAAAGGCGAAGCTCGGCTAGGGAGCAATGCTAGCGGGCCAGCTGGCGGATGAGCCGCTGGCCCGCAGCTCATCCGCCGCTTCTTCGGAAGCGCTAGTACTCGTACAGGTAGACCGCCACGACGGAGTTGTTCTTGACCGCCCAGACCAGGCGCTGGTCGCTGTTGCCGCTGATCTTGGTGGTCATCCCGTTGTAGAAGGGATCTGATTCGACGGCGCTCTTCGTCCCCGAAGGCGAGATCTGGAAGTAGAAGCAGCTGCTCGCAAGCGGGAACTTGAGCGACGTCTCCTTCACATCGGTCGTATTGGTGTTGAGACGGGCGTCTTCCTGCGTCGGCGCCGTCATCGTCTTGCCTGCCACCGTGAAGTTGGCCCCGTCGCGCGAGACGGCGGTGATACCGTCCGTCCCCAGATTGCCCGCATACCAGGTCGCGCCCTCGATGGCCTTCGCCTCGGCATCGCTCGTCTGCTGCGCGGCCTTCTGCGTCGCCTGCGCCTGGCTTTGCTTGTTCTGCTCGACTTGCTTTTTGTTCACCGCGTCCTCGTGCGCCTTGAGCGCGGCCTCGCGGTACTCGTACGCTTTGCTCTGGTCGAAGCCCGATTTGACTGCTGCGTTGTAGGCGTTCGTGACCCAGCTCTCCTGGATGTCGAGGGGTGCGACCTCGTACATCTGGATGGTGGTCTCGGAATCGTCCGTGAAGCCATCGGAGAAGACACCCGGGGTCTTGGCCTCTTCAACCACCGAGAAGTTGAGCTCGGTGCCCGAGCCGTAGTAGATCTTTCCGTCGTTTGTGAGCGGCGACTCGCTGATCGTTGCCGTGTACGTGCCGATCAGGATTTCCGCGCCCGTGCCATCGGAGTTGACGTAGACCTCCGTGTCGACGGGTTTGCCATCGAGATCCGTACCAACGACGTGCAGCGGGATGGGCGTGTCGTCGGAGCCGTAGTTCTGCAGGTTGACGGTAAAGGTCACCGCCTGGGGACGGTGCGTGTCGTTGTACTGCACCTGCCGGTAAACGAAGTATCCCGTCGCAATGCCGACGATAAGAACGAGCACGATGACGACGGCGATGGCAATCGCGCGCGGCGCGCCAGACTGCGACTGTTCGATCATTGCGTTCGGGTCTCCTTACCTCGCTAACCTCGGGTAGTGCCTGCCCATCATACCGCTCGGGCTGCGCTCCGGCACCGCGTCTGCCCGCCCTCGCACAAAATCCGTGGCACTGCCACGCTTCTCGCGCACATCACGTGGGATTCGTGGCACTGCCACGCTTCTCGCGCCCCTTGCGCCTCATGTGTGGCACTGCCACGCTTCTCGCGCAGTCTACGTGGGATTCGTGTCACAGCCCTCGGATATAATCCCCGTGACGAAAGCGAGAGACACCATGAGCATGATCAACGTAAGCAAGCAGTTCGACGACCCGACGCTCAACATGCTGCGCGCGTGCAGGGCGCACACGCTACTCTCCTACGAGGCGTACACCCCCTTTGGCACCGAGCACGTCTACAAACTGGCGCGTCTCCACTTCGACGGCATCGACCTCGACCTCACCAACGTCCACGAAGAGCTTGTGCTCGGGCCAGACTACGCCGAAGAGCAGTTTGCCGTCATGGGGCTCGACCATGCTGGCACCAAGGCAATCTGGTGCCCGCCGGGCAAGCAGGTCAGCACGGTCGAGGTCGGCTCGTACGTGAGCGACGTGCTCGTCGTGGTCGACACCGCGCTGCTCTCCAAGGGGTCACGTCGCCTCAACCAGCTGCGTGTCGTGCAGGCGGTTCTCTTCGAAGACCCGGCAGGAAATCTCTTGAGCTTCGACCGCGACATCTGGTCGGACGAGTACCTCACCGTACGCACGGGGACGAGCGTGAGCACTACCACGCGCGACTTCCGCGGCGACTTTGTCGCCGAACCACCTTTCGGCTACACCTTCTCGCGCGATATACTTCGACTCTCGAGCCCGCATTCATAAACGCCGGCTTCCCAACAGACACGACGCGTAATCGAGACAGACATGACCATTGCACACGAACAAGAATACCAACTCAGGACGGGCGACTTCGACAGGCGCGCAGAGCTGCAGCCCTCGTCGGTGCTCGACCTGTTCCAGGATATCGCCGGCATAAGCGCCGAGCAGACTCCGGGCATGACCGAGAAGGAGATGCACGAGCGCGGCATCTTCTGGGCAGTGACGCGCATCAAGTACGAGGTCGTCAAGATGCCGGCACTCCACCAGCGCATCATCGCGAAGACCTGGCCCCTCGCCCCGACTGCGATGGGTTTCCAGCGCGAATACCTGCTCAGCGACCTCGACGGCAACGTGCTGGTCAAGGGCAGCTCGCTGTGGATCATGATGGACTGGGAAAATCGCCAGTTCGTGAGCGCGAGAGACATCTACGACGGTCCGATGGACTTCTCGGACGAGAAGAACTTCGCAAAGGTCAAGCGCCTGAAGGATTTCGAGGCGCAGGGGGAGCCCGTGCGGATGCGCCCCGCCTACACCGATATCGACGTCAACGGGCACACCAACAACACCAAGTACGCGAACTTCGCGCTGAACGCATGGGTGCCAGACGCGAGCGACCACATCAAGACGTTCCAGATCGACTACCGCAAAGAGGTGCGCTTCGGGCAGGACATCGACGTCTTCGTCAAGCGCGAGGACGGCACAGTACTCGTCAAGGGATCAGACGCCGAAGGCGAGCGCATGTTCTCCTGCCTGATTGAGCTCGTGTAGCGTCCTCGCGCTCCTCGGGCATGCGTCCCTTGGATTCGCACCCCGCTAGGAAAGCCGCTGCGCAGCCGTCACGACATGGCGCAGCATCACGCTCGTCGTGACTGCACCCACCCCGCCGGGCACGGGCGTGATCGCGCCTGCGACCCGCGCTGCACTTTCGGTGTCCACGTCGCCGACCATCTGACCGTCGACGAAGTTGATCCCCACGTCCAAGACAGCCTGCCCGGGCGCAAAGTACGCGGCATCGAGCAGCTTGGCGTGGCCGACGCACGCGATGACGATGTCCGCACCGCGCGTGAGCTCCGCGAGGTCGGATGTATGCGAGTGTGCGATCGAGACCGTCGCGTTCCTGTCGAGCGCGAGCATCGCCACGGGCTTTCCGATGACGAGGCTCCTCCCGACGACCACGACGCGCGCGCCGTCGAGGGCGATGCCGTAGTGGCCGAGCACCTCGATGCACGCCTGCGCGGTGCAGGGTGAAAAGCCCTCTCCCGTGCCGGTGAAAACGCCGGTCAGCGAAGCGGGCGTTGCCGCATCCACGTCCTTTGCGGGAGAGATTGCCTCGCAGGCGCCCTTCTCGTCGAGGTGCGCCGGAAGCGGGCGGAACAGCAAGATGCCGTGGACCCGCGCATCGTCGTTGAGCGCGGCAATCTCTGCGAGCAGCGCCTCTTGGTCGGCCCGCTCGTCGAGCACGACGCTCCGCACCTCGATGCCGACCTTCTCCGCGCGCCGCATGACGCTGCGCTCGTATGCCATATCGTCGGGCCGCTCGCCCACGCGCACGAT
>OLPZ01002102.1_pt1 | contig 11956 bp, 7 predicted proteins | sample 1672711 | NCBI WGS metagenome assembly OLPZ01 (sample SAMEA3136716, study PRJEB25190) | human gut metagenome
GCCGGGGAGCGTCGGGTTCTGATCGCCCACCAGATGGTGCTGGGCGGCGGAACATCGGCTGAAAGTGGTATTTCCGGAACAGTGGCTGGAAAAAGTCCCGGAACAGCTGCGGGACGGGCTGACCGAAGTGCTGGCGCAGGACCCCAGACCGTCCTATCAGCACGACCCGGAACGGGTATACGGGTTCGGCTTTGCCCGGCTGGAAGTGAAGTTTACCGTAGACGGGGACGTGCTGACGGTGTGCGGCGTGACGGCACAGAAGTGATCTGCGGCGGCATCGTGTGTCTCAGCACCGCCAAATCTCACATTTTCTGCAAAAAATTTCGGAAACCCCTTGCAAATTGTTTCGTTCTATGGTATGATAAATCTGTACAGTTCAGAGCCTGTATCAACTTCGTGGTACAGGCTCTTACCGTATCTGTGCGGACTGCCGTGCAGATGCAGAAATCAACACCGTAAAATATTGATAAAAGGAGATACTACTTATGCAGTATGGTTACTTTGATCTGAAAAACAAAGAGTATGTCATCGATCATCCGGATACGCCGGCACCCTGGGTCAACTACCTGGGTTCCCCGGAATACGGCGCAATGATCTCGAACAACGCTGCCGGCTACAGCTTTGTCAAGTCTGGCGCAAACGGCAGAATCAGCCGTTTCCGGTTCAACTCCATGATGGCGCTGCCGGGACGCTACATCTACCTGCGTGACAATGACACCAAGGACTACTGGTCTGCCACCTGGCAGCCGGTAGGCAAGCCGCTGGATGCCTACAAGAGCGTCTGCCGCCACGGCACAGCATATACCGTGATTTCCGCAGACTATGCCGGCATCTCTTCTGAGGTCACATATTATGTTCCCATCGGCGCTACCTATGAGGTATGGCGTGCTGTCATCACCAACAACAGCGACAAGCCGAGAAACCTGTCTGCATTCGGTTTCGTAGAGTTCACCAACGACAACAACTACGAGCAGGACCAGGTCAACCTCCAGTACACCCTGTTCATCACACGCACCAGCTTTGAGGGCAACAAGATCCTCCAGCACATCAACGAGAACAGCGGCAAGGATGCTACCGGTTCCAACCATAGAGAGCGTTTCTTCGGCATGGTCGGCGCACCGATCTCCGGCTATAACGGCAATCTGGACAGCTTTATCGGTCCGTACCGCACCTATTCCAACCCCATCGCAGTAGAGCAGGGCAAGTGTACCGGTGAGATGAACTACAACGGCAATGCCTGCGGCGCACTCCAGAGCGATATCACGCTCCAGCCGGGCGAGTCCAAGGAACTGATCTTCGTACTGGGTCAGAAGGACAACACCCAGGCAAACGAGATCCTGGCATCCTATGAGACTGCCGGCAAGGTAGACGAAGAAGTCGAGGCACTGAAGGCTTACTGGCACGGCAAGCTGAACCACTTCCAGGTAGACACACCGTCTGAGTCCTTCAACAACATGATCAACGTATGGAACGCTTATCAGTGTTTCATTACCTTTATCTGGTCCCGTGCAGCATCCTTTGTATACTGCGGTCTGCGCAACGGCTACGGCTATCGGGATACAGTACAGGATATCCAGGGCATCATTCACCTGGATCCGGAGCTTGCCGCAGAAAAGATCCGCTTTATGCTGTCTGCACAGGTAGACAACGGCGGCGGTCTGCCGCTGGTCAAGTTCGACCACAATGCCGGCCATGAAAACACTCCGGACGATCCGGAATATGTCAAGGAGACCGGTCACCCGTCCTACCGTGCAGACGATGCGCTGTGGCTGTTCCCGACCATCCGCAAGTATGTGGGCGAATCCGGCAACAAGGCATTCTACGATGAAGTGATCGTCTATGCAAACGGCGGCGAGGATACGGTTTACGACCATCTGAAACGTGCGATCCGTTTCTCCATGGAGCGCCTGGGCGACCACAATATGCCGGCAGGTCTCCACGCAGACTGGAACGACTGCCTGCGTCTGGGCAAGAAGGGTGAATCCACCTTCGTTGCATTCCAGCTGTACTATGCAATGTCCATGATGCACGAGCTGGCAGCAGAGCGCAAGGATGACGAGTACATCGCTTATCTGGACAAGGTACAGAAGGCGCTGGGCGAAGCACTGGCTGCCTGCTGGGATGAGGACCGCTTTATCCGTGGCATCCGGGAAGACGGCGTAGTCGTTGGCGCAAAGAAGGATCCGGAGGCATCCATGTGGCTGAATCCTCAGAGCTGGAGCGTTATCTCCGGTTTCGCCTCCAAGGAACAGAGCGACAAGGCAATGCAGTCTGTTGCAGATATCCTGGATACCCCGTACGGTGCAAAGCTGCTGGATCCGCCGTATATCGACAACTATTTCGACGGCGCACTGATGCACATTTTCAATCCGGATACCAAGGAAAACGGCGGTATCTTCTCCCAGTCTCAGGGCTGGCTGATCCTTGCAGAGAGCCTTCTGGGTCACGGTGACGATGCGTTCCGTTACTTCGAGGAAAGCTCTCCGGCATCCATGAACGACAAGGCAGAACAGCGTGTGCTGGAACCGTATGTACACGGTCAGTTCACCGAGTCCACAGCATCCCCGTATGCAGGACGTTCTCACGTACACTGGCTGACCGGTACTGCATCCACTGTTATGGTCGGCTGCGTAGAGGGTATCTGCGGTATGCGTCCGGATGCAGACGGTCTGCATATCTGCCCGTCCATTCCGGGTGCATGGGATGGTTTCACCATGGAAAAATCCTTCCGTGGCAAGCAGCTGTCCATCACAGTCAAGAACCCGAATCACGTACAGAGCGGCGTTGCATCTCTGACACTGAACGGTAAGGCACTGGAAGGCGACTATGTTCCGGCTGCTGCACTGGCTGAACAGAACCAGATCGAAGTTGTTCTGGGCTGATTCCAGAAATAAACCATAGAAAACAGAAAAAGACCGCCTTTTCCCGGCACACCGTGGGAAAAGGCGGTCTTTTGTGCGCTGCTGCTTGTATATTTTCCGCCGCTGCGGGCATACTCTCTGCGAACAGAAACTTTTTGTTGTCAGTTCCTCTTGACAAGGGAGAGATTCTGTGGTACAATAAATCTGGTTAGAGATAACTAACTATAAAATGAGAGTACGTAAAGGAGTCGTATAGCAATGAATTACTTGCAGATCGAAAAGGTTATTGGCAGAGAAATTCTGGATTCCAGAGGAAACCCTACCGTTGAGGCGGAAGTGACTCTGGTTGACGGTACTACCGCAAGAGGTACTGCACCCAGCGGCGCATCCACCGGCGAATTCGAGGCGCTGGAACTGCGTGACGGCGACAAGGCACGTTATCTGGGCAAGGGCGTGACCAAGGCAGTTGAAAACATCAACACCATCATTAACGAGACTATCACTGGCATGGATGCCTCTGACCTGTACGCTGTGGACAAGGCAATGATCGCAGCAGACGGCACAAAGGACAAGTCCAAGCTGGGCGCAAATGCGATCCTGGCAGTTTCCATCGCTACTGCAAGAGCAGCAGCAACTGCACTGGATATTCCGCTGTATCGTTTCCTGGGCGGCGTTTCCGGCAACAAGCTGCCCGTCCCCATGATGAACATTCTGAACGGCGGCGCACACGCTACCAACACCGTAGATACCCAGGAATTCATGATCATGCCGGTTGGCGCACCCAGCTTTAAGGAAGCGCTCCGCTGGTGTGCGGAAGTATTCCACAGCCTGGCAAAGATTCTGAAGGCAAAGGGTCTGGCTACTTCCGTCGGCGACGAAGGCGGCTTTGCACCGAACCTGTCCAGCGACGATGAGACCATCGAGACCATCCTGGAGGCAGTAAAGGCTGCCGGATATGAGCCGGGTAAGGACTTCATGATCGCAATGGATGCTGCATCTTCTGAGTGGAAGAGCGAAAAGGGCAAGGGATTCTATCACCAGCCCAAGTCCGGCAGAGACTTCACTTCTGATGAACTGATCCAGCACTGGGCAGACCTGGTAGAAAAGTACCCCATCATCTCCATCGAGGACGCACTGGATGAAGAGGACTGGGAAGGCTGGCAGAAGCTCACCGCAAAGCTGGGCGTTGAGCCGCAGTTTGTCGAGGGCGAGTGGGACGGCCTGCTGGCCGGTCTGGACGCGGGCCGCTATGACATCATGGTCAACGGCGTGGATATCACCCCCGAACGCGCCGAAAAATACGACTTCTCGACGCCCTACGCCTTCAACCGCACCGCCGTCATCACCAAGGCCGACGATGACAGCATCAACACGCTGGAGGACCTGAAGGGCAAAAAGACCGCAAACACGATCTCCAGCACCTACGCCGAGTTGGCCGAGCAGTACGGCGCGACGGTGACGGGCGTTGACGACCTGAACCAGACGTTTGAGCTGCTGCTGAGCGGGCGCATCGACGCGACGCTGAACGCCGAGATGACCTTTTACGATTACACGAAGGAGCACCCCGACGCGAATGTGAAGATCGCCGTGCTGACCGACGATGCGAACCAGATCGCCATCCCGATGCGCAAGGGCGACGAGACTGCCGCCCTGCGCACGGCCATTGATGCCGCCATTGACGAGCTGCGCGCCGACGGCACGCTGAAAGCATTGAGCGAAAAATACTTTGGCCGCGATATTTCCACGGAAGAATAACCTTTGTGAAAAACATAGAAGGGGCTGCTGCACACGCAACAGCCCCTTTTGTTTTTGGGGAAATTATACCTTGCGAAGGATGCCGTCGGTCAAGTCGACGCTGTCGCCTTCCTCCATTCCGCCGCGGCGCAGCGCTTCGTCGGGGTAGGGGAGCACGCGCCGCGTGCCGTCAGCACCTTCCAGCACTACGTCAACCAGAATCGGCTGGTCGGCGGGCGGCTCCTCGCAGCCGTACATCTGTTCCTCAATGCGGAAAATTTTGTATTTCATGCAGCTTCACGCTCTCTCCGGGGCGGTGGGTCCTGTCTCCACGGCCTCGATTTCTTTGATCAACATCTCATGGCCCTGCAAAAGGTGGGTGCGCGGGCTCTGGCAGTGGGGGCAGGTGCGGCCAAACTGCACGGTGGGGTACTGTTGGCCGCAGTCCTCGCACACGGTCACGGCGGGGATGGTCTCCACGGTCAGCACCGCGCCGGGCAAAAGCTCCGATTTCGCCGCCGCCCACTTCCAGCAGTCCTGCAGATAGCTCTCCACCACGCCGGAGACCTCGCCCAGCTGCAGCGTCACGCGCCGGATGTGTGTTACGCCGTTCTGCCGGGCCACGTCCTCCACCGTGCGGATGATGTGGAATACAATGCCAAGCTCGTGCATTACTTCTCCTTCTTGGCAAAGCGGATCTTGATCTCGCGCTTCGCCATGTAGGGCAGAATGGCCTTGAACTTGTCCTCGCTCCTGACCATCTTGCTGCACTCGGGCAGGTCGCGGTGCAGGCGGATGGCATCAAACTCGCACTTTGTCGTGCAGACGCCGCAGCCAATGCACTTGTTCGGGTCCACAACGCTGGCACCGCAGCCCAGACAGCGCGCTGTCTCGATTTTGACCTGATCCTCGGTCAGCGTCAGGTGCGCGTCGCGGAAGGAACGGTGCGCGTCAATGCCCGCATCCAGCGCGGCGGACTGGCGCGGTGCGCGGTCATACTCGCCCAGCGCCAGATTCGACTTGTCCAGCTCGTGGAAGTCGCGGCGGTTGCGGCCAATCGTCAGGCTTGTGTTGGGCTGCACAAAGCGGTGGATGGAAATTGCCCCCTGCTTGCCCGCAGCAATCGCGTCAATGGCAAACCGCGGCCCGGTGCAGACGTCGCCGCCGACGAAAATGTCCGGCTGGGCGGTCTGGTAGGTCAGCGCGTCGGCCACAGCGCCCTGGCCGCGGCCCAGCTGCACGGCCTCGCCGTTCAGCAAATCGCCCCACTCGATGCACTGGCCGATGCTTAAAACAACGTTGTCGCACGGCAGGGTGATGGTATCGTTTTCATCGTAGGTGGGCGCAAAACGGCCCTCCGCGTTGTAAAGGGCGGTGCACTTTTTCAGCACGACGGCGGTCACATGGCCGTTCTCGGAGAGGAACTCCTTCGGGCCGTAGCCGCAGGTGATTTTGGTGCCCTCCTCCTCGGCCTCGGCAATTTCCTCCGGCGAGGCCGGCATCTTGTCCCGCGGCTCCAGACAGACCATCGTCACGCCGTCGGAACCGCAGCGCAGAGACACACGCGCCGCGTCAATGGCAATGTTGCCGCCGCCGATGACGACGGTCTTTCCGGGCATTTTGCGGCTCTCGTCACCGCCGACGGTGCGCAGCAGGTGGACGGCGGTCTCAATGCCCGCGGCGTCCTCGCCGGGCACACCGGCCCGGCGCCCGCCCTGGCAGCCGATGGCGATATAGAATGCCCGGTAGCCCTGTCGGCGCAGCTCGGCCAGCGTGACGTCTTTGCCGACCTCGACACCGCAGCGGATGTCAACGCCCAGCTCCCGCAGAATGTCGATCTCGGCGTCAATGACGTTTTTCTCGAGCTTGAACGAAGGGATGCCGTAGCGCAGCATGCCGCCGGGACGCTCGTTTTTTTCAAACACGGTGGGCTTGTAGCCCTGCACTGCCAGAAAATAGGCGCAGGACAGACCCGCGGGGCCGCCGCCGATGATGGCGATCTTCTGCGGCCACGGGCCCTGCAGCGACGGCTGGACAACGTCGGGCACGTAGCGGTGCGCGGCGTTCAGGTCCTGCTCGGCAATGAACTTCTTGACGGCGTCGATGGCCACGGCCTGATCCACGGTGCCGCGGGTGCAGGCGTCCTCGCACCGGCGGTTGCAGACGCGCCCGCAGACGGCGGGGAAGGGGTTCTCCTTTTTAATCAGCGCCAGCGCGTCGCGGTAGCGGCCCTGCGCGGCCATTTTCAGGTAGCCCTGCACGGCAATGTGCGCGGGACAGGCCGTCTTGCAGGGGGCCGTGCCGGTGTCATAGCAGTTGATGCGGTTCTTGTCGCGGTAGTCGATGGCCCACTTGTCGGGGCCCCACTTCACGGCGTCGGGCAGCTCCTGCTTCGGGTAGGTGATGGGGCCGTCCTTCGTGCAGAGCTTCTGGCCCAGCTTGACCGCGCCCGCGGGGCAGTACTCCACACAGCGCCCGCAGGCCACGCAGTTCTCCGGCTCGACACGCGCCACGTAGGCCGAGCGGCTCATGTTCGGCGTGTTGAACAGCTGGCTTGTGCGCAGCGCATTGCAGACGTTGACGTTGCAGTTGCAGATGGCAAAAATCTTGTTCTCGCCGTCGATGTTCGTGATTTGGTGCACAAAGCCGTTGTCCTCGGCCTTCTGCAGGATCTGCATGACCTCATCGTAGGTCACGTAATGCCCCTTGTTGGTCTCGACGAGGTAGTCGGCCATATCGCCCACGCCGATGCACCAGTCGTCGGGGTCGTCGCCGCAGCCCTCGCCCATGGCGGCGCGGGACATACGGCAGCTGCACGGACCGGCGGCATACTTGCCGTCGTACTTTTTCAGCCAGTGAGAGATGTGCTCAATGTCGACGGACCGGTTCTCGGTCTCGATGGCTTTTTCCACCGGGATGACGTGCATACCGATGCCTGCACCGCCCGGGGGCACCATGGCGGTGATGTGCTCCAGCGGCAGAAACGTCATCCGCTCAAAGAAGGCTGTCACCTCGGGGTGGTCGGCGATCTGCTGCTTGTTCATGTTGAAGAACTCTGCGCTGCCGGGCACGAACATCGGCAGGATGTACTGCTTTTCGCGGCGGGGATTCTCCCAGTTGTACTCCAGCAGACCGACGACGGCCATCTGCTGCAAAAGCGGCTCCAGCTCCCCGGCGGGCTTGCCCGTGGCCTTGACCAGCTCGGGCAGGGTCATGGGCTTGCGGACCTTCATTTTTAAGGCAACGTCCGTCATCTCGTCGGTCACGATGGACGCCAAGCCCCAGTATTCGGGGTCATCCTTCGTCAGAATGCCCTTTTTGGCCGGGATGCGGTCCGTGATCATCTGGCCCAGCCTGGCAATTTTCTCGCGGTACGGCTCGTCCCTCGGAATCTCGAAGGGCAGCCTGCTCTCATCCAGCGGGAACGCAGTGGGTTTGCTCATGGTGTGCTCCTTTTTTGTGCCGTTGCTCCGTTTTTTGCACAGTAGGGGCCGGGCATGCCCGGCCCGGTTGTAAATGGCGGACGGGCGATTGCGGCAAGGCCGCGGGCCGCACATGTGCGGCCCCTACAACGCGGCTGGATTATTTACGCCTGCCACGCTCTGACCTGCTCTTTTAGCCAATCGGCCCATTCGTCAATGCCCTCGCCCGTCCGGGCGCAGATCGGGATGACCCTTGCATTCGGGTTGCGCAGGGCCACATACTCGCGGCATTTGTCCATGTCAAAGTCAAAATACGGCAGCACGTCGATCTTGTTGACAAGAACGACGTCGCAGACCTGGAACATCAGCGGATATTTCAGCGGCTTGTCGTGACCCTCGGGGACCGACAAAATCATCGCGTTCTTCACCGCGCCGGTGTCGAACTCGGCAGGGCAGACAAGGTTGCCGACGTTTTCCAGAATCACCAAATCGAGACCCCCGGTGCCCAGCCCGGCCAGTCCCTGCCGGGTCATCTCGGCGTCCAGATGGCACATGCCGCCGGTGTGCAGCTGAATGGCCTTGGCGCCGGTCTCGGCAATGGCGCGGGCGTCCACGTCGGAGTCGATGTCGGCCTCCATCACGCCGATGCGCAGCTCATTTTGCAGCGCAGCAATCGTGCGGCGCAGTGTCGTGGTTTTGCCGGACCCCGGTGCGCTCATTAAATTCAGCAGAAAAATTTTTTCCTGCTTCAGCTCGGCCCGCAGCGCGGCGGCCTGCTCGTCGTTGGAGGCAAAGATGCTCTGCTTGACCTCGAGAATTTTCACGTTGTCCATGGGGTGCTCCTTATAAATTGGTATACGGTCTCTGCTAACATTTTAACATCGTGTCAAAAAATCCGCAATCGACGAATATGACAAAGAAAATTTGCGCAGTACGGACAAGATGACGAAAAAGCCCTAAGCCTTCCCCCTTGGGGGAAGGTGGCCCCGCAGGGCCGGATGAGGGAAAGGCGTGCCATAACCGTCCGCAAACGGATTGCAGCCGTAAACTTCGCCCTCATCAGTCACCTTCGGTGACAGCTTCCCCCGAGGGGGAAGCCTCTGGTTTTATAAAGTGCTCTACCACCATCCGCTGCGCCTCCGGCGTAAACAGCAGCACTGAATACGGTGTGCCGCGGGCGCTGACCTTGTCCTCGCTGCGCAGACCGGCGTCCACACCGGCAGGGGTCGGCACGTAGTAAAAGCCCTTCGTCGGCAGACGCTCCATGCCGATGAGCCGCTGCGCCAGCAGCCACTCGTCGATCTCCTTGATGGTCGGTGCCTTCACATCCGGGTCACCGGCGGCCTCGATCAGCGCAGCCTTCAGCTCCGCGCCGGTATAGCTGTCCTGATAGTTGAAGCTGCGCGCGTCCTCCGCTGTCAGGTAAAACGCGGGGCGCTCGGCCTTCGGCGGCTTTTTCTTCTTCTCGGACGGCAGCGGCTTTTCCGGCTCCGGTGCGGGCGGGTCCAGGCTCAAAACGGCGTCGGGGTGGTCGGCGCGGTAGGCGTCAATGACCGCAAAGAACGCGGCACCGTACTTTTCATACTTGCGCTCACCCATGCCGTAGATGCCCAGCATATCCTCCGCGCGGCGCGGCGCGCGCAGGCACATATCCACCAGCGACTTGTCGCCGAACACGACGTAGGGCGGCAGTCCCTCGCGCTGGGCGGTGTCGAACCGCAGCTGGCGCAGCTGGTTGAACAGCTCCAGTCCGGCGCTCGTCAGCGCGTCCATCGGGCTGCGGCGCTTCGGCTTCGGTGCGCGGGTCTGCTCCGGCTCACGCTGCGGCGGCAGCTTGACCAGCACCTGCCCGCCGGCCTTCAGCGGGGCAATATCCCCGATGTGCAGCACGGCGTACTGGTCGTCGCTCTGCACCAAATATCCATCCTCCAGCAGCTGGGCCAGCAGGCGTTCCAGCGTCTCGCGCGGGGTGTCCTTCATCCGGCCGTAGCTCTTGAAGCGCTCGGCTCCCAGCTCCCGCAGACGCGCACGGTTCGCGCCTTGTAAAGTGCCGAACAAAATCGCTTTGCCGTACCGCCCGCGCAGCTCGGCCACGCAGTTGATCATCCACTTGGCGGCGTCGGTCATATCGACCTCGTCAAAATCGTTGTTGCAGCTGCCGCAGTTGCCGCACGGCGCGGTGGGATGCTCGCCGAAATAGGCCAGAATGTAGTTGCGCAGGCACTCCGTCGTCTGGCAGTAGCGCTCCATCGTCTGCAAGCGCTGCAGGTCGCGCTGGCGCAAAAGGTCGGCCTCCTCGTCGTTCATCTCGGCAAAATCCTTTTTGTCCAGCAGAAATTTGTTGATGATGACGTCCTGCGCCGAAAAAAGCAGCACGCACTGCGACGGCAGCCCGTCACGCCCGGCACGGCCCGCCTCCTGGTAATAATTCTCCATGCTCTGGGGCATGTTGTAGTGCAGCACGAACCGCACGTTGGACTTGTCAATGCCCATGCCAAAGGCGTTCGTCGCCACAATGACCGGCGCGGTGTCGTAGATGAAGTCATTCTGATTTTTGCGGCGTGCTTCGGCGGACAGGCCCGCGTGGTACTTTGTGGCCGCAAAGCCGTATTCGGTCAGAAGCTCCTGCAGCTTGTCCACATTCTTGCGGGTGGCGCAGTAGATGATGCCGCTCTCGCCGGGGTGGTCGCGCAGATATTGGATGACAAAATCGTCCTTGCGGCGGGTGCGCTCGACCTGAAAGTAGAGGTTGGGCCGGTCAAAGCCGGTCACAAGCACCTTCGGGTCGTGGAGCCGCAGCGTGCAGACAATGTCGTCCTTGACCTCCCGCGTGGCCGTGGCCGTGAACGCCGACACGATGGGGCGGTGGGGTAGACTGTCGATGAAGTCGAGGATCTTTAAGTAGCTCGGGCGGAAATCCTGTCCCCACTGGCTGATGCAGTGCGCTTCGTCCACCGTGACCATCGAGATGTCCGCCCCCGCGGCAAAGCTGCGGAACACCGGGCTTTCCAGACGTTCGGGCGCGACGTAGACGAGCTTGTAGCTGCCCTCGGCGGCCAGGTCCAGCGCGCGGGCGATCTGTGTCTCGGTCAGCGACGAGTTGATAAATGCCGCATGGATGCCCGCTGCGTTCAGCCCCTTGACCTGGTCCTGCATCAGCGAGATCAGCGGCGAGATGACGAGCGTCAGCCCCGGCAGCAGCAGGGCAGGGACCTGATAGCAGAGCGACTTGCCCGCGCCGGTGGGCATGATGGCCAGCGCGTCCCGCCCGGCCAGAAGGGCGCTGACGATCTCCTCCTGCCCGGGGCGGAAGGAGTCGTAGCCGAAATATCGTTTTAACGCTTCACGCGGAGTCATGAAGGGCCTCCTGAAATTTTTCTTCCATTATACCACATCCGCACCTCTGCGGCCAGCGAAACGCGCACTTTACACCGCGTACCGTCTGCGGTATACTGGTAGCAAACTATAGCAAACTATAAAAACAGGAGCTGTCGCTATGATTCTGGATATTGTTGTGGACGTACAAAAGGACTTTATCACGGGTGCGCTGGCGAACCCCCAGGCACAGGCCAACGTGGCCCACCTGGCCGAGACCGTTAAGGCCCATGCCCGGGCCGGGCACTGGCTGTTCCTGACGCGGGACACCCACCCCGACAACTACCTTGCCACGCGGGAGGGACGCCACCTGCCTGTGGAGCACTGCATCGAGGGCGAGGACGGCTGGAACTTTGCGCCCGAGCTGGAGAACGCGCTGGACGGTACCGAGCCCGAGGTCTGCCACATCGTCAACAAGCCCACCTTCGGCAGCTACATGCTGCCGAGCGAGATCCTTGACGAGCTGATGGCCCACAACAAGGCCGTGGACGACATTGAAAAGATCGTCATCTACGGCTACTGCACCGACATCTGCGTCATCAGCAACGCCATGGTGCTGCGCGC
>OLPZ01002107.1_pt1 | contig 11946 bp, 13 predicted proteins | sample 1672711 | NCBI WGS metagenome assembly OLPZ01 (sample SAMEA3136716, study PRJEB25190) | human gut metagenome
ATCCTTGGCCTGATCGATCAGTTCCATCATTTCCCGGATGAGGATGTTACGTTTCTTGTCCATTAATTCAAATCCCTGTCTGGAAAGAGCAAGAGAATTCTTGGCAAGGATCAGATTTCCCTTGGTGGGAAAGGTATTGGGATCCATGAAACCACCTCCTTAGATCAGCGTACAGTTTCTTTATAATATTTGTTGAGGATCTTCGTAGCAATACGGTCAAGTTCTTCTTTTGGAAGAAGTCCCAGAAGTTCCCAGCCTTTGTCCAAGGTTTCGGTAATGCTTCTGTTCTCAGTTTCTGTCTGTCCCACAAACTCAGCCTCAAAAGCTTTACCAAAAGTCAGATAACGCTTGTCGATAGGGGAAAGCTCATCTTCACCGATAACGGAAGCCAGAGCCCGGGCATCGCCTACTTTTGCATAGCAGGAGAAAAGCTGATTGGCAACATCCTGATGATCTTCCCTGGTGTAACCTTCACCAATACCATCCTTCATAAGACGGGAAAGAGAAGGAAGTACATTAATCGGTGGATAAATAGCCTGTCCATGAAGCTGACGATCCAGAACGATCTGCCCCTCTGTAATATAACCGGTAAGATCAGGAATCGGATGGGTGATATCATCATTTGGCATGGTCAGGATCGGGATCTGGGTAACAGATCCGGTACCACCTTGTACGATTCCGGCACGTTCGTAAAGAGTAGCCAGTTCACTGTACAGATATCCAGGATAACCCTTTCGAGATGGAATCTCACCTTTGGAGGAGGATACTTCTCGCATTGCCTCACAGAAAGAGGTGATATCTGTCAGGATAACAAGAATGTGCATACCTTTTTCAAAAGCAAGATATTCAGCAGCAGTAAGTGCGATCTTCGGTGTAAGAAGTCGTTCTACTACCGGATCATTTGCCAGGTTCAGAAACATGACAACGTGGTCAGAGGCACCGCTTTCTTCAAAAGTTCTGCGGAAAAACTCTGCTACGTCATATTTGACACCCATGGCAGCAAAAACGATAGCAAAGTTTTCGTCTGAGTCACCGCCCAGAGAAGCCTGCTGCACGATCTGTGCAGCCAGTTTGTCGTGGGGAAGTCCGTTGCCGGAGAAAATAGGCAGCTTCTGTCCCCGGATCAGTGTGGTAAGACCGTCGATGGCAGAAATACCTGTATTGATATAGTTTCGTGGATATTCTCGGGTTACAGGATTCAGAGGAAGTCCGTTGATATTCAGACTTATCTCAGGCGTGATATCGCCAAGACCGTCAATAGGCTGTCCGATACCGTTAAAAGTTCTTCCAAGGATCTCCGGTGAAAGACCGATCTCCATCGGATGTCCTGTAAGACGTGTGTGTGTATTGCTGAGAGACATGCTGTCTGTTCCTTCAAAAACCTGAATGACAGCTTTGTCTTCATATATTTCGATGATACGACCGATCTTCTGGGTTCCATCATCCATGTGGAATTCTACGATTTCCTCATAGGAAGCGTTTTTGACGCCTTCCAGGACTACCAGAGGACCGTTGATCTCACTTAATCCTAAATATTCGATTGCCATAACTACTCCTCCTGTCAGCCATTTCTTTTCAGAACATTGTCATAAAATTCGTCAATGTCTTTTCTGTACTGTTCAAATCTTTCTGGCTGGTTATTAGGTACATCGTATTTGATGGATATGATCCGTTCAAAGATGTTATCCTCTTTCAGGACGGAAACAGGCATACCACGATTTACCAGTGCTTTGGATTTTTCATAAAGATAGAGAATGATCTCCATCATGTTGAACTGTTTTTCCATTGGTACACAAGTATCTTCATTGTGGAAAGCATTCTGCTGAAGGAAGCCCAGGCGGATCACTCGGGCAATCTCCAGAGTAAGTTTTTGGTCATCAGGAAGAACGTCACTTCCGATCAGTTTTACGATCTCAAGAAGACTGCTTTCCTGATTCAACAGTGCCATCAGACGGTTACGGTAGTCAACAAATTTCGGAGATACATTGTCCTGATACCAGTGACTTAAGTCATTCAGATACTCACTGTAACTTGTCAGCCAGTGGATCGCCGGGAAATGTCTTGCATAGGCAAGGCTCTTATCCAGTCCCCAGAAGCAGCGGACGAAACGCTTGGTGTTCTGTGTGACCGGTTCGGAGAAGTCACCACCCTGTGGGGAAACAGCACCGATGATCGTGACAGAACCGTCTGTTCCGTTTAAGTTATGCATCATTCCGGCGCGTTCGTAGAACGCAGACAGACGGGACGCAAGATAAGCCGGGAAACCTTCCTCTGCAGGCATCTCTTCCAGACGTCCGGAAAGTTCTCGAAGAGCCTCGGCCCAACGGGAAGTGGAGTCGGCCATGATCGCTACATCGTAGCCCATATCACGGTAATATTCTGCCAGAGTAAGTCCGGTGTAAATGCTGGCTTCACGGGCGGCAACAGGCATGTTGGAAGTATTGGCGATCAGTGTAGTACGGTCCATCAGAGGTTTGCCGGTACGAGGGTCAGTCAGTTCACTGAACTCTTCCAGAACCTGAGTCATCTCATTTCCACGCTCACCGCATCCGATATAGATGATGATATCTGCATCGGCCCATTTGGCGATCTGATGCTGTGTCATGGTCTTTCCGGTTCCGAATCCTCCAGGGATGGCAGCGGTACCGCCCTTTGCAATCGGGAACATGGTATCGATGATACGCTGTCCGGTAACAAGCGGGACGGATGCCGGAAAACGATGATGTGTCGGTCTTGGAGTACGAATCGGCCAATGCTGAGTCATTGTCAGTTCTTTCTCCTGTCCGTTAGGCAGTTCCAGGCGAACCAGAGGTTCGTCAATTGTGTATTCACCGTCTGCAACAGTCACAAGAACAGTTCCCTCTACTTCAGGAGGAACCATACATTTATGAGTGATCGCATGTGTTTCAGGAACTTCTGCGATAATATCACCTGCATGGAGATAATCTCCCTGCTTTACAGTGATGTGTGTTTTCCATTTCTTTGTACGGTCCAGAGAATCGACACTGACACCGCGTGTGATAAATGCGCCGCCGGAGGATTCTGCGATATCTTCCAGTGGACGTTCGATACCATCAAAAATGTTGTTCAGGATACCGGGTGCAAGTGTTACGGATACCGGACTTCCGCTGGCAATAACTTCTTCGCCCGGGCGAAGCCCCGTTGTTTCCTCATAAACCTGAACGGTTGTCATATCTTTATCCAGTGCAATGACTTCTCCGACTAACTTCTGTTCGCCGACATAGACCATCTCGGACATACGGAATCCTGTGTTGCCTTTCAGATAAATGACGGGACCATTGATGCCGTAAATTTTCGCTGTCTTAAGCAATGCCGTCACCTCCTAAAAATACAAATTTGTCATACTGTTCTTTCAGCTGTGTGCTGAAGGAATTATCGATCAAAATGTTGCGGGAACGGATGACAGCACGGACACCGCCCCGGAAATCTTCGGCGCTGATCGTCAGATGAACTCTTGTAGCACCTTCCAGATCAGAACGTTTTTTTTCATCAGTTGGGTTAATATAGATCGTAAGCTCATCATTTCCGGCAAAAGTCACCGCTTTGCGGATGCATTTGATAAGAAAATCATCATAAGCTTCTGTCTTCATAAATTCATCGATTAATGCGTCTGCCTCCTCGAAGATCTTGTCTTTCAATTCCTGCTGAACCTTGCTTTGACGACGTTTGATCTCCAGCTGGGACTTGGCGAGAGCCTGATTCAGTGAGAGCTTCGCATTGGCAGCTTCCGCCTTGATGCGAGTTTCTGACTGTCTTGTGGCTTCTGCCTTATGATCTTCGAAAACCTTCTCCAGGGCAGCCTGATGGGTGTCAATGATGACATTTCCCTCTAAGCGGGCCTGCTCCATGGATGTGGTTTGCAGGTGTGCGATTTTTTCTTCCAGAGTCAAGAGGAATCCCTCCTTTAGTTCGTAATATAATTGCGTTTATAATTTCAGTCCGATCGCCTCAGTGATATATGAGGTGATAAAGTCTTTCTGACGACCGGTTCCGTGGCGGTCAGGAATTTCAATCAATAACGGCATCTTTCGCTCCAATCGGAAAGTGTCGATAATGTCAGGAAATTCCTGACCGAACTTCTCAGTCAGAAGAACAATGCCGACAGTCGGATCGGAAAGCACTTTTTCCAAAGCTTGTTTCAGTTCATCCCGTTCGTGGACGACAACTCCGTCTACACCGGCAAGACGCATTCCGGTGTAAGTGTCGACATTGTCACTGATCAGATACATTTTCATAGGCGGCTCCTTTCTGTTGAAAATCAGAAATTAGAGATTTCCTAAGATCATGAAAGAGATGATCAGTCCGTACAGACAAACACCTTCGGCAAGTCCTACGAAGATCAAGGATTTACCAAGAACACTGGAATCCTCGCTGATTGCTCCAAGTGCTGCGCTGGCTGCACTTGCAACAGCGATACCACCGCCGATACAGGAAAGACCTGTAACAAGTGCGGCTGCAAGATATCCCATTCCTGTTGCGATTGTAGCACCGGAAGATGCGGCAGCTTCAGCAGCCTGTACATTTGCCGGACCTGCAAGCATCATGATAGATGCAATGGCAAATGCGCCGAAGAAGAAAAATGCGTTGACACCGATTGTACGTTTGTAGCGTTTTTTGTTCTTTTCACCGATCAGATAATATCCGAATGGGATGATGATACTTAAAACAAGTGCTGCGATAAAGATGATTTTTGTTGCTAAACTCATAGTGGAATCCTCCTGATTTCTATACATTTTATGGCTGTCATAGATTTAAGCCAGACAGTTATTTCGTTTTCTTTTTTGTATATGGGTCGAATGCACGTCCGCTTCCTTTGTAGAAACGGCTGAACATCTCGTAATATTCCAGACGAAGTACCTGAATACCTACGATCAGTCCTTCGAATCCGCATACGAACAGGTTGCCAAAGATCACTCCGAACCAGTTCGGATTTCCGCTTTCAGCGCCGGCCAGCTGAAGTACTACTTCCATGATAGCGGCATGGCTGACAGCAAATGCACCGATACGGATAAAGGAAATAGTGTTTGAAAAATAACTGAGCAATGTCTCAAACATCTCGAAAAAGCCTTGCACAGCGTACATTCCGGGACCTGTTTCCATTTTGTCGGCACGTTTCTCGATCATGCGGGTCAGAGGCTCTCTCAGGAAAATGAGAAGAAGCGGAACACCAAACATGATACCCATGACAATACCGCCCGGAAGTGGATTGCCTGTCATAAAGAGAACGATGGTTGCTACAACGGCAATGTAGAAAATAAGTCCTGCCACACCGTTTGGATCAAACCAGGTACTTTCGATATCTTTGCTTCTTGCGGCATTGATAATATGTAGGATCATCGCTACGATGATCAGGAACATACCAAATGCGACAGCAACGATAAACACTGTGTTCAGTTTGCCGAGGAACGGCAGTGTAGTCATATGGTCGATTGGTCGTATCCACAATGGTTCAATGATGTCTTCAAATCCGAAAACACTTCCGAACATAAATCCGAAGATTGTGGAAAATACACCGGCAGTTGCGATAATTCCGGCAAGTGGAGCTTTCTTAAAGTGATAGATCAAGGCTCCACCGATTAAAAGCAAAAGCCCCTGTCCGACATCTCCGAACATAACTCCGAAAATAAAGGAGTATGTGATCGCTACGAAAATGGTTGGATCCATCTCATTGTGAGCCGGAAGACCATACATCTGAATGTACATCTCAAATGGTTTGAATAGCTTCGGATTTTCCAGCTTTGTCGGCGGTTCACCGAAATATGCGTCATGGTCATCTTCGACGACAACAAAGACTTTGTCATCATCTTTGATCTCTTCTAAGAACTTCTCTACATCATCTTCTGCCATCCAACCGCAGAGGATATAAGAGTCATCCTGGCTGTCTTTCATCCGGGCAGCCATCTTACGGATGTCAAAGTTCTTGGAGAGTTCCTCCAGACGGTTTTTCGCTGCAATAAGTTGTGGAGCTCTGTCAGAAAGCATCTCACCGGCTTCTTTATCCAGATCCTGGATCTCCAGATTGATCCGAGCAATGTCCCGTTCCAGTGACTGGTAAGCGAAAGACGGAGTTCCTTCAAATTCATCTTTCAGCTCGATGCGTTCAAAATGAAGAGAACGGAACACAGCATCTACCTTTTGTGCTTCTCCCGGAGAAACGAAGTAAGCGCCGTATACGAAGCTTTCATCGCGTTCACCTTCAACGAAGATTGCACTCAAATCATCCATCAGATATTTATTCATCTTGTGATAAGATTCCAGCGCGATCCGTCCAAAACGATATGTAATATATCGATATCCGAGGACCTTGTGAAGATCACAGTCGAGGGGGCGGAATGGGGAGAGCAGTTGCTGTTTGGCACGGAGCTCTTCAATCTTAGCCTTCTTTTTCTCTTTCTTTGCCTGCAGACCTTCATAATCCTCGCAGGCTTTGCGAACAACTTCAAACATGTCGTCAAGACCTAAAGAATCATCCGGTGTAACATCATCTACATTCGGAAGATAACCGACGAACTGAGTTGCCTGGGCAAGCACATCCCGGTACGGATTAAGCTCTACGAACGGGCGAAGATTATCGACTGTCTTAAGCTCGGACAGTGCGGACTCCAGCTGGATCTCATAACGTGAGAGATACAAGTCTGTGACACGGTCGATATCATCCCGCGGACCGGAAATGTTGATAAATTTCATTTTAACAATCATTGGGTTCTACCTCCAACGTACGCTAACGTTTCGCCTGGTGTAAGTCCGTAACGGATGCATTCCAGGGCGGTAGTCAGCTTTTTGATTTCTTCTTCTTTTAAGAAGAGGTAAGTGTTGACAGCGGCGATGGAGTAAGGATTCCGTCTTCTGTCAATGGTGTACAGATGATGGAGACATTCTGAATACATCTGCTCCATGGTAAGCTGCTCAGTGGATTCATAGCGGCGGGCATAAGGCGTCTGATTGCAGAGTGTCTGCAGTTCTTCCAATGTCGTTGCCTCGACCATTCCTTTAATCAGGTCAGTAGACAGACGGTAGTGGATCGGAAGAATCAGCTGGTAAATATCAGCAGGTTTCATATTAAAATATTTCTTCGCTCTGTAGATCCACTGCATATTGAGCAGATCAATCTGAGTGCCGCAATCCCGCTGGTATAATTCCTTGTCTTCCTTTTTCAGGACTTTTTTCCGTGCTTTCCAAAGAGTTGTAAAATAATAAAGATTTAATGCCAGATCGTAGTCATAAAGAGTGACCGAAGGGGAATCCTTTAATTTCTTTAAAGGTTCATAATATTCTGTCTCCTTTAATGTCTCGATCAGTTCATCTGTGGTGCGTGAGGTGATCAGTTTCTCGATCGATATCTGCGAATATCGATCAAAGAAAGGACGTTTGTAATCAAGATCAAAAGGTTTCTGATAATGGTTGATCACAATCCTTAAACAATAATTGATCAGCTCGATTTCATAAGATTTCAGACGTAGCTTCATAAGCTTGCGCTGCTTCTGTCCGCAAAAGCGATAAAGCTTTGCGTAGTCGCGGTAAAGTGAACGAGTCAGAATCTTCTCAATGCTTCCTCTGTGAAGCTGTTCGGGGGCCAGCTCTTCTAAAATATCTGCGTAAGCTGTCTCCTTCTTCAGATATTCAACTACCTCGGGAACATTGTGCAGAGAAGCGATTTCCTCAAATTGAGCCGGGGTGAGAAGCTTAGCTTCCATTGCCCGGGTTTTCGTTACGATACCACTGTATTCCAGTAGATTTCCCATAGGCTACACCTCAGTGATCCGTCGGAGAATCTCATGAGCATAATCAGAATGCTTTTCATTATATTCCTTCTGCAAGGCGTCGAGTTCATCCTGACTTTCCTGACTTTGCCCGGATAAGATCCGTGAGGTCTCCGCTTCCAGTTTGTCACGAATTTCTTGAATCTGCCGCTGCGTATCGGCTTCAAGCTCTTTGTCGAAATCCATCCGCTTTTTGTCAAATTTTTCATCTAATGCGGACTTTTCGGCTTCTGCATGTTGCACGATTGCAGATGCGGCGGATTCAATCTCTGTCAATTTGTTTATAATAGAGTCCATAACCAGCCTCCTTTTTGTTAGAAATTCATAATATCTTTTATAATACACCTTTTGGAGAAAATTACAAGCAATCTGAAAAGATAATTTATGTTAAATATCCAGAGGTATTGGAGATAGAGACTGTGAGTCTGAGAATGTCATTAGTATTCTTCAAAATGGCTTTCTCGTGTGGACAGTAATTAGTTGTGAGATGAGAAAAATCATGTTATGATAAGACCTGAAATAATCCGCAGATATCAAAGAAGGTTTTACCTTATATATAGAGAGTACGCAGTAATGCTGTGGTGAAGAACAGGAGAAAAATAACAGATGAGATTAAGAAATATACCAAGAGCAGATGGCGTGATCGATGCACATCGTGCTGTGATCAAGAAACCAGAGGAGCAGAGAGGACAGTGGGCTCAGGTCTTTGGAAATGAGAAACCAATTCAGATTGAAATCGGAATGGGAAAGGGCCAGTTTATTTTGAATATGGCTAAGGCTCACCCGGAGATCAATTTTATTGGAATTGAACGTTATTCCAGCGTACTGCTTCGTGCACTTGAAAAATATGATACAGAGGAATTTGAAAATCTTGAGAATATCCGTTTTATTTGCATGGATGCAAGAGAGATTGAAGCAGTGTTTGCACCGGCAGAGGTGGATAAGATCTTCTTGAACTTCTCGGATCCGTGGCCAAAGGCTAGACATGCAAAACGTAGATTAACATCAACAGAATTCCTTGCAAGATACGAGAAAGTTCTTGTGGAAAATGGAAGAGTAGAATTTAAGACAGATAATACTGAACTTTTCAACTTTTCTCTGGAACAGGTGAAAGAAGCTGGATGGGAACTGCTTGCTTATACTTACGACCTGCATCATCAGGAAGAGATGAATAAGGGGAATATTATGACAGAATATGAGCAGAAATTCTCAGAGAGGGGAAATCCAATCAATAAGCTGATCGCACAGAGAAAATAAGCATCATATATTATATAGAAAGAGTAGAATTCACAGGAGAACAGGATGAGACGGGGGAAATGTTGGAAAGCTGGGGTCCGTGAGTTGTGTTATTGTCATCAGAGACTGAATCGAAGGATTGTCTGCATTTGCAGATCCTTCGAGGAGGTGTATCGAATTTTAAATAGGGGATATTGCAACAAAGACACGGGAAAGAAGAAACCTTGTTGATATCGTCTGAATTGTATATGAAATTAATAATTTTGAAAAAAATGAAAAAATTTGAAAAAAGGGGTTGCATTCTGGCAACAACTGATATATAATACTATTTGTGTTGAGGAACACGAGACACAAAAACAAAAGAATGCGCGATTAGCTCAGTTGGTAGAGCACCTGACTCTTAATCAGGGTGTCCAGGGTTCGAACCCCTGATCGCGCACTAGCAATCACTGTTTTTACAGACATAGGAGCTGTGGGGACGGTGATTTTTTGTGCCCACATGAAGGAATCCTCGTCATTGACGGGGATTTCTTCATGGAAAGAGAAAGCTTGTTACTTATAATTTCGCAGGATTTACATGAACCATAATATGCTTTACTTTAGGAAAAGTCTTTTCGATATCGTTATGCACTTTTTCGGCCACATCATGTGCATCCTGAAGCGTGATGGATCCGTCCAGAGCTATTTCAACATCAACGTAGATTTTATTTCCAAAAATTCGAGTTCGAAGTACGTCAATCTTATGAACGTTTGGATTGCGCATTACGCAGGTACGAAGTTGAGTCTCCATTTCTTCGTCACAGGAGTGGTCAACCATCTTGTCGATTGCATCTTTGAAAATATCAGAAGCAGCCTTTACGATAAATACAAAAATCACTAAGCTGGCAATGGAGTCCATGATTGGAAATCCAAGTCTTGAACCGGCGATTCCGACCAATGCGCCGATGGAAGAAAATGCATCGGAACGATGGTGCCAGGCATCTGCCATCAGTGCACTGGAATCGATTCTCTTGGCATGATATCTGGTGTACCAGTACATTGCCTCTTTGCTTGCAATTGAAATTATGGCGGCAATCAGTGCTAAGATACCTGGTGTTTGTATGTTGTCAGAATTTCCCTGCAATATCGTTTTGAATGCTTCGATTCCGATTCCAAGGCCTGTGATAAGAAGAACGATTGCAAGGACAATTGCAGCTACACACTCTAGGCGTTCATGTCCATAGGGATGTTCTTTGTCCGGTTTTTTTGATGCGAGTCTGATTCCAATAATAACTACAAATGTACTGAATACATCTGATGCGGAATGAATGGCGTCACTGATCATCGCATTGGAATGCGCAACAATTCCGGCAAAAAGTTTGAGCAGAGATAGTGCGATGTTTCCGATAATCGTAATAGTAGAGACTTTGTTGGCTACTTTTTGGAAATCTTCTTCATTTGCGACAGGATTTCCGGTTTTCATTGTGCTGTTTTCCATATGTGTTACCTCCAATTTAATAAAACAATTAAAAGATAGCTCTATGGCACTAAATATATGTGGGAAAATAAAAGAATTGTTTTAAAATAAAAACACCCACGAATCAGTATTAGCAACTACTGTCCCGCGGATGAAAGATTCCACTGTCGCATCTGCGACCCGACTCCATGATATGATATCACGGTCTGCTCAGTTTGTACTGTAGATTTATATGCAGTGCAAAGAGTTATAGTAGATATAGCATAAAAAAGTTGAGTTTGTCAAGAAAAACCAATCGGTTTTTGATTACAAATCCTAGGAAGAGATAAGGTTGCGCAACAAAATAAGTTGCTTGCGGTCTTCTTTTGTGAGTGATAAGATAAAAAGTACTTGTAAGATGAAGAGAGTGAGGTAGAAAATTATGTATTATGTACCAGATGGCACAAAAGAGTGCGGATATTATGAATGTAAAAAATGTGGAAGTCGATTTTTATCACTGCAGACAATGAATACAATTCCTTGTCCGGATTGTGGGATGGATATTGACTATGAAATTGGACCAGATGAAACTTTGGAAGCAGCGGAGGATACAGCTGTGTTGGTGGAGAAGATTACAGGAGAAGAGGAAGTTGAGAAGATGGATTCACTTCTGAGTCTGGCAATTACCGGTGGAGATTATAATTGGATTTAAATGATATACGAAGATAAAAAAGAGATTTTTCCTGTTATAGTGGAAAAATCTCTTTCCATTCTCCGGGAGAAAGTGTCTCATCGAGAATGATATCTTCTATAGAAATGCGTTTCAATTCAATTACGCAGCAGTGAACCGCTTTCATCATGCGGCGAATCTGACGCTTACGCCCTTCACTGATCGTAATCTCTCCGTAAGTGACCGGATGAGTTGGGAGGTTATGACATACGGCATTTTGTACTTCTGGATGCAAAGTATCTATTATATTAGAAAGAATATCCTGACGAAATACTTTTAGTTTCGCAGGAGAAGTAAGAACAGGGGATCCTTTTAAGAGGATTCCTTTTTCTAATTGTTGGCACCGATCCTCGGTTAAATCACCTAGAACTGTAAAATGATAGGTTTTCTCTTTATGATAAGAAGGGTGCGTAAGTTTCTGGTTGAAAACTCCGTCATCTGTAATGAGGAGGAGTCCTGTGGTTTCTCGGTCTAATCGTCCAACCGGATTTAAATTATCATTGTTTAATTCTGAAAAATAGTCCATAACGGTTGGGTAAAGGCTATCACGGCGGGCAGTGACGCAGCCAAAAGGTTTGTTGAACATATAATAATGAAACATATTGTGTCTCCTGTGTCTTTATAAATGGAATAAATAGATGAGATTGATTATACAGAAAAATAATGGATTTCACAAGGTGTGCCGCTTATACCTGCCATTGGCTGTGGAAACGCAGTTTACGCATCTGCAACAACCGAAAGAACTGACGTCCTTTCGGTTAAGG
>OLPZ01002110.1_pt1 | contig 11934 bp, 10 predicted proteins | sample 1672711 | NCBI WGS metagenome assembly OLPZ01 (sample SAMEA3136716, study PRJEB25190) | human gut metagenome
ACTTCATGGTTCTCAAGAATTGGAAGGAAAATATTATGGAGAGTTAAAGGAAACAGTTTTAGTCTTGAACAAATTTGCGCATATTGTTCACTAAATGTGGATGAAATTCAGGTGTTGATAAAATCATAAATTTTCTGTTGCATTTAAAAAAATGTTTGTTTATAATAAAGCCATCCTTTGTAAAGGCAATGAAAAGAAGAAGTAGTCGTGGATGCTGCTGATAGTGAGTTCCTGATGGTGGAAATGGAACAGTAAGCACATGGTGAACGTGTCTTAGAGCTGAGCTTTCGAAGATTGAGGAAGCTTCGGATACTCCCGTTATGAGTTAAGGGCTTGTACATTAGTGCAGGAAATAAGGTGGTACCGCGATTTTATAGTCGTCCTTGTATATGCAAGGACGGCTTTTTTTATTAGAAGGGAATGTTAGATATGAAAAAAGGATTTAAATTAATTTCGGTATTTTTAGTAAGTTTTATGATCATGATGTCTAGTATTATGCCTGCATTTGCCGATGAAACAGACACATCAACAACAGGCGATTTATTAGACAAGATTCAAGAAAGGGGAGAATTGATTGTAGGTACATCTCCTGATTTCCCACCTAATGAATTTATTGACTCAACAAAAACAGGACAAGCGCAATATGTAGGTTCTGATATTGAATTAGCAAAATATATTGCGAAAAAGATGGGTGTTAAATTAACAATCAAAGCCGCTAGTTTTGATACAGTTTTGGCAAATCTTCAAACTGAAGAAATTGATTTAGCAATTACTGGATTGGCTTATACACCAGCACGTGCGCAACAGATGGAAATGTCTATTGGATACAATATGAAAGAGGATACTGGCGGACAGGCTGTAATTATCGCAAAAAAGGATGCAGATAAGTATAAGAAGTTAACAGATCTAACTGGCTTAAAGGTGGCTGCTCAACAAGGATCAATTCAGCAACAATATACAGAAGATCAAATTCCGGACGCAAAACTACAATCCATTTCAAGTATTGATGATGGTGTTGCCCTATTAAAGAATGGTACGGTACAAGCCGTTGCATGCTCTGAAGGTACAGCTGATGAATATATTGAAAAGAACTCTGAACTTGCGAAGTTAGATGAATTATTCAATATTGATCAAGATTATGCAGGTAATCGTGTAGGTGCTCCTTTAGGTGAAAAGAGATTGATGAAAGAAGTCAATAAAATTTTAAAGGAAGTCAATAAAAAAGGTTTATATGAAGAGTGGTATAAAGCGGCAAAGAAACAGAGTAGTGAACAATTTACTTTAACAGCGACTGGATTCTTTGGAACATGTGTTCAAATCGTTCAATATTGCTGGCCACAATTATTAAAAGGTTTAGGAATCACTTTAGGACTTGCTGCTATTACTGTTATTTTTGGTACAATTATTGGTGGATTATTTGCCCTAGTAAAACTATCAAAGAATAAAATCGTACAAGCGATTGCGGGTGTATATGTAGAATTGATTCGTGGAACACCACTATTACTACAATTATGGTTGTTCATCAATATTTTCTCTTATTTGACAAATGGAAATATGCCAATGATCGTGAGTGTGATTATTGCCCTTGTCATTAATTCAAGTGCATATGTGGCTGAAATTATTCGTTCAGGCATTCAATCTGTGGATAAAGGACAAAGAGAAGCGGCCAAATCACTTGGTATGTCAAATGTACATATGATGACTAAAATCATTATTCCTCAAGCTATCAAGAATATCTTGCCTGCCTTAGGTAATGAATTCGTTATGATGATCAAGGAAACATCTTTGGCAAGTACATTCTATATTGGAGAATTAATGACTGTTAACAGTGTTATTAAATCGGCTACTTATAAATCCATTGAACCATTAGTAATTGTTGGTTTGATCTACTTTATTGTTACATATTCATTATCAAAATTAATTAAATACATGGAAGGGAAGTTGAGTGTCAGTGACTAAGGAACTAATTGTTGTAAAAGACTTACATAAAAATTTTGGAGATATTGAAGTATTAAAAGGAATTGATCAAACAATCCATCAAGGAGAAGTTGTTAGTATTATTGGGCCTAGTGGTTCAGGAAAATCTACTTTCTTACGTTGTCTAAACTTATTAGAAAAACCATCTAGTGGACAAATCATTTTCGAAGGTATAGATATTTCAGCTGAAAATGTTGATATTGATACACATCGTAAAAAGATTGGAATGATCTTCCAGCACTTTAATGTATTTCCACATTTAACAGTTTTAGAAAATATTACCATCACACCAATTCTAGAACTTAAAACACCAAAGGCTCAAGCTGAAAAAGAAGCGATTGAATTGCTTAAAAAAGTAGGCTTGGAAGATAAGAAGGATGAATATCCAAGAAAATTATCTGGTGGACAAAAACAGCGTCTAGCTATTGTTCGTGCTCTAGCTATGCATCCAGATGTAATTTTGTGTGATGAACCAACAAGTGCATTAGATCCAGAAATGGTAAAAGGTGTACTAGAAGTCATTAAAGAATTGGCGAATCAAGGAATGACAATTGTGATCGTGACACACGAAATGGGATTTGCCCGTGAAACAAGTGATCGCGTATTATTTATGGATGAAGGTATTATTCAAGAACAAGGAACTCCAGAAGATATCTTTGAACATCCACAAAATCCAAGAACCATCAAATTTTTATCGCAAGTAATATAAGCTTGGGCACATGCTCAAGCTTTTCTTATGGTATAATTTAATAAATTGGAGGAAATTGATATGAATTCAGAATGGTCATTAGACGTATTGTACAAGGGATTTGATGATCCTAAATTTAGTGAAGATCTAACATCTTTTGAAAAGAAGGCAAAAGAATTGGATGAACTTTCAAAGACTTTAAGTCATGAAAATGAGAAGGAAGATCTTCTTCAAATTGTTAAAGTATTAGAAGAGTTTGAATTATTAGAAAAACATTTGAGTTGCTTTGGTTTTTTGAGCCAATCCACAAATACGGCGAATGCGAAAGCGGCAGCAGCCATTGATAAAGTAGCTACTATCGCAAGTACAGCCAGCAAGGCTATGGCAGTATTCTCTCGCTATATTGCGGATATGAAGGATTTAAACAGCTATTTAGATTGTCCCCAACTTTGTGAATACAAATATTTTTTAAATGATATTCACGAAAGTGGAAAATATTTGTTAAGTGAAGACGTAGAAGAGGCACTTGCCAAAATGAATATTTCTGCAGGTTCTGCTTGGGAGAAGCAACAAAGTCTACTCACAAGTTCATTGGAAGTGGAATATGATGGTAAAAAGTTACCTTTGGCATCTATTCGTAATCTAGCGTATGATGCAGATAAAGAAGTTCGTAAAGCTGCCTATGAAGCTGAACTTAAAAGTTATGCACCTATTGCGGATGCAGTAAGTTTTTCTTTAAACAACATTAAACTACAAGTGATTACCGAAGCTAAAATGCGTGGATATACAAGTCCAATGGATATGACGCTACACCAGTCTCATGTATCCCAGAAAACATTAGATGCACTTCTAAGTGCAATGCAGAAATACTTGCCAGTATTCCATAAGTATTTGAAAAGAAAAGCTGAAATGTTAGGGTATGAAAATGGCCTTCCTTGGTATGAATTATTTGCGCCAATTGGAAAATCAGCTACGACAAGTTTTACTCCAGAAACTACAAAAGAATATTTGGTTAATCATTTTAGACCATTTTCTGATGACTTGGCCGATATGATGGAAGAAGCTTTTGACAATAACTGGATTGATTTTTATCCACATAAAGGAAAAGTTGGCGGAGCTTTCTGCTGCAATATGCCGTTTGTGAAACAATCACGCGTATTAACTAATTTTGATGGAGGACTTGGAGACGTAGTTACTTTGGCTCATGAACTTGGACATGCATATCATGGATTAAACATTGAAAGTCATAGACCATTAAATTGGGAGTATTCTATGCCAGTTGCAGAAACGGCAAGTACATTCAATGAAAATATCATTATGAATGCAGTGATTGATGAAACAGAGGATAAAGAAGTTAAACTAGGTTTGATTGAAAATCAGCTTCAAGACTTATGTCAGATCATCTGTGATATTTATTCTCGTTACTTATTTGAAAAAGCCGTATTTGACAGAAGAAGTGATGAGTTCTTATTCAAGGATCAATTAAATGAAATCATGTTGGACGCACAAAAACAAGCTTATGGCAATGGACTTGATCCAAATTGTTTACATCCATATATGTGGGTTTGTAAATCGCACTACTATTCTTCAGATCTAAGTTATTATAACTGGCCATATGCTTTTGGTGGATTGTTTGCGCGAGGCTTAGTTGTGAAATATCAAGAAATGGGTAAAGAAAAATTCGTTCCTAAATATAAAGAGATGTTACACACAACAACGGTTGCATCGGTAGAAGATACAGCTAAGGTATTGGGTATTGATTTAACGGATGAAGCTTTCTGGATTTCTGCATTAGAAACCGCAAAATCAAGAATTGAAGAATTTATCGAATTGTCGAAATAATTGCTTGGAAACAAGCAATTTTTTCTGCAAAAGTTCACAAATGATGATATAATCTACTGCGTTCGAATTTTTTCAAGGAGAGATTTAATGAGTACAGAAATGTTGATGAAAAATAGAGAACGTTTTATTAAAAACGTAAACAGTAATGAGAATGGTGCGGCCGCCCTTTCTTTAAGATTATTTTGTTACGCTAGATCTATGGCAGTAAAAAACCCGTATGCGCAAACGCATGACTGGATATATGAAAACGAATTGACTAGTGCCCAAGCCAATCAATATGTATTCCGCTTACTGGATGGAAGTACAGAAAGACCATCTATGGATATGTTGATTCGTAAATTAAAAAGTGTTCGTTTGGTTCGTGATAGTGAAATGAATGGTAGAAAAATTTATGTTATCAAGTTCACGGATATCGAAATGGAAGAATTGATGAACAAGAGCATTATTGATAAGCCAAGCGAAAAGTTATTAAAAGAAAAGAAGTCTTCTGTAAAGAAAGAAAGAGAAGAAGTAGTAAATTCATCTTGGAAGGACATCTTTTTGAAAAATAGTAAAGGTGAAAACTTACAGATGTTACGTTTCTGGTTCTATATTCAGTATAATGCTGAAAAGAATGGCAAGAAATATGTTTCTAGAAGCATAGCGTTAAGTGAAAGTGCGATTGAATATGTGTATAGGGGTATTCCTAAAAGAATGGAAGTTTTGCAGGATTTATTTGCACAAATGAAACAGATGAAGCTGGTTAAAGAAGATGTAGTTAAAAACGAAATAGTAGTTCGTCCAGCTAAACTAGAAGGCTTAGAAATCAAAAATTATATTAAGGATAAGCCTGTTGATTTAATGAGCTTTAATTACACGAATGTATAAGAAAACGACGAGATTTAGATCTCGTCATTTTTACATATTTTATAATTGTTTTTGCCTGTTCGTTTTGTTTGATACAAAGCTTGATCGGCATGGCGATACAGTTTCATAAAGGTTGTTCCATCTTTAGGTGCAAAGGCAATTCCAATACGGATGGATAATTTGAAATCTTTTAATTCTTCAATCTTTAATTCATTGACTTTTTGAAGTAGAGACTGAATTCTACATTCATCAATATTTTCATCTTGAATTAGAATAATAAATTCATCTCCTCCAATTCTTCCAACAATATCACTCTGTCCAAAATGATTTTTAAAGAGTAAGCCCAAGTTTTCTAAGACTTTATCACCTGCCGCATGACCATAATTATCATTAACAGATTTAAAAGCATCTACATCAAGAATCAAAAAACAACAGTGTTCTTTATTATTTAGTTTTTGATCAATGAGTTTTTGCGTTGTTTCCTTATTGAAAACGGAAATTAATGGATCAATTTCAGATAAATGAATCAAATACTTATTTTCTCTTGAACTTGAATGAGCCAAATACATCATAAGACTCAATACGATCAATCCTAAAAATGTTGCCAATAAAGTTTCATAGTATAAATATATATGATTCTTGAGTCGCATGAACCGGTACAATATAGCCGACCATCTAATCATTGATTTTTAGTGGGGAATAAGCTAAATATAAAGATTCTTTCTTTTTTGTCTGAATCAAGACAAGATCTGATTTTTGATTCTTAAAGTCGGTTTTGATTTTCTTTTGATTACAGACATTAAATAAATTATCGACTGTATTTAGTTTATGTTTTTTTTCATACTGTTTATTTCTAGTGATTAGATTTCCATCTTGATCGACAATAAAACTTTTTCCATGTCCCTCAAACAGATCATCAAACAACATATTGCCTAGTTTTGTGACATTGTAAGAACCGCCTACTACACCAATGACTAGTCTATCTCTAAAGATGAGCACGCATAAAATAACACGTGTTTGTTGATCAACACTGCTTTCTAAAGGATTTGAAAGAGATTGTTTGCCTTGCATAGATTCTTTAAATATCGACGATGAGCTACATTTTTTATGACTTCATTATCATATAGAGCATTTCCATTTGGATCGATGATTGCCGTTCGATTTAAATCTGAATTATGCATAAAGACTTGAATTAAAGAAACATTATCCTCTGAAAATAAATCTCGAGATTTAGATAGTTCTTGTGCAAGTACATTTAAATAGGAATAGTGGATATTTAATATTGTATTTAAATGCTCACTTTGCCTTACAATATTGGTAATCAAGGTTTTTCTAGAATTGTTTTCAACCGCAATTGAAACGCGTTAAAGAAGATCACGATTCCCATAATCAAAGTCAAAATGAAAGTGATAATTGCGACAATATAGTTCGTAATGAATTTATTTCTTTGAAAATAATGATCTTTCATATGGGAACTCCTTTTTCTAATTATACTAAGAAAAATGGTAAAAGAATATTGAATTATATAAGACTAACCATAATTTGTGAAATCAATCACATTTTCGTGTATTATATAAGATATAAAGAAAATTGCTCCCAACATTAAGAGAATTCTGCGTGAAAGGTGCTTATAAGAAATTTGTAAGTAGAACTAAGGCTATGCTCTTTTTGTGTGTGGAGTATAGCTTTTTTCTTTAAGAAGGAGATGAATATGGAAACACGTGTTGCCGTGATGGGAATTATTGTAGAAGATACAAATGCAGTGAATCTATTGAATGAAATTCTTCATGAATATAGTGAATATATTATTGGAAGAATGGGAATACCTTACAAACAAAAACATATAAGTGTAATTTCAATTGCGTTAGATGCCCCACAAAATACAATTGCTGCTTTGGCAGGTAAATTAGGAAATATACAGGGAATTAGTGTGAAAGCAGCCTATTCCAATGTGATTAGCCATGATTGAAGCATATCGATTGCTTGATAAACTTGAAAGAGAACACTCTTTAAGTTTATTAGAATATAAAACTTTAATTGAAGCCGAAAATGATGCTTTACGCTTATATGCTGCTAATAAAGCGAAAGAACAAGCTACGTTAATATATGGGAATTCAGTCTATGTACGTGGACTTATTGAAGTAGGAAATTATTGTCGCAACGACTGCTTCTATTGTGGAATTCGCAAGTCCAATTTCAATTGTGATCGCTATATATTAGTCGAAGAAGATATTCTGCATTGCTGCAAAGAAGGTTATGAACTTGGTTTTCGCACTTTTGTTTTGCAAGGTGGCGAAGGAATTTATAAAAAGGATTTTGTCACAGATGTAGTTCAAAAGATTCGTAGTGAATATCCAGATTGTGCGATTACCCTTTCTTTAGGTGAAGAAGATAGAGATACATATAAGGCTTGGTTTGATGCGGGAGCCAATCGTTATTTATTAAGACATGAAACGGCTAGTAAAAATCATTATGAAAAGTTGCATCCAAAAAATATGTCTTTTGATCATCGTATGCAGTGTTTAAAAGACTTAAAGGAAATTGGCTATCAAGTAGGATGTGGCTTCATGGTAGGTTCACCTTATCAGACAAGTGAAACTTTGGCGATGGATTTGAAGTTTATTGAAACATTTAAACCTGACATGTGTGGTATTGGTCCTTTTATTTCGCAAAAGGATACACCGTTTAAAGATATGACATGTGGAACTTTGAATCAAACTTTATTCTTATTGTCTTTGATTCGTTTGATTCAACCAAACATTTTACTTCCTGCTACAACAGCTTTAGGAACGATTGATCCTCAAGGAAGAGAAAAGGGAATTCTTGCAGGGGCCAATGTAGTTATGCCTAATTTATCGCCGGTGAGTGTCAGAAAAAAATATGCATTGTATGATAATAAAATTTGTACAGGCGAAGAGAGTGCAGAATGTAAAGATTGTTTATCAAGACGTATGGATTCAATAGGATACAAGATCGTAACTGATCGTGGAGATATTAAAAAATAAAAGAGGAGATATAAAAAATGAGTAATTATAACCCAAAATCATTAAAGGCAGAAGAATTTATTAGTCATGAAGAAATTCTTGAAACAATTGAATATGCCGAAAAGAACAAACACAATGTGGAATTGATTGATCAAATTTTAAATAAGGCTCGTCCACAAAAGACAGAGCATGGTGTTCATTGTGAAGGTTTAACACACCGTGAAGCAAGTGTACTTTTAGCTTGTGACATTCCTGAAAAAGTAGAAGAAATGTATAAGCTTGCCAATGAAATTAAACAAGCATTCTATGGAAATCGTATTGTGATGTTTGCCCCATTATATTTATCAAATTATTGTGTAAATGGATGTGTATATTGCCCTTATCACATGAAGAATAAACATATTAAACGTATTAAATTAACACAAGATCAGATTCGTGATGAAGTTATAGCGCTTCAAGATATGGGACATAAACGTTTGGCTATTGAAGCAGGCGAAGATCCAGTACACAATTCAATCGAATATATCTTGGATTCTATTAAAACTATTTATTCGATTCAACACAAGAATGGTGCAATTCGCCGTGTCAATGTAAATATTGCGGCTACAACGGTAGAAAACTATCGTAAATTAAAGGAAGCTGGAATAGGAACTTATATCTTATTCCAGGAAACATACAATAAAAAGAGTTATTTAGAGTTGCATCCAACAGGACCTAAACACGATTATGACTATCATACAGAAGCTATGGATAGAGCCATGGAAGGTGGAATTGATGATGTTGGATTGGGTGTATTATTTGGTTTAGAAGGCTATCAATATGAATTTGCCGGCTTAATGATGCATGCAGAACACTTAGAAGCTGTTCATGGTGTAGGTCCACACACAATTAGTGTGCCTCGTGTAAAACATGCAGATGATATTGATCCAGAAGCGTTTGATAATAGTTTGGATGATGAAATCTTTGAAAAGATTGTAGCATGTATCCGTATTGCCGTTCCATATACTGGAATGATTATTTCTACACGTGAATCCCAAGAAGTTCGTGAAAAAATGCTTCACTTAGGTGTATCTCAAATTAGTGGTGCAAGTCGTACATCTGTTGGTGGATATACAGAAGAAGAGCGTCCTCATGATTCAGAACAATTTGATGTATCTGATCAAAGAACATTAGATGAAGTTGTGAACTGGTTGATGGAGTTAGGTTACATTCCATCTTTCTGTACGGCATGTTATAGAGAAGGAAGAACAGGAGATCGTTTCATGTCTTTGTGTAAGACAGGACAAATTCAAAATTGTTGTCATCCTAACGCATTGATGACTTTATGTGAATTTTTAGTTGACTATGCGAGTGAAGATACAAAGAAAATTGGTTTTGATTTGATTGAAAAAGAATTGAACAAGATTCCAAATGCGAAAGCTCAACAAATTGCTCGTGACAATGTGGATGTGATCAAGTCAAGCAATCGTAGAGATTTCAGGTTCTAATTATGTCTAATTTAAATAGTACGATAAGCGCAAATCGTACACACATTGGATTTTTCGGTTTAAGAAATGCTGGAAAATCCAGTGTAGTCAATGCGATTACCAACCAGAGTATGTCTTTAGTTTCGAATATAAAGGGAACTACGACAGACCCTGTAAAGAAATCAATGGAAATCTTGCCGATTGGACCTGTTGTGATTGTGGATACGCCGGGTATGGATGATGAAGGTACTTTGGGTGAATTGAGAATCAAAAGAACGTTAGAAGTTTTAAAAACAATGGATATGGCCGTACTGGTCGTTGATGCGAATGTAGGTCTACAAAAAATAGATTTGGATTTGATTGACATGTTTAAAGAAAATAAATTACCTTATTTTATAGTTTTTAATAAGTGTGATTTGATTGAAGAAAAGAAAGAACTGGCTTCTAATGAAATTTATGTGAGTGCTCTAAACAATGACAATATAGATGGATTAAAACAATTGTTGGCTAGTGTCGTAAAGAAACAGGAAGAAAAGACAATTATTGGTGATTTAATTGATTCGGGCGATGTTATTTTGCTTGTGATTCCAATTGATCAATCGGCTCCTAAAGGAAGATTGATTTTGCCTCAACAACTTGTATTAAGAGATATTTTAGATCATCATGCGATTGGTATGACTTGTCAGGTAGAAGAATTGGATGCAACCTTAAAGAAGGTTACTCCAAAACTGGTTATTACAGATTCCCAGGCTTTTAACAAGGTAAGTCAAATCGTAGATAAATCTATTCATTTAACTTCTTTCTCTATTCTTATGGCACGCTTAAAAGGAAGCTTATCTACAGTGCTTGAAGGGGCCAATCAATTGGATCATCTTCAAGATGGGGATTGTGTACTGATTAGTGAAGGGTGTACGCACCATAGACAGTGTGGTGATATTGGTACGGACAAGCTTCCAAAATGGATCTTGAATTATACAAAGAAGAATATAACTTTTGAATTTACTTCTGGACAAGGATTTAAAGAAGATCTTTCGAAATATAGTGTTGTGATTCATTGTGGTGCATGTATGTTGAATGAAAAAGAAGTGCAGTCTCGCGTAAAGGAATGTAAGAAACAGCATGTGCCATTCACAAATTATGGTATTGTGATTGCGAAAATGAACGGGATATTAGATCGTTCAGTAGAGGTGTTTTAAGGTGAAGAAAGTATATATATCTGCCGATATTGAAGGCATTTGGGGAAACAGTAATCCGGCAAATACAGCTAAGAATGGATACTTATATTCTGAATATTGTACAAATATGATGAATGAAGTAAATCTTGTGATTGATTTATTGTTTCAAAATGGCGTAGAAGAAGTTGTGGTCAATGATAGTCATGGAAATATGGATAATCTTCTTCCTTCAAAATTAGATCCTAGAGCTGCTTTTGTGTCCGCAAATGGAGCTTATAAGGAATTTGGAATGATGGAAGGTTTAGATGATTCTTTTGATGGAGCATTATTTATTGGATATCATTCTCGCTGTAATTCACCAGGCGTTATGGCTCATACGATTTGGGGTACTATGGTACGAAAAATTGTAGTAGATGGGAAAGAACTTGGTGAAAGTGGCTTAAATCGATTGTTGGCAAACGAATTTGGAGTGCCAGTTATCTTAGCAAGTGGTGATAGTGAATATGGTAAGCAGGTAGAAGAAGAACTTGGTTGTGTATTTGTGGAAACAAAGAAAACGTTAAACAATCAATGTGCTTTATGTTGCAGCTTTAACGAGTTGAAGAATAGATATACTAAGGGTATTCAAGAAGCTTTAAAAACAGATGAAAAACCAGCTATATCTTCATCTCACACAATGGAAATAACATTCCATCATAGTCGAAATGCGGATTTTGTATCTCGTATGGACAATGTAGAAAAGATGGATGATTGTACGGTTCGTATCGAAAAAGAAACATATAAAGATTTATATGCCTTGATGCGTTTTGTGATTAAAGTATGTAATGCGTATGTCTAAAATAAGAAAACCATTCTAGTGTGGCGTCTAGAATGGTTCCTTTTTGTTTATTATAATTTTTTAGGAGAGAGATATGAATATTGGTTTATTTTCTATATTCATTGCCTTATCTTTAAGG
>OLPZ01002113.1_pt1 | contig 11920 bp, 6 predicted proteins | sample 1672711 | NCBI WGS metagenome assembly OLPZ01 (sample SAMEA3136716, study PRJEB25190) | human gut metagenome
ACCTTTCCCTTTTCCTTCAACAGTAATCACACCTTTTTGACACATTTCTTTCAACAGCTTTGTTGTCTTTGATTTGCCAAAAGGTACATATGGTGCAACTTCGCTAATGGGCTTCAGCATCGTCTTGCTTAATAGCTTATAGATCACGATTTCATCTTTTGTCAGATCAACATTTTTTTCAAATATCGGAAGCATAATTTTTATAGCATTCTCTGAAACTTCAAAATCCGGTTTTATCAAAGCTTCCGCATACAGTTGTTTTATTCTTGTAATTCCCGTTCCGAATATCTCTACAAATCCTAATCTGTAAAATACATTGGCAAGATTTCTATTTCTTAAAACAGAAAGTTTGCCTGCCAAATATTCTACTTCCGTTATTCCAGACGGCAACCCGCCAGGAGAAACAATTTCGATTCGATCATCGAACATCGAAACTCTGATTTGCGAATCCACATCCCATACTCTATGAATCAGAGCATTGGCGATTGCTTCTCGGAAAGCAGCTTCCGATATTTTCTCCATTTTCTTTCGATCAGCACCTTGTATTACTTCATATTGGTAATAGTCTCTAAATACCTCAAGTGCCTTTTCATATACCTCTAAAACCGATACATTTTCAAACGTTGATCTCTTTTGAATGATGCTGATGTTTTCTCCGAATTTGACAATATCAATTCCAGGAAAATGATTTTTATCTGCCAAAAGTCCCGCCGCATTATTGAATCCATTATCATCGTTATACAGGTTCAATGTCTTCAGTGTGTCCTTATCAAAATTTTCGATCCGGATATTTTCTTTCAGCTTACGGCATAAAATTTCAAAAGACAACTCCTGGTCTTTGCAAGGCAATTCTTCAAATCGAATGTTTTTCCCATCCAACACAAGTCTTGAGAACTCCAGAGTGTCTACCTCTATCGTTGCTGTATCATTCCGCTTGTATGCTTTCGATTTATATAGATACGGCTTCTGAAGTCCGCTTTTTACAGTAAGTTTTATCGTTTGGTCACTATTCTGTATCTCAAGCATATAGTCTGGCTGCGGTGTAATGCTGTCGTTGATTTTATTTTCAATATCCAAACAAGCTTGCTTGGCATCCGGCAAACCTTTTATATTTCCATCATCATCTACACCAAAAAGAATGGTTCCACCATCATAATTTGAAAAGGCACTGACTGTCTTTAAAAATGTGTTCGTAATCGTTTCTTTGAACTCTAATGTTCTCGTTTCACGCATATCAATCGCCTCCATTTCGCTCTTATTGAATATATTATATGCAGAAATACGCAAAAAAACAATCGTATTTTTTTACGATTGCTTTTTTGATTGTTTTTAGTGTATATCCAAAAGTATCTGTTCCTAAGCCGCAACTAAATGCCCTGCAACTTGATTTCAACACACTCTTTTTGTGTCTCTTTGTCTTTTGCAATTTTGAAATCATCACCAAGTGTAACAGAAAAGTCGAACCCTTTCTCTTCTTCACGGATAAAACCAGTTCCATTTTCAATGTCCTCTGCATCTCCTTGTTGAAGTTTGAGCCTTGCAGAGAACCATCCTTTTAATATAATCTTTCCTTTTTCGATTTTCCAATCAGACAATACCATCTTTGGGAAGTCCAGAAGTTCAACATATTCTGCCAATGAATCGAAGTACTCTGATTTATATTTCTCTGCATACTCAAAAATAGCATTCTCTTGTGTCTGAGAAAATCCTTCTATCTGAGCAATACAAGAAATACAAATATCAGAAACCTGTTTTAGAAGCAAGTATGCAGATTTGAAAACACCTTGCCACTCTTCATCCAACGGGCTTATTATTTCATGAAATAAAGCATTTCTCAAAGCATACACATAATTAGCAAACCAATCTACAGCCTTTATTACAATTAGTGATGCATATTCACCTCTGCGTGTTGCATAAATATTTTCCCGATCTAAACGGCTAAAACCATTGAATGGGACTTGATATATGATTGCATAAGAATTCGGGACAGCCAGTGGGTCTACTTCGTGAGGATATCTGTAGTTGTCCTCAAATCTAAGTCGAAGCGCTGCGTCCAATCGCAAACAAGCATCTTTAATTTTTCCAGTAACAGTTTGATTAAACCCCTTCTTCGGAAGTGTTACGTCAATGTAATGCCGAAGGTTGTCCGAAATCTCTCTCATAACAGCGTCATAAAAGTCATGCATAAATTGTGTCTCATTAATAACAGGATTTTGATAACGATGCTTCTCTACAATTGTACGGATGATCGGCCGCAGATCAATTTCTTTTTTGACGCTCTCGTTATACTTTGTTGTGCGAAACTGACCGGATATACCCAAGTAGAATTTGAGAATGTGCTTATCAACAATATGTAATTTTGCTTGATATCTTTCTTTCAAATTTCCATCCTTATCCAAGTCAACAGTCTTCTCCTCATAGGAAAACTCACGATTGATTTGGAAGAAAGTCTGGAAGAAATACTGTGGAAAAACATCCATTACTTTTCGCATACTGATAGGGTACATCGCAAAAAGTTCTTGAGCAAAATCGTCCGTATTGATATTCTTTTGTACGAAAGGCATAATACCTTCTTTATAAGCATTCAGAAATGGTTTGTCCCCTCGTGGCATACCGTCTTTTGTAAAAACCTCAACATCGGGGTTTAGTTCTCGCAAAACGGCGATAAATGTAAACCATGTTTTTATGAACAATGTTACAAAATCAGATTCCGTAATTGCTTTCCATTGTTCGTATTTTCTATCTATCTGCATATCACTGTCCTACCTTGCTTTTCAGCCATGCCATCGCAATATCTTCTCCTTGTTCGATTGCCAGCTCAATAGCCTGTTTTGCATACTTAAAAAGCTGCTTGGACTGACGGCGGAGTACAAAAGATCTTTGAACCATTGTTGCAATTTCCTTCTGTTTATCCATTTCCAGCACAGGAATAATAACATTTTCAATTTCAGATGGTTTCCAATGCTGAATAACGGCTCCGCTTACATCACGCTCAGCCTGAATTTGTACAACAGGTGAGTTGAGTACTAATGTTAAATAATCTGGAAGGATTTCGCTTGTATCTTTAACAGTTAAGTGTAGCAGCGCTCCAGATGTAATGATATCTTCATCATGCTCCAACTTGTATGCAATTCCTACACTACCATCCTTTGAAAAAAGAATCGTATCTTTCTTTGGATATAGTGCTGCTGCATTTTTGACAACATTGTTTGAAAGATAAATTTCCGGTGGTGTAATCTCATATTTAGAAACATCGCTTACACGAATAAATGGAATCCCTTCATCTCGATATGCTTTGCTACCTGGTTCAATAGATTTTGCGATTTTTACAATACCATGGTTGCCTCCAAGCTTTTTGGTTTTTAACGTAGCTAAAGTTTCAAACAACACATTATATTTGGGTTGATAGTATTCTGCATCTAATCGACCTGTTACTTTGAAACTATCTCCAAAGTTTTGTACTGATATTGTACTTTCTGAAATTGTATTGAAAGATATTACCTTTGTCAGATATTGTTGTGCATCTTCATAAACGGATACCGCTTGTTGTGTATATTCATAGATTGAACGCACAAGTTGGCATATTTGATTTTGAAACATTTTTCCAAATACAGGAATAAATAATTGGTCAAAATCTTCCAGAAGTAACCCTGTTTGAGCCGCCCCACGCTTAAATTTCTGAATTTGTACCTGTCCATACTTAGTTTTTATATAAACAAGCAAAAGCTCCGGTACAATACCAGCATTTTTAGAACGCATTATAGACAGCTTACAACTACATGTAGCTGGATTTTCGGAAGTAACCATTGCACTATTTCCAACAATTGCACCTACTATGGACATTAGAATATCGCCCTTTTGTAGATGAGATCGGCGCATTTGTGGCTTGTCGAATGTGGTACGATCAATCATCAAGGGAGAAGCATTTTCAATAAATAGGTTATAAATATCCTGTCCTCTATAATAAGGAACTCCGATCTCGCAAAAACTATCTGAAATGCTCATATGGTTGCCATCGGATACATAGAAACAATCGGCAATTGATTTTTTATTCCAAGAGGAAAGAACTTTGTCTACTGCAACATGTTCTTTCTTATAAAACTCGGCATCTATACGCTTAGTGCGTTCCAGAGATGAAAGATTCAATTCAGTAATTTCATGCCCATCCACCAAAGACTTGTATTTCGCTTCATCGAAAGGTTCAACAGATGGGCTTATCGAAAAAAACTTAAATTCTCTTTCTTTGCAAATTCAATAAAAGCTTCTGCGATACCATCTTGCGTCAGACCATCGTGATTATATAAATCGTGGTCAACGATTAGATGACCGTGACTATCGAGCTTGTTTTCACCAGTAACAGGGTCTTTCACATAAATCTTATCACCGGAGTTATCCTTGCTCGGTTTCTGCATAGTAGCAAAGAAAATCGGATAATCATCCTTTTTCGGGCACAGCTCATCATCCCACTTCTGCACAAACAGAACCGAGGTTTTAGTTCCTGTATGAGGTTTGAACACATTGCCATGTAATCCAACAACGGCAAGGATTCTGCAGCGTTCTACAATAAATTCGCGGATATATTTATCACTGGAATTATTGAAACGCCCCTGTGGAAGAACAACAGCCATACGGCCACCCGGTTTCAAGAAATTCAGATTGCGCTCAATAAACAATACATCACGGCCAACTTTCTTTTGCCACTTTCCAGCACTGTTTTTACCAAGTTCGTAATGAGAAATAATTGTGTTTTCTTTGATATCGCCAGCAAACGGAGGATTGGCCATCACAAGGTCAAACTGGAACTGGCTATAATCCTTCACGCCAGCAGGCTGAAGTTTTTTCAATTTTTTAAAACCTTCATTGTAGGTATCAATCCAGTCTTCCTGCTTAGTAGCTTCACCCCAACGAGAATAGTCCAGTGTATTCAGATGAAGCACGTTAGTCTGACCGTCACCGGCGATCAAGTTCAGTGTACGAGCGACACGAACAGTCTTTTCATCAAAATCAATGGCAAAGACATTGTCTCTAACAAAATTAGTTTCTTCAGGAATGCGTTCTGCGGCAGTAAAGCCGTCACCTTCAGGAAGCCCTTTTCCTCTGCGGATATCTTTCCAAACCTTAAAAATACTATGGACTGTGAAGCCGGAGCTGCCACAGGCGGTGTCAATGATTTTATCTTTTATGGTCGGGTTCATCATCTTAACGCACATATCAATGACATAACGTGGCGTAAAATACTGTCCCTTTTCCCCTTTTTGAGCTTTACTCATCAGATATTCAAAAGCATCATCGACAACATCAAGATTGTTGTTAAACAGCTTAATATCCTGCAGAGAAGCCACACAAACGGCGAGATGAGAAGGAGAAAGCAGAATTTTGCTTTCATCTGTGAATATACCTTCCCATTTCTTTTTAGCATCATCAAATAAACCCTGAATTTTCTCTTTCAGTTCATAATCAGTATTCCCGTTGTTGCGGAACTGCAGATATGCAGTGGGGTCGTTAGCACAGATCAACTCATCATACAGTTTAGCAAAGATCAGCTTGAAGATCTCCTCAAAAGAATCCACGCCAGCACTGGCCAGAACTTCATCTTCCATCTCTTTAATCAGAGCACGAAGGGATTTCTTCTGGGTACTGATTTTATCTGTTCGCTTCAAATCTTCGTAAGTAAACTTCTCATTGATGATATCGGAAAGTTTCTGCGTAACCTTAGGAATATCACTGATTTCTTCGAAGAAATTGGGATCTTTTCGGTTGTAGCAAGAAATTTGTTCACCATTTGTCCAGACTCCAATAGGTGCGCCTGTAGCATTGCAGTAAGATTTCAGTTGTTCCTTGCCATCAGTGAGTTTCGGCTTTTTCAACTCTACAATGATATACGGCACCATAGGGCGATCTTTATCCATTATAGTGATGTCTGCTCGTTTTACCTCACGACCAAAGTGAATTGGAGTTTCCAGTTGAATCCGACTGGCTGCATATCCATATTCGTTCATCAATTTGTAAATATAAAGCTGTCGAACAGCTTCTTCGGGAGTAAGCTTGATTTCTTTGTTTCGGATTGCGCAAGTGATATAAGGAGCCTTCGCTCCACGGACTGTTTTCATAAAAATGCGAGACTCTATTGCAGATTTTGTCTCGTCATTGAAAAGAGTATCATCATATGTAGTCTTTTTAAATAGATCATTCAGCGTCATTTTGGGTTCCTCCATTTTTGCTTTTAGATTTTTTCCATTTATCTGCCATGCGGTTTGATAGGTACTCCTCAGCAGCTTTATTGAAAAAATCTGCAAAGCTACTTCTATCGTATGCCAGTGCTGCTTTTAGTTCTGTATGCAGTTCATCTGGCATTCTGAACTGCACTTGTTTTGTTCGATCACTCAATAAACAACATCTCCCCTCAATCCAAATAATATCATTATATCTTAATATTATGATATCATTTGTGGCTAAAAAGTCAATTAAAATCACGCATAAAATCCCCCCAAAAGTCTTATTGTTCCATCGATAGACTGCATTATTCCCTACGGCAAGCAATATATCCACAGATTTTGTCAATTAATAAATTCATACACACTTCTATAATTTCTGTGCATGAATTTTCTTTAAAATCCATATTTTTTAAAGAAAAAGACTGGATGTCACTTTTCTCACAAAGTAACATCCAGTCCCATCTATTTTCTTTTACGGCAGAACCAGCTCATTCATCATAATCTCTTCCGCCCGATTGCAAATGCTGTTCATGGCTCTTACCCATGCCATCTGATTTTTCTCTTTCAGTCCATCCGTCACATTTTCCGCTTCCTGCATCTGCCTGATAATCCGCTGCAATCTGTTCTGAGCCTGTTCGTTAAGGTCAGCAAGATAAGTCCAGAGCTGCCCTGTCAGAAGCAAATCGTTGAAGATCATCGGATCATGTTCTTCCAAATAATCCCGATGCATCCGTCCATATTTCCCAATAGACCGTTCTTCATCTGTAGCTTCCAGCGCCGGAATATAGTAATCTCCTATCAATTTATACATAATACCATTTTCTGTGATTTTGCCTTTCATATCCGTAACCTCGATTCTTGATTTTTATGTCACATCGAGACTCATTGGTGTAGTAGTGGTGTAGTAACACGCTCTGCAAACCCGAAAACCATTGATATTACTGGACTTTTAGAGATTTCTGCACGTATTGCCGTGACACACAGAATGATTGCTGTAATTTTCTTAAAACAACAGCTCCATCTGATCCCCCACTTCAATTCTCGCAGTGACAAGTTCATCCGGTTCTTTCCCTCTTTTGTGTTCGGCTTTCAGGTACTGGGTACCGCCTCTCAGACTTGCAGCGATCAGATTCAGCACATATATATTGTCAAAACGATTATAGATGGACTCTCCGCCCAGACCGGTAAGGCAGATAAGCTGTGTGTTGCTCTTTTTTGCCATATCCATCAGTGGGATCAGCAGATGGGAGGCATTGGTCTGTGCGAACGGGTTGTCCATGATCAGAACCTTTCCCTCATTTTTATCTGCAAAAATGTCCGTATCATCCCGTCTCATATAATACAGAAGGCTGGACAGGATTACAAATGCAGACAGAAATCCTTCTCCGCCTGAGTTTCTGGAAACCTCTTTCCATGTAATCGGATATTCCCTCTGGGCTTCGATCTTATAAAGATGGATCTGTACATTTCCGATTCCTACCACCTGATCATAGAGATTTCTGGTAGTAATACCGGAGCCGAAAAACTCCTGTGCGTTCTCATTTTTCTCGAAAAGTTCCACGCCTTCCATAGTGATCTTATCAATAAAGTCTTCCAGACGCAGACGGTAAAGCCCTGCATTTTCTTCCCAGTCCGGAAGCTGGATCTTTAACATTTTGATATTTCTTTCCCTTATGGTGATGGTTGAATTATGGTCGATTTTTCCAAGGTTACTGTGGATTTCCCGGACATAATCCTCCAGAAGTTCTGTGATACGTTCCTTCTCCCTCTCTACTACAGAAATATCAACCTCCAGCTTCTCCATAAGGCTGTCATAGGACTGCACTGTAGTTTTTAACTGAGTCAGAACACGCACTGCATCATCGGAAAGCTCCAGCATCTGTTCCAGCGGTTTCCTGTAAAAATCATCCTGAAAGCTTTCCATACGGACAATCTTATTCAGCGTGCGCACCAGTTCTTCCTTCTTCTGTCCGGTATCCCGCATTTTCTGATTATAATCCCTGATCAGGATTCCCTTGCAATTTCTTAATTCTTCCGCAGACAGATTCTCCGAAACCGGCTCATGGTCTTCTGCAGCCACAGGAATCAGTTCATTATACTCTGATAAAGCAGTCAGATTCTCTTCATAGCTGCGAAGCTTTCCGCTCAAAAACTCCTCCTGCTTCTTCTCTTCTTCCTTCTCATAAAGAAGCTGATTTTTCCTTGCCTGAAAATCCTGTCCCTGAATCTCATCCTTTGGCAGAGGTTTCTCCATGCCACAGACAGAATGAATTCTTTTTGTCAGTTCGCTGATCTTACTCTGAGCCACTGCTGCCTTTTTGTCTGCATCATTCCACTGCATATCCTTTGTCTGGATCTTTCTGCGGAAATCTTCCAATACTCCCTCCTGATGTGACTCTTCTTTTCTGTCATAGATCACGCCGGACCACTGTTCAGGCTTTAAGTGATATTTTTTCTGAAGATAATCCAGATCTTCCTTTTCCCTCTGATAGCGTGCAGCAGACCTTCGCTCCTGATCTTCCAGATTCTTCAGTTCCTGTGAAAGAACAGAGGTGATTGCTTCATAACGTGCTTCCATCTGCTCCGTTGACATGCTGGCAAATCCAAATTGCTGGCTCTGCTGTTTCCTGACCTCATCTGACTCTCTGCTGCCTGCCTCATATGACGCATATCTGGTATATTTTTCATCCAGTTTGTCTTTTTCTCTCTCCAGCATATTCAGATTATGCTCCAGAGTCATTTTCTCCTCCAGAAGCTTTTCCTGTCTGTCCTTTGCAAGCTTCTGGTTTTCCCGGAAACGAGTTTCATCCTTTTTACATTTTTCAAGTTCATTTCGATTATTTTCATAGAAAGCATAATCTTTTTCCAACTGGGAAAAATCTTCCAGACGCTGTTTCTGACGGTCAATTTCCGCAGCAGATTTTATGAGCAGATTCTGCAGCTTTTCATGTGCTGTCTTCAGACTGTCAAGCTCCTGCGCTGCATCCCGGATATCCTTTTCCAGAGATTTTTTCTCTTCCTCAAGAGTTTTCAGAAGCTCCTGGATTTCTTCCCATTTTTCTTTTGTTACAGACTGGTTTTTCAGTGTTTCCTGACGCTGAAAATACTCTGCGTATTCCTTTTTGCGCTGATCTACAGCCTGATTTAGTTTCTCCAATTCTTTCTTTTTCTCCCAGATCATTGCCTGAAGCTTTTCTTCATCCAGGAGGTTTTCATTAAACAGAATATAAAAGCTGATTCCAGGGAAATTTACGATTTTGTCTGTGTACTTTTCCTGAAATTCTTCTATTTTCTCACGCTCTACAATAGGCACAGGGAAGGATGTGCAGACGTTTCTGTCGTTTCGTCCCAGCTTCTCAATTTCCTGTCGGGTAAGGATCAGGGCATATGGCAGAAATGGATTCTTACGGACCAGCATCTGGTTTTTCTTCTGGGAGTATCCGTTCTTTTTCAGCCATTCCATACCATAAACTGTGTGAATTCCCAAATCATCCAGTTCTTTCTCCAGTTCCTCAGGAAGCTCCAGAACCTTTCCGCTGGTAAGGCTTAAATATTCTTTTTCCAGAGAATCCTCTTCCTTTTCCAGATTCCGCCGCAGCTCCTCCAGCTCACGCAGTTTTCGCACAGAATTCTCCAGTATCCTGTCAGTATCCAGAAGATGGCGTTCCTCCATATCCAGATATTTCAGGATATTCTTCCTTATTTCCAGTTCATTCTGATAGAGCTGATAGGTATGTTCCTGGTTCTCTGTCTCTGACTTTTTATGAATCAGAGCCTCTTTCTTATCCTCCAGACTGCGCTCCTGACGGCGGATCAGCTCTTTGTCATCTTCCCATTTCTTCTGATTTTCTGTACGTTCCCTTACTGTTTTTTCCAGTTCCTGTTCGTACATCTGGCGACGGATTTCCAGTGTTCCGGCTTCATAGGTTCCCAGAATATTTCGTACTAATTCTTCCTGATACTTGGCATTATACTGGTTTTCCAGACGGGTATAGGATTCAATCTGGCTTTCCAGTTTTCCTTTTCTGCCAAAGCAGTCGCGGATCTTCTCTTCCAGTTCTTCGACTCTATTCGCCTCATCCTGTGCTTCTTTTCCCTTTTTCTGTATATTTTCAGACAGGTTTTCCTGCTGTTGTCTGTTATCCTGAATACGTTCTTCAAAAATGTTTTTCAAGGTCAGGCCAAGTGCTTTTCTCTCCGGTTCCAGATCAGCTCCCTGCTGTCTGGCAACTGCGATTTTCTCCCTGAGAAGATCCAGTTCCCCTTTTTCTTCTGACACAGAATCCTGCTGTCTGGCACATTGAAGAATATGAAGCTTCTTCTCTGTCTGTTCTGCCTGCCCCTGAAGATTTTCACGCTCCATATCGATCATATCACGGTTTCCGATATGAAGATTCTTCTCTTCCTCATAGTCATAGACCTGGCTGGAAAGCTCCTCGTATTCTACTCTGGAAAGCTTTTGATCCAGACCTTCCAGCACTTCTTTTGCATGATCATGAGCTTTCTCAGTCTGGCTTAAGAGTCCATTTACATCATGGATAAACCAGGCAATTTTATTCTGCTGTTTTCCTTCCTCTGTCTCCGCATTCTGATACTCTTCTGCCTGAGTCTGAATCCCATTTGCTTCTTCCTTAAACTGACGGATTGTGTCTCTTCGCTTAATTTTGGAACGGTTATCCTTATACTGTCCTGCATATTTTTCCAGAATAGACTGGAACTCTTTAATACGGTTCTTGTCCTTATTCAGTTTGCTCTCAATAGCCTCGAGAAACCATTTTTCTGTCAGCCCCTTTTCATCCTTGCAGTCCGCAAAAAGATCTGACAGTCCGGATTCCTTCAGATTGATTTTCTTAATAATAGTTTCCCATTCCTTATAATTGATCTGGTATTCCATCAGCTTATTGAAGTACTGGCGGGACTGAGCATAGTTTGTCAGATCATAATAGAAGAATTTCATATCCCTGTCTTTTTTGTAGGTTTCAAAAAGCTGTCTGCAGGAGTTAAAATTCTTCAGGATCATCTCTTTTTTGCCTTTTTCCACTACAGGAAGGTGGTGGATATCCTGAATACAGGGGCTCTGATATTCACTGACAATTCCAATAATATCCAGATTCTCTTTTCTGTCCTCTTCCATATCCTGGGATTTTCTGACCATAAGACCTGTGAGAACATAGCCTGCTCCCTGATCCAGTGCCCATTCCACCAGGATAAAGGATGGCTTATTGGTAGTAAAATAGCTTTCAAATAATCGGTCTTTGGTATTGCGATATCTTGGATGCACAAAGGGCGCAGTCAGCATCTGGACAAGAACAGATTTCCCACCGCCGTTCTGCAGAGAGATCAGTGTGCTTTCTCCATTAAAGTGCAGAGTTTCATCGCTGATGCGATATGCATTGTTATTGTAATTCACGTTGATCAGACGCACTGCATTAATCTTACTCATCTTTTACCACCCCCAGTACTCTCAGAACCCGCTGGTAATTGTTCTGGTTCAGAAGATTCCAGTCCATAAAATTATCCAGCTTTCTGGTTGTTTTTATCATCTCATCCTGCACCACATACTCGATCAGTCCCTGTTTCTGAAGGAACATCAGAATATTGTAGATAAAGCCTTCCTTGGTTGTCTTCATCCTGGAACCTCTGTCATCAGACTTCAGTGCCTCATAAGTTTCATAAAGGATTTTGAAAGAAATCCCTGCAGTATC
>OLPZ01002115.1_pt1 | contig 11911 bp, 11 predicted proteins | sample 1672711 | NCBI WGS metagenome assembly OLPZ01 (sample SAMEA3136716, study PRJEB25190) | human gut metagenome
AATCACTGAAGTCAGTGATGAACTAATTGAATTGATCTTAAAAGAACCAAGAATTTGTCATCACCTGCATATTCCGGTTCAATCTGCATGTGACGAAACACTACAAAGAATGAATCGACCATATACGATTGAAGAGTTTAAAAATAGAATCTCTAAAATTCGAAGCCAAATTCCTGATATTTCAATTTCAACCGATGTTATTACAGGCTTTGTCATGGAAAGTGATGAAGAATTTGAAACAACCTATCAAAATCTCAAAGAAATTGAGTTTTCATTCCTGCATGTTTTCCCATACTCTAAAAGAGATGGAACCAAAGCGGCCAGTATGAAAGGGGAAGTACATGGTACGATTCAAAAGGAAAGAACATCCAAATTATTAGAACTTTCTAAAGAATTGCGCCAAAAAGACATGGAGCGTTATCCAAATATTACGGTATTGATCGAACGCAATGAAGGGAATACATATTTTGGCTATACAAATCAATATCACCCTGCTCGCATAGAAAGTGATACAATACTATCTGGACGTATCTTGACTTCATGGGATACAATAGAGAATGGAACATATATTGTTAGAAAGAAGGCTTAATTATGCGTTTAAGCAAATTATTTAAAAATGCTCCAACTGTTAATATTACCGGCTTATGTTCGGATTCAAGAAAAGTAAAACCAGGAAATATCTACTTTTGTTTACCAGGCATAACACACGATGGACATGATTTTATCAATCAGGCTTTAGAAAATGGAGCTAAATGTATAGTCCATTCCAAAAAACTTGAAGAAATGAAAAGTGGTGCCGTTTATATTCGTGTTGATGATGTTATAGACGCGATGAACCAATGTGCACGCCTGTTTTATTCAAAACCGGCGGATAAAATGCTAATGTATGGTGTAACAGGTACAAATGGAAAAAGTACTATATCGAACATCATCCGAAATATACGTAATACGATTGAACCTTGCGGATATATCGGAACAATTTCCATCGAATATGGAAATGTCAAATTAGCTCCTGATTTGACAACACCAGATCCATTAGTACTGCACAAAACGATGTCTGATATGGTCCAAAAAGGGATGAAAGCCTGTGCTTTGGAAGTAAGTTCTCATGGCCTTGCACAGCATCGTGTTGATGCAATCAAATTTGATGTCGCCATCTTTACCAATTTTACTTATGATCATCTAGATTTTCATGGAACATTGGATAACTATTTTGAGGCAAAAAGTCTTTTGTTTAAAAATCTTGTAAAACAAGATGGAGTATCGATTTTAAATGTTGATGATGAAAAATATGAAGATCTAAGAAGTATTTCAAGAGCTAAAGTTATTTCTTATGGAATTGATCGTGAATGTGATTATCGTGCTATCAATGTTGTGATTGATTCACACTATTCTCGCTTTGATCTTGTTTATGGAGGAAAGACTTATAAAGTTAAAACCAATCTGGTTGCGACATATAATATTTATAATCTTCTTGCCAGCATTGCCGCTTTACATGAAACGGGAATGGATTTACAGGAAATCATTGATCAGTGCGATCATCTTCCTCAAATTGATGGACGTCTAGAACAAATAGATCTAGGACAACCTTATCATGTTGTCGTTGATTTTGCACATACGCCTGATGGTATGGAAAAGATCATGCAGTTTGGACGCCAAATCTGTAAAGATAAAAAATTGATTGCGGTCTTTGGTTCGGCCGGTAAACGAGATATTGCCAAACGTAAAGTATTTGGTGAAATTGCAGATCAATATTGCGATTTGATCATCTTAACTGAAGACGATCCTCGTGATGAAGATCCAAAAGAAATTGCCGATCAAATCAAAGAGGGAATTAAATCCACACAAAACATCTTTATTGAGGATCGTTATGAAGCCATACGTCAAGCTGTAGAAAATGCCAATGAAGGCGATGCGATCCTTCTATTAGGAAAAGGAGACGAATCTTTTATCTATCGAGAGAATGGAAGGGCTCCTTGGATCGGTGATAATGTTGCGGTTAAGGAATGTATTGAAAAATACACGAATCAAGCAGCATAAAAGTCTTGAATTTTTTAGTATTTTGATATATAATCATCTTGCTTAACTCGGGAAGGGAGGTTTGTTTATGCCAAAAGTAGTTGTTAAAGAAAACGAACAATTGGATGACGCTTTAAGAAGATTCAAACGTCAGGTATCTCGTAATGGCACCCTTGCTGAGGCGCGCAAAAGAGAATTTTACGTTAAACCAGGTGTACGTAGAAAATTGAAATCTGAAGCAGCACGTAAAGCTCGTAGAGGAAAATAATGAATCTGCATTTTATGCAGATTTTTTTCTTATAAGGAGGAACTTATTTGAATTACTATTCTTTTGATCTCTTGGATCGCACTTTGGATGAAGTGCAGATCTTTACAGGTTTTGAAGATTCTAATTTAGAAATCATAGAGAAACATTTTAAAACAAAGCTTTTAATTCGTTCTCATGAAATCAAGATAGAAGAAAATGAAAACACTGAATCTATTGTTCTCGTTATACAAAAATGCTTTGAGTTGATTGATACGCAACGAAAGCTTCATTCACAGGATGTAAGTTATCTTTGTACTTTGGCAAAAGAGAACAAATTAAAGGATTTTCATGTGGATCAATTACGACCAATAGGAAAGACCCGATCAGGAAAATTGATTTATCCTAAAACACTGGGGCAGGCTATTCTTTGCGATGCTCTGCGTAAAAACGACATTGTTTTTTCAACAGGCGTTGCCGGAACAGGTAAGACATATCTTGCGGTAGCATATGCCGTTCAATGCTTGCGTCAGGAAAAGAAACAAAGGATCATTTTGACTCGTCCGGCCGTAGAAGCTGGAGAATCTTTAGGTTTTTTACCTGGTGATATGAAAGAGAAAGTAGATCCATATTTAAGACCTTTATATGATGCCTTGTATGATATGTTAGGACAAGAAACAGTAGAGAAATATTTAGAGAAGCAGGTAATTGAAATTGCTCCTTTAGCTTTTATGCGAGGACGAACATTAAATGATGCGATCGTCATCTTAGATGAAGCACAAAATACGACAAAAGCGCAAATGAAAATGTTTTTAACTCGTATGGGTAAAAACACACAGCTTGTGGTCAATGGAGACGTGACACAGATTGACTTGATTCGAAAAGAAGACAGTGGTTTGATGCAGGCTACAAAAATACTAAAAGGAATTCATGGAATTGCCATCACGAATTTACATGCCAACGATGTTATTCGCCATCCTTTGGTACAAAAAATCATAGAACGTTATTCAGAGATTGAAAATTCGTGAATCTTAATGTATACTAGGTAGGAATTTGGAAGGTGAAATTATATGGGAAGACACTTTGAAGTGCGTGCCGCTGCAATGGCTAAGACTGCTAATGCAAAAGCAAAAGTTTATTCAAGATATTCTAAAGAGATCTTGGTTGCCGCAAAGAATGGTGATCCAGATCCAGATATGAACCAGACATTAAAAAAAGCAATTGAACGAGCAAAAGCAAATAACGTTCCGGCTGACGTTATTAAACGTGCTATTGAAAAAGCAAAAAGTTCAGCTGATGAAAGCTATTCAAGTGCTCGTTATGAAGGGTTCGGACAAGGCGCAGGTTCAACGATCATCATTGACTGTTTAACTGACAATGCAAATCGTACAATTGCAAACCTTCGTGCCTGCTTCAACAAATCGCATTCTAAACTTGGTGTTGGAGGTTCTGTATCTTTTGGATATGAACACTTAGGCGTTATCGTTATTCAATATGAAGATGAAGAAGCGATGATGGATGCCATGATCGAAGCAGATATCGATTTACATGATATTGAGATCGAAGAAGGATATATGACAATTACTGTTGAACCAACACAATTAGATGATGCGAAAACAGTGGTTGAAAACTTGATCCCAGATGTGAAATTTGAAGTATTAGAAGATAAGATGGTTCCAAATGAAACAGTGACTCTTGAAGGAGAAGATTTGGAATTATTCAAACGTTTATTAACATTATTAGATGATGTTGACGATGTTCAAAACGTATATCACAACGTCGAAAATGCATAAATCCATTGAAGAAGAATTGAAATAAACGCATATCGTAGAGAATGTACGGCTGGTGAAAGTACTATATAAATTTATTTCTGGACACTTTGGAGGAATCGAACAAAAAATTCGATCGTACGTCGCGTTAAGACTAGAGAGTATGCTAACAAGCATAAAATAAGGTGGTACCGCGTTCAAAACGTCCTTATATAGGGCGTTTTTTTATTTATTAAAAAAAGGAGGCAAAGTATGGCGTATCAGATTCCAAGAGGAACACAAGATGTTTATGGTGATCAATCGTATAAGTGGCAGCAACTAGAACGTATTTTTCGTGAATTTTGTTACTTATACAACTATGATGAGATTCGAACACCAATTTTTGAACACACAAATGTATTCAAAAGAGAGAATGACTCCAGTGATATGGTCAATAAAGAAATGTACACATTCCAACTTGAAAACAGTTCAACTTCACTGACCCTTAGACCAGAAGGTACAGCTGGTGTTATTCGTAGCTTTGTAGAAAATAAGATGTATGCAAATCCGGATTTACCTGTCAAATTGTATTATATGGGACCTGCATCGTCACGAAAGACCACAAAAGGGAAGACTTCGTATCTTTAATCAGTTTGGTGTCGAATGTCTAGGAAATAAATCCCCTTATACAGATGTTGAATGTATTACATTAGCTTTTTCTATTTTGAAAGCTTTAGGTTTAAACGATATCAAAGTAACGATCAACACCTTAGGTGATGATGAAAGTAGAGCAAGCTATAGAGCTGCATTGAAAGAATATTTTAAACCACATTTAGATGATCTTTGTTCAGACTGTAAGCGTCGTTATGAACAAAATCCTTTACGTATTCTTGACTGCAAGATCGATCATGATAAAGAATTCATGAAAAATGCACCGAGCATGAAAGATTATTTAAATAAAGAATCTAAGGAATATTTTGAAACTGTATTATCTCTTTTAGATGAATTAAATATTCCATATGAAATTGATGACAATTTGGTTCGTGGTTTAGATTATTACACACACACTGTATTTGAGATCGTTTCCATCAATAAAGAAATGGGAGCGCAGTCAACAGTATTAGCTGGTGGACGCTATGATGGATTGATTTCTTACTTTGGCGGACCAGATGGTATGAGTGGTATCGGCTGGGCTCTAGGAATTGAACGTATTTTACTGGCTTTAGAAGCAGAAGGTGTAGCTTTAGAAACTAAACCGGCTTTAGATGCCTATGTTATGTGTTTAGATTCGGAAGCTAGAAGCAAAGCGTTACAAATTGTGACCGAATTAAGAGCGTATGGGTATCGAAGCGATATGGATATGTTACAAAGAAGTTTTAAAGCCCAATTTAAAGCTGTCGATCGAGCAAAGGCCAAAGTCGCAATCTTGATTGGAAATACAGAAGTTGAAAACAACCAGGTAACGATCAAAGATCTTAAGAAAAAAGAACAGACAACGGTTGATATGAAAGATATGATAGAAACATTGGATCATATCTTAATGGAAGAACATGATCATTAAAAGGAGAAACGATTTATGAATAGAACACATCATAATGGAGATTTACGTTTAGAAAATGTAAATGAACATGTAGAGCTAGTAGGATGGGTTGCCAAAAAAAGAAACTTTGGACAACTTGTGTTTATCGATCTTAGAGATCGCTCTGGAATCTGCCAGCTTGTATTTGATGAAAGTATGAGTGAGGCATTAAAAGATGTCCGCAATGAATATGTATTATCTGTATCTGGAATCGTACTTCAAAGAAAAGATGCCAATCCAGATCTAAAAACAGGTGAAATTGAAGTTAAAGTTGAAAAGTTTGAGATCATCAATAAAGCTAAAACAACACCATTGATCATTGCGGATGAAACAGATGCTTTAGAAGACACTCGTCTTCAGTATCGCTACTTGGATCTTCGTCGTCCAGTGATGCAAAACAAATTAATCATGCGTCATAAGATTACTCGCAGCATGCGTGAGTATTTAGATAATAATGATTTTATTGAAATTGAAACACCTATGTTAGGTAAAAGCACACCAGAAGGAGCTAGAGACTATCTAGTGCCAAGTCGTGTTCATCCAGGATCTTTTTATGCACTTCCTCAATCACCTCAGCTTTATAAACAGTTATTAATGATTGCCGGTTTTGAAAGATATTATCAATTTGCTCGTTGTTTTAGAGATGAAGATCTAAGAGCGGATCGTCAAACTGATTTTACTCAGGTTGATATTGAAACAAGCTTCTTAAGTGAAGTAGAAATCCAAACCATGATGGAAGAAATGATGGTCAAATTAATGAAAGAAGTTAAAGGAATTGATATTCAAGCACCTTTCCTTCGTCTAAGCTATGAAGAAGCTATGAATCGTTATGGTTCAGATAAACCAGACAATCGTTTTGGTTATGAACTTCAAGACATTACAGAAATCTTTAAAAACAGCGAATTCAAAGTGTTTAAAGACTGCATCGACAATGGCGGCGTAATCAAAACGATCGTGATTGATAACTTCTCTTCAATAACACGAAAAGAAATTGATAAATATACTGAATTGGCAAAGAAAAACGGGGCAAAGGGATTGGTTGTCTTAAAGGCTCAGGACAATGAATTAACCGGTTCAGCTCGTAAGTTCTTAAGCGAAGATGAAGTAAAAGCTCTTTACGATATTTTATCTTTAAAAGATAAGGATGTTTTATTTATCGTAAGTGATCAATGGACTAAGACATGTAATGTACTAGGGGCTTTACGTAATGAGATTGGTTATAAACTTGGTTTAAAGAAAAAAGATGAATTCTCATTCTTATGGGTAACAGATTTTCCAATGTTTGAATGGAGCGAAGAACAACAGCGTTATGTTGCCTGCCACCATCCATTTACACAACCAAAAGAAGAAGATATCCCATTACTAGATACAGACATTGCCAAAGTAAAAGCCAATGCATATGACATTATTTTAAACGGTTATGAGCTTGGTGGCGGAAGTCTTCGTATCTATGATAATGATTTACAGGAAAAAATCTTTGAAATTTTAGGTATGAGCGAAGAAGAAATCCATAATAAGTTTGGATTCTTTATTGATGCCTTCCAATACGGAACTCCACCTCATGGCGGATTGGCGTTCGGACTAGATCGTATTGCGATGATCTTAAGCGAATCCGATTCCATTCGTGATGTTATTGCATTCCCTAAAAATGCCAATGCGAAATGTCCAATGTCAAAAGCACCTACACCTGTAGATCCAGCTCAGTTGGAAGAATTACATATTGAAATCAAAAAATAACGTTTTAGCATGCCAAACGGCATGCTTTTTCATTATAAATACGGTGTTTCAAAAACTTATAAAATGTCAAGACTTGTAATATTATTTATAGTCAGGTATTATGAAATTACCCAGGAGCTTATACATTTTCCTACACGCGAGATAAGGGAGACCGGACGTTTCTCTGTTGTGTTGAAGACCCGCTACGAGTGGGGATCCTAATGCATAGAACAGGTCACCCACCTGTACATACAGGGGAAGATCGCCTGTTCCTGGGTTTTTATTATGTTCATTTTCGGTTATAATACTGGTAAGTGGAGATACAATTATGAGCAAAAAAACAGAATTTATTGAAATTTATCAAACGTATATCAAACGTGATGGGGCAAAGGAATTTTTAGATTATTTATGTTCGAATAAATCTGATTTCTTTACAGCTCCTGCAAGTACACGTTTTCATGGATCATATCCGGAAGGCTTGGTTGAACATAGTATCAATGTATATCATTGTCTAAAGGATTATCTATCAAGAAATCGCGTAAAAGATATGTATGGCATGGATTACGATGACGAAACAATTGCCTTGGTTGCTTTGTTGCATGATGTATGTAAGATCAATGTTTATAAGACAAGCTATCGCAACAAAAAAGTAAATGGGGAATGGCAGCAAGTTCCATATTATGAGTTTGAAGATGAAATGCCATATGGACATGGAGAAAAAAGCGTTTATATGATTTCACCTTTTATGAAACTCACTCGGGAAGAGGCGTTTGCCATTCGTTATCACATGGGATTTTCCAATGAGGATCCCGCTCGTAATGTTGGATATACATTTGAACATTTTCCTTTAGCGTTTGCGCTAAGCACAGCGGATATGGAAGCTACGTATTTTGTGGATGGAAAAGAATAAAGGATTCTATCAAGTGAATCTAGGCATTCACTTTAATGTTTTATATAATCGTTTTGCTTGCTTGAAGGGCAAATCATTCAGAAGAAATGATTGACTGGATAAGGCTACAGGTTGAGATACCTGTTTACTTATCCAGTTTTTTCTTTTTACTTTTAAGTAAAGCCATGTTATTTAGAAAAGAGAATGTTGATTTTTTAAATGATAAGATCAAATCGATGTATTTAAAATATTTGGCAGTGCATTTTTTTCATCGATTGAAAGTGTAGTGGATATGGCAATAGTTGGCCAATATCAAGGACTGGATGGAGCAGCATTTCTTGCGCTCGTAAGTCCTATATGGAATATTATTTATAGTCTAGGATTATTGATTGGAAGCCGCTATTATCGGAGTTTCGATACTAGCCTTGATATCCTGAGTCGCTATCATATTTTTTGATACATAATTATTGACTCTATTAGAAGCTGAAGAGAATCTATTACCTTTGGCTAAGGATTATATTTTATCAATCAAATTTGTGATTCTTAATTTCTTGTTTACATAATTAATGGCTGCTTTTCTTCGTAACGACGGAAATCCTGGTTTGGCTACAAAAGCAGTATTGATTGGTGGAATCTTTAACATATTTGAAGATTATTTTTTCGTCTTTACAATGGATCAAGGTATCTTTGGAGGCCAAAAAGGAAATCGAATTCATCAAACATTAAGTTATGCCTTAATTACTGCAGCTGTATTTGGAGTGTTATGGATCGTATTGGTTGAATTTAGTCCAAATTTATTTATCTATATCTTTATGAAACAAACCGAACATATCTTGGCTATATCTTAAAATATCATACGAAGTTATGGTATATCTTTCTTATTATTGCCGTTCAATATATTCTCTACATATTATTTCCAGGCTTTGATGCAGCCCAAAACATCTTTTATTATTTCCGTTTTAAGATGTTTCGTGATCAGTGGAATCTTAAGCATTGTACTACCACAATTTGTTTCGGCGAATGCGATATGGTTTACGATGCCAATTTATGGAATTGCTTGTATCCATTTTCCTTGCGGTTCAAATGCGTAAATTCACCAAAGAATTACCACATGAAGATTTAGCAACTGCATAATCATGATATACTATATCTATGATATTTGAAGACACATCATTAAAATCAATATATGAACTTGATCATGTTCTTCAAGAAGAGCATGATCTTTTAAGCGTTTCTAAAGAAATTTATCGAATCACACATCTTCTCATGGATAAATATCAAAGGAATGAAATTGTTAAGTTTTATCATCATGATAATAATGGTGATGTGATCTATGTTGATTTTAATTTAGTTAGTGAAAATACCTGGTATCGAAGTGTAGCTGAAATTAAACAGATTTTATATAGACATACCGATTCCTCTCAATTTTCAATACATAAAGCTCTCTATGATTTAGGGATTATAGAACCAGAATCTACTTTTGAATATAATCGTTATCTTCAACTCTTATATTTAATGTACATAATTAATTACTTTGCCTTTCCTAATTTAAATATATTTAAAAAACTTCATCAGGATCAATTTAATAACACCTACGATGAAGGAACGACAAATGGAAAGTATGTTTCTTTTATTATGAATAATTTGTTTGAAGATGAGGATACGTTTATAAGGTTTCAACAGGAAACCATTAATATTACAGATATTTCTAATGATTTAGTGATTCAATGTCACTTAATGTCTCAAACGTTTCTTTTTTCAAATCATCCTTTAAATATACTCCAAGAAATCATTGAATCAAATCAAATATGGACATCTCAACACTATCTAAAAGATCCTATCTTTTCATAACCTGCATTATGAATATTATGATTTACAAAATTTAAATTATATTCTTCATTTCCTTAATTTTAAAAAATTTCATAGTGAATTTATTTTAAAAAAAAGTTCACGATACTAATATCGTGAACTTTTTCATTATAAATTCAATACATTCTCTTTAAAATACACCTGCTATTTTACATCTTCGATATTATATACTTCTTCATCAAGCATTCCTTCAGATTTTGCAACTACTACACTTGTTGCAGCATCTCCAACTACATTTAATGAAGTAACAAGCATTTCTATTGGTCTGTTTATTGCAAGTATCAATGAATAAGCAAGTACTGCTGCATCATTTTGATATCCCATACCTGTTAAAACAGTAAATAATATTATCGCTCCAGCACCAGGAGCAGCAGGTGTACCAATTGATGCTATTAAAGCTAATAATGATATTATTAATATATTTCCTACAGTAACTTCATATCCTGAACTAGATGCTATAAATATTGCTGCGATAACTTGCATTATAGCGGTTCCGTTCATGTTGATAGTCATACCAAGTGGTAATGTAAAAGATGCTATTTCTTCACTTACACCTAAGTCCTCAATAATAGTTTTAGTATTTAAAGGCAATGTTGCAGCAGATGAAGAAGTAGAGAAACCAAATAAAGCTACTTTTGAAATTTTCTTTACAAATATCATTGGATTTAATCCTGTAGTAAAGTAAATAAATAAAGCATATCCAATAGTTAAGAATAATATTAAAGCTATTGTAGTAGTACCAACATATGCAAGAGCTGGTTTTAAATGCTCAACACCATAAATTGCAAAAGTTCTTGTTATTAAAATAAAGATAGCTATTGGTCCAAATTTAGTTATAACAAATGTTAAAAAAGTAGTTATTATTTTATTTATATCTTGTAATAGTTTCTTTAATACTAAAATTTCATTTCCTAAAGAATTAATACAAATTCCAGTGACACTAGCTAAGAAAACTATAGATAAAACACGTCCATTTTCACCAAATACTGAAGTTATGTTATTTGGTATAGCTTGTACAAATACTAAAAGCGGATTGCTAGCAACACTTCCTTCACTTGAGGCTATATTATTTATACTTACATTAAATAAACCAAGTTTATTAGCAGTCATTCCAAATATACCAGCTAGTATTAGTGCAAATACAGATGTTCCTAAAAATCCTAATATTGTTTTATAAGATATACGACCTAATTTTTTTGTATCACTTATATTACACATAGCAAGTGTTATTGATGTAAATACCATAGGTACTATTACTAATTGTAGTGAGTTTATAAATAGTTGACCAACTATATAAAAGATTCCAATTGCATTATTTGCCTCTGGTTTAGTTATATCTTGGAATAATAAATTATTTATCATAGTCCAAGTATCACTATTTCCACTTGAGATTAATTTTTCCCTTAAGAAAATAAATGATGTTCCAGCTATTAGGCCTATTATTAAGGCAGTCGCCATTTTGATAGCTAATTTATTAGCATTATTTGTTGAAGTGTGAGTTTTGTTCATAGTATCCTCCTAAAATTTTTTTAGGACACCAAAAAAACCTTAATACCAATAGATATTAAGGTAAAAAATACTACATTACGTACATTTCCTTATTAGTCTCACGGGACTATCTTAAAGGTATCCTATATTTTTTAATATACAATGTAAAAAAGTGTGTGTCAATAAAAAATTACATTAAAGTATAAATTTTGACATATAGTATAATTTTTTATAATATAATTTGATTATTTATAAAAGTCTACTATATAATATCCATTTTATTTTGTACTACACCTTTATTATTTAAACAAGAATTAATAGTTATAGCTAATAAAAGCGTTAAATACACTTGCTTTGAT
>OLPZ01002120.1_pt1 | contig 11881 bp, 13 predicted proteins | sample 1672711 | NCBI WGS metagenome assembly OLPZ01 (sample SAMEA3136716, study PRJEB25190) | human gut metagenome
GCGTCTCTCCTGCATACGGGGTGCACGACGCTGGCCGCCGGCAGGTGCGGGATCCGGCGCGCGCCCCTCCCGCGCACGCGAGGTGTAGCGGCTCTTGTCGTATGCGCTCTTGTCGTTTCTGGGATCTGCCATGACGGCTCCTAGAGCAGCGCCGCGCTCTTGACGGTAAGCTCCGAGCCCGCGACGGAGAACTTGATGCTCCACCCGTCGTACTCGACTTCGTAGACGCGCTCGGCATCGTCTTGGTAGGCGGGACGGGGGTCGCGCTCGAGCAGATGCAGCACCGCCGCCGCATCCTCGCCAAGAGCCGCGATGATGTCGCGTGCACAGGTCACCCTCAAAAGGCCCTGGTCGGCCTCCTGCGCAAACCCTCCCCGCGCGTCGGGATGCGCGTCGGAGTACGGGATGTAGGGCTTGACGTCGTAGATCGGCGTGCCGTCCATGAGGTCGACGCCACCCACGTGCAGGACCGTCCCCTTGCCCCTCGTCTTCTCGACGCCCAGAAGACTCACCGAAGAGAGCCCCAGGCTGTTGGGGCGGTAGGGAGAACGCGTCGCGAAGACCCCGAGTTTGGCGTTTCCGCCCAGACGCGGTGGGCGCACGAGCGCGGAGAAACCCTCGCGCTGCGCCTCGGAGAAGCCCCAGATGAGCCAGAGGTGGCTGAAGCCCTCGATGCCACGCAGCGCATCGGGGTCGCGGTAGGCCGGCTCGAAGACGATGGTGCCGGTCGCCTCCTCGACAAGGCCGCTTTGTCGCGGGATGCCGAACTTGGTCGGGAACGGCGTGTGAATGTGGGCGATGGGCTCGACTTGCATGGCAGGCGCCTACAGCTGCTCGATCATGGAGAACAGCTCGTCGACGATGCGGTCGGCGGGCACTTTCTTCAGGCGCTCGCCATGGGCGAACAGCATGCCGGAATCCTTGCCGCAGGCAACGCCGAGGTCGGCGTCGCGCGCCTCGCCCGGCCCGTTCACGACGCATCCCATGACGGCGACCTTGAGGGGCTTGTCCAGCTTGCCGAGGCGCCGTGCGACCTCGTCGGCGATGGGGATGAGGTCGACCTGGCAGCGGCTGCACGTGGGGCACGAGATGATCTCGGGCTTGACGCGGCGCACGTCCACGGCGGCCAAGATGCCGTAGGCCACGGCTATCTCTTCGACGGGGTCTGCCGTGAGCGACACGCGCATCGTGTCCCCGATGCCGCGCGCGAGCAGCATGCCCAGCCCCGCGGCGGACTTGATGGTGCCCTGCTGGATACCGCCCGCCTCGGTGATGCCGATGTGCAGCGGCACCTCGGGCAGCTCGCGCGAGAGCTGCTCGTAGGCGGCCACCGTCGTGAGAACGTCATGTGCCTTGGCAGACACGACGATGTCCTCGAACTGCCGCTCGTGGAAGTGCTCGACAAAGCCCCGCGCGGACAGCGCGAGCTTCTCGGCCTGCGTGAGGTCGTCGCGTGCCGCGAGCGCATCTTCGAGCGAACCGGCGTTCACGCCGATGCGGATGGGAATGCCCGCCTCGCCGGCAGCGTCTATGACGGCGTCGACGCGCTCGGTCGAGCCGATGTTGCCGGGGTTGATGCGGAGCGCCGCAGCACCGCGATGCGCGGCGCCGATGGCGATCTCGTGGTCGAAGTGGATGTCCGCGATGACGGGCAGTGGGCTCACGGTGGTCACCTGCTCGAAATACGGCAGCGACGCGCGGTTGGGAACGGCGACGCGCACGACCTCGCATCCGGCGTCTTTCAGGCGCAGAATCTGGTCGAAGTTGCCGCTCGGGTCCAGATGCGGGCCCTCACCCTCGTCAATCATGGGGACGTTGGTCATCGATTGGACGACGACGGGCGCCCCTCCCCCGATCATAACGGAGCCGACCTGCACGGGACGGGTCTTCTCACGTGCTGCTTGCTGTGTCATGGCTACCCTCCTAAGACGAAGCGAATGATGTCCTGCCGGAGCATGACCACGAACAGCAGGAGCAGCAGGGCAATCACGACGACGCTGATACCGTTGATGACCTTGACGGGTATATCGCGGCCGACGATGCGCTGGATGACCTCGACCACGATCTTGCCACCGTCGAGCGGTGGGACGGGCAGCAGGTTGACGATGCCCAGCGACAGCGAGATGACGGCGAGGATGTACAGGAGCGGCACGATACCGGCAGACGCCGCGCGCTCGGAGATGACGGCGATGCCGACGACCGAAGTCGACTGGTCGAGGACCTGCGCCGTCGTGGCCGGGTTGAACAGGTTGGCATACGCCTGCACCGTGAGCACGAGGTAGTCCCACGACGCCTTGAGCGAGTCGCCCAGCGGCAGACGAACCTGCGTGGTGCCCGCGTAGATGCCGAACTGCGGAGCGCCCTGCTCGCTCGTGCCCACGGTGAGCTGCGCATCATGCACCGCCCCGTCGCGCTCGTAGCTGACGGTCACCGTCTGCCCCGGGGAAAACTGCGAGATGGCCTGGGCGAGCGTCGTCCAATCCGGGGTATCGGTCCCGTCGATGGCGGTGATCGTGTCGCCCGCCTGCAGGCCGGCCTGGGCTGCGGGGCCGCCGCCGGCCACATCGGAGATGGTCGTGGTCGTCTGCGTCACGCCGATACCGCTGAACAGCACGAGCATGATGACGAAGGCGAGCACGACGTTCATGAGCGGTCCGGCGAACAGCACGACAAGGCGCTTCCAGCACGGCAGCGAGCGGTACGTCTGCGCACGCTCGGAGTCGAGCAGCGCTTTGGGGTCGGCGACTTCGCGTGCCTCGCCGAGGGCATATGCGCCCACCTTGGGCGCCGCGTAGACCTCGAGCTTGTTGCTCCTGCCCGGTGCGTTTATGGAGCCCCAGCCGTCGAGGACGGCAAGGGCCTCTTCGGCCTCGTCATCGGTGATGCCGCACGCCAACGCGACGTGCTCCGCATCGGCCGTGCCGTGACGGTACACGTAGGCGAGCACCTGCTCGAGGTTGGGGTCCTCGGGCCCCGGCTCCATTCCGGTGATGCGATTGTAGCCGCCAAGCGGGATGCACGTGATGCCGTAGCGGCAGCCGTTGCGCTCGAAGCCGATGTTGGGGCCCGGCAGCCCGATCATGAACTCGGTCACGCGCACGCCGAACGCGCGCGCGGCGATGAAGTGCCCGAGCTCGTGGATAACGACGAGCACCAGAAGGACGACGACGCCCCAGAACACTGTCATGACGACGTTCATGAACTACCTAGTCCTCGAAAAACGCGTGGGACAGTGCGCGGGTACGGGCGTCGATCTGCTCGAGCTGCTCGAGAGACTCGACTTTCTCGGAGCCCATCTGCTCCATGGCGTGCTCGACGCAGGCGTCGATCGCCGTGAGCGTGCAGGCGCCGCTCAAGAAGCGGGCGACGGCCACTTCGTTTGCCGCGTTGAGGACACAGGGCAGCGTGCCGCCCGTCCTGCCCGCCTCGAGCGCGAGCGCCAGGCAGCGGAAGGTCTCGAGGTCGGGGTCGAAGAATTCGAGCGCATGCAGCTGGGTGAAGTCGATCTGCTGGGCCGGGCTCGGCCAACGGTGCGGATAGCTCAAGGCGAACTGTATGGGGATGCGCATGTCGGCGACCCCCAGGTGCGCCTTGACGGAGCCGTCCACGTACTCGACCATCGAGTGCACGCACGACTGCGGGTGCACGACGACGCGAATGTCATCGACGCCCACGCCGAAGAGATGGTGCGCCTCGATGACCTCGAGCCCCTTGTTCATGAGCGAAGCCGAGTCGATGGTGATTTTGGGGCCCATGTTCCACGTGGGGTGCGAGAGCGCCTGGTCGACCGTGACCTGCGAGAGCTTCTCGCGCGTGTAGCCGCGGAACGGGCCGCCCGAGCACGTGAGCCAGATGCGCGCGGCCTCCCTCGGGTCTTCGCCGAGGTAGCACTGGTAGATGGCGGAATGCTCGGAGTCGACGGGGAGCATGGTCTCGTGCGTGGAGAGCGGCATGATGAGGTCGCCGCCCACGACGAGCGACTCCTTGTTGGCGAGCGCGAGCTTTCGCCCGGACTTGAGCGTGTCGTACGACGCGCGCATGCCGGCCTCTCCGGAAAGCGCGTTGAGCACGAGGTCGACGTCGTCGAGCTGCGTCAGACGCGCGACAGCTTCCGGCCCGAACTCGACGGTGACGTCGGGATCGAGCTGGGCGAGCGCGGGCGCGTCTTTGACGGACGCATCGCCCAGGGCGACGTGCTTCACGCTGAACTCGAGGGCAGATGCCACGAGCTCGTCGACGCGCCTGCCCGCCGCGAGGGCGACGATTTTGACCTTGTCTGGATGCATGCGCGCGACATCGAGCGTCTGGGTCCCGATGGAACCCGTGGCACCCAACAGCGCGACTCGAATTTGACTCATAGAGCAAACCCCAAGATGTCGAAGATGTACGGTGCGCCGGCGACCATGCCATACGAGACGACGGAGGCGAACAGCAACGAGTCGCTGCGGTCGAGCATGCCGCCGTGGCCAGGCATGATATCGCCGGAATCCTTGGCGTTGAACCCGCGCTTGATGTGCGATTCCGTCAGGTCGCCGATAACGCTGACGATGCCGACCAGCAGGCCCGATATGGCCGCCCACGCATAGCCGAACTGGCAATCGGGCAAGACAAGCGGCATGAACAGCCAGGCGATGACGCTGCCGGCAAGCCCGAAGAAGACTCCCTCCCACGATTTCTTGGGAGAAATCTTGGGGGCCATCTTGTGGCGTCCGAAGGCAGAACCGCCCAGGTACGCGAACCCATCGTTCATCCACACCGATGCGAGCACGATGAAGCCGCAGATGCCGCCTTCGATACCCGGGTAATAACCGCGCAGCAGGATGAACGACGAGAGCAGCATGCCCGTGTAGAACAGGGCGAACAGCGTGATCGCCACGTCGACGATGGTGTCTTCCTCGTGGATGAAGAAGCGCAGGAGCATGAGGATCGCCGCGCAAAACGCGACGACGAGCCCGCCGACCACCACGTGCTCGCTGCCCGCGGCAAGGCAGAACGCGAGCGGGATGAGGGCGGACGAAAGCGTCCCGATGATGATGTAGGGCCTAAAGCCGTTCGTGCGCGCCATGCGCAAAAACTCGTAGCAGCACAGCGACGCCATGATGGCGACCACGATGACGGTCGTGTACCACGAGACGATCGTGCTCACCGACACGATGGCCACGTACACGGCGCCCACGGCGAGGCGTTTCCCGAGGTCCTCCCTGTTGATCGCCATGGCCTTACGCCTCCCTGCCAAAGCGCCGGTTGCGGTTTTGGAAGGAGATGAGCGCACGGGCGAGTTCGTAGCGGTCGAAGTCCGGCCACAGCACGTCGGTGATGTAGAACTCCGTGTAGGCGAACTGCCACAGCAGGAAGTTGGACAGGCGCAGCTCGCCGCTCGTCCTGATGCACAGGTCGGGGTCGGGCATGTCCGACGTGTAGAGCCTGCTGCCGATAAGCGCCTCGTCGATGTCGTCGGGCGCCAAGGTGCCGGCAGCGACGTCGGCGGCAATCGACTTGACGGCGTCGGTTATCTCGAGCCTCGAACCGTAGTTGACGGCGATGGCAAGCGTCATGCCGGTGTTGTTTGCCGTGCGCTTTGCCGCCTGCCTGAAGATCGTGCGCGTCGTGAGCGGCAGGGCCTCGACGTGCCCGAGCAGCTCGATACGCACGCCCTCGCCGTCGAGGCCGTCGATCTCCTTGCCCATGACCTTCGCGAACAGGTCCATGAGCCCGGTCACCTCGGAAGCAGAGCGCTTCCAGTTCTCGGTGGAAAACGAGTAGATGGTGAGGTAGCGCACGCCGACGTCGTTGCAGGTCGTGATAAGCTCGCGCACCGCCTTGACGCCCGCCTTGTGCCCTTCCCCCCTGTCGAGGCCACGTTCCGTCGCCCACCTGCCGTTGCCGTCCATGATGACGGCAACGTGCTGCGGGATACGCGTCAAATCGAGCGCCCCCACATCAAGGTCTGCGGGGGGCTCGGGAAAGATCTCGGGAAGTGTTGTCGGTCTTGCGCTCAAGCTAGATTTCCATAACCTCGGCTTCTTTGACCGCGAGCATGCCGTCGACCTTCTTGACGTACTCGTCGGTCAGCTTCTGGAGCTGGTCTTCGGCGCGGCGCATATCGTCTTCGCTGATCTCGCCTTCCTTCTTGGCGCGCTCGAGCTTGCCCTTGGCATCGCGACGTGCGTTGCGGATGGCGACGCGCGACATCTCCGCCGCGGCACGGCAGTCCTTGACGATCTCCTTGCGGCGCTCTTCGGTGGGCGCGGGGAACGGCAGGCGGATGGTGCCCGAACCGTCGTTGTTGGGGGTGATGCCGAGGTTGCTGGCCAGAATCGCCTTCTCGACGGCATTGACGATGCCCTTATCCCACGGCTCGATGGTCATGAGATGCGCCTCGGGAACCTTGATGGCGGCAACCTGCGTGATCGGGGTAGGGACGCCGTAGTACTCGACGGTGATCTCTTCGAGGAGCCCTGCGGAGGGACGGCCCGTACGAAGGTTCAGAAACTCATGCTCGAGTGCCTTGAGGGCCTTGTTCATGCTCTCTTTTGCTGCATCGATTTCAGACATCTGCTGTACTCCTCGTTAGCTCACGATGGTACCGACGTGCTCGCCTCTGAGCACGCGGTCGATATTGCCCTGCTTGTGCAGGTTGAAGACGATGATCGGGATGTTGTTGTCCTTGCAAAGCGACGTCGCCGTGGAGTCCATGACGTTGAGCTCCTTTGCCAGCACGTCCAGATACGAGATCTCGTCGAACTTCTGGGCATCGGGGTTCGTGCGCGGGTCGCTGTCGTAGATGCCATCGACCTGGGTCGCCTTCAAGATGGCTTCCGCCCCGATCTCGCACGCGCGCAGCGCGGCGGTCGTGTCGGTGGTGAAGTAGGGATTGCCCGTGCCGCCGGCAAAGATGACGACGCGCCCCTTCTCCAGATGGCGCTCGGCCCTGCGGCGGATATAGGGCTCGGCAACTTCCTGCATGTTGATAGCGGACTGGACGCGCGTGTCGACGCCCGTGCGCTCGAGCCCCTCCTGCAGGGCGAGGGCGTTCATGACCGTGGCGAGCATGCCGATGTAGTCGGCCTGCGCGCGGTCCATGCCCTCTGCAGCGCCCGCCAGGCCGCGGAAGATGTTGCCGCCGCCTACCGTGATGGCGAGCTCGATGCCACCGTCGACGATTTCTTTGATCTGCCCGGCGATCTCGGTGATGACCTTGGGGTCAATGCCGTAGCCCTGCTCGCCCTGGAGCGCTTCGCCCGAGAGCTTGAGCAAGACGCGCTTGTACTTGTAGTCGCTCATAGACGCCCTTCCCGTTGCTGTCAGATGAGAGGTTTACAGACGCTCCACGAAACGCCCGTCGCGGGTGTCGACCTTGACGTGGTCGCCGATCTCGATGAACAGCGGGACCTTGAGCTCCGCGCCGGTCTCGGCAACGGCAGGCTTGGTGCCGGACTGGACGGTGTTGCCCTTGAAGCCCGGCTCGGTCTCGGTGATCTCGAGGTCGACGAACATGGGCGGATCGACGCTGATGAGCTTGCCGTCGGCGTACTGCGCAAGGCAGGTGTCGCCCTCCTTCAGCCAGACGATCTTGTCGCCGAGCATGTCTGCGGGAACCTCGGGCTGCTCGTAGGTGACGGGATCCATGAAGTAGTAGGTCTCGCCGTCGTTCCAGGAGTACTCCATCTCCTTGGTCTCGAGGCGGATGTCATCGAACTTGTCGTTGGGACGGAACGTGTACTCGACAACGCGACCGGTGTTGATGTCCTTGAGCTTGGTACGGATGAATGCACCGCCTTTACCAGGCTTCACATGTTGGAATTCGACGATCGTGCAAAGCTTGTTGTTGTACTTGATGCACATGCCGTTCTTAAAGTTCGAGGGCTGTACGCTCACAGCTATCCTGCCTTTCTCTAGATATAAACTTTCAACATTCTACTCTACGACGACAAGCTCGTGGCTCAAGCCGCAGAAATTCACATAACCATCTGCCGTCACGACGCCGCAGTCCTCGATGCGCACGCCGTTTTGGCCTGCGATGTAGATGCCCGGCTCGTCCGTGACGACGTTGCCGGCGACGAGGGGCTTGTCGTAGCGCGGCGACAGCAGCGGCGCCTCGTGGATGTCGAGCCCGACGCCATGGCCGAGCGCATGCCCCATCTTGCCGCCGAAGCCCGCCGCGGCGAGCACCGCCTCGGCAACCGCCTGCATCTCCGCACCGGTGACGCCCGCCTTGATGGAGTGGCGGACCTCCTCGTTCGCCAGCTTGACCGTCTCGTAGATCCGCAGCTGCTCCTTGCTCGGCTGGCCGATGCACAGGGTGCGCGTCGTGTCGGAGCGATACCCGTTGAGGCGCGCGCCGAAGTCGACCACGACGAGGTCGCCGGGTTGCAGGGTGCGATCGCCCGGTACCGAGTGCGGGTTTGCACTGTTGGCGCCCGAGGCGACGATGTTTGCAAACGCCAGCTCGTCGGCGCCGTTTTTCCGCATCGCAAGCTCGAGCTCGAGCGAGGCGTCGCGCTCCGTCATGCCCACGTGCAGCTTGCCCACGAACTCGAGGAAGGATTTGGATGCGACCTCCTGCGCCGCCTTCATGAGCTCGACTTCCTCCGGCTCCTTCACGGCGCGCAGCGCAAGGATGTCGCCATGGCCCTCGACGAATTCGACCTTGGGGTTCTCCTCGACGAGCGCACGGTACAGGGCAAGCGAGATGTCGGTGTCGATGAGCACCTTGCCGCCCTGCAGACCCGCGCCCTGCAGGAAGGCAGCGACGAACTTTGCCGCCGACACGCGCTCGTCGTCGATCTGCCAGATGCCCTCGTCCTTGGCGCGCGTGCGCATCGCCGTCGAGTAGCGCATGTCGGTGTGCAGGGCGCACGCGTCCCGCGTCACGACCGCGATGTGGGCCTGTTCGGTGTCGAAGACCCGCTCGAAGCCGGTGAGCCACATGAGGTCGGTCGTCGAGCGGGCGATGACGGCGTCGAGGCCGCGTTGTTCCATGAGCGCGCGCAGGCGCTCGATGCGTTTTGCAACTTTCATTGTGCGAGATGCTCCAATACCAAGTCGACCGCGCGCAGATAGCCTTCCTTGCCAAGCCCCTTCACCTGGCCGATGCAGGCATCGACCAGCACGGACTTGCTGCGGAAGTCCTCGCGTTTGGAAATGTCCGATATGTGAATCTCCACCACGGGCACGTCCACGCTCGTGATGGCGTCGTGGATCGCGTAGCTGTAGTGGGTGTAGGCGCCGGGATTGAACACGATGCCGTCGTAGACGCCCTGGCTCTGCTGGATCTTGTCGATGAGGGCGCCTTCGTGATTCGACTGGTAGCAGTCGAGCTCGGCTCCGCGCTCCCGGGCGTAGTCCATCACCATCGCCTCGATGTCGGCAAGCGTCGTGGTGCCGTAGATCTCGGGCTCGCGCTGCCCCAGAAGGTTCAGGTTCGGCCCGTTCATGAGCAGAAGCCGCGTCATTTCTCGCCCCACATCTTCCCGCCGTTCTTCTCGATGAGGCGCGACTTGGCCATGCACCACGCCTCGAGGTGCGAGATGATCGTGTCGTCTGCCACCGGCTGGACCTTCCAGCTGGTTATATCATCAAGAAGCACGAACCTGATCTGGCCGCCGCGCGCCTTCTTGTCGGTCTTCATGATCTTGAACAGGCGCTCGGGCGGTGCGACCCAGGGGATGGCCTCGAGCCCGAGGCTGTCGAGCAGCTTGTCCTGCGCCTTGACGATTCGTGGGTCGAGCCCCAGCACCTCGACCGAGAGCCGCGCGGCAAATCGCATGCCCTCGGCGACAGCACGCCCGTGCCCGATCGTGCCGTAGCCAGCAGCCGCCTCTATGGCATGCGCGAGCGTATGGCCGTAGTTCAGGCACTCGCGGGCACCCGCCTCGGTCTCGTCGGACGCGACGACGCGCGCCTTGAACTGGGCGGTCTCGTAGACCACCTGCTCGAGCAGCCCCTCGTCGTGCTCCTTCAGACCAGCGGCGTTGTTGCGCAGCCACTCGTAAAACGAGCGGCGCGGCGCGATCATCGCGCTCTTCGCGATCTCGGCAAAGCCGTTTGCCCAGTCCTCGTCGCCGAGGGTCTTGAGCGTGCGGATGTCAGAGCAGATGAAGATGGGCTGGTGAAACGTGCCGACGAGGTTCTTGCCCTCGGGCAGGTTGACCGCCGTCTTGCCGCCAATAGACGCATCGACCATGGCCAGAAGCGTCGTGGGCACCTGGATGAAGTCGATGCCGCGCTTGTAGGTGGACGCGGTGAACCCCGTCAAGTCGCCCACGACGCCGCCGCCGACGGCGACCGCCAAATCGTCGCGGCCAAGCTCGTAGCCGGCCAGCGCGCTCCAGATCTCTGTCGCGAGCTCGATGGACTTGGACTCCTCGCCTGCCGGAACGAGCAGGTCGTAGGTCTCGAAGCCCGCCTCTTCCAGGCGCTTCTTCACGAGCTTGCCGTAGGCGGGCCCCACGGTGGAATCGGAGATGACGACCGCCTTGCGGGACTCCTTGAGGCTGCGCGCCGTCGAGCCCACCGCCGTCAACGCACCCTTGCCGATGCGGATCTCGTAGCGGTGCCCGCTCGGCAGCACGACCTGAATCGATCGATCGTTGCTCACAGCAACCCCCTTTTGTCCAGTTCCCTTCTACATAACGTCGCGACGCGCTGGACGCTCAGCCCCGACGTGTCAATGGTGATGTCGGCGACCTCCCGGTAGATGGGCAGCCGCTCGTTGTATATCTCTTCCACGGGCCGCGGCCCCGACAGCATTGGGCGCGTCTCGGGATGCGTGATGCGGCCGACGGCCTCCTCGACGGGCACCTGCAGATAGACTACCGTGCCCAGCGCCTTGAGAATGGGGCGGTTGGCCGGATTGCAGACGATGCCGCCCCCACACGACACGATCGAGCGCCCCTCGTAGCGGATGCCCTCGAGCGTATGCGTCTCTATCCTGCGGAAGCCCTGCTCGCCCTCCTGCGCGAAGATCGCGGGGATTTTACGGTGCTGGAGTGCCTCGATGCGCTGGTCGACGTCGATGAGCGACAGCCCCGTCATCGAGGACAGGCGCCGCGAGACCGAGGTCTTGCCCGAGCCCATGAAGCCGATGAGCAGGATATGGTCGGTGCAGATCGCGCGTTCGGGCATCAGGAGAGCCTCGCGAGGTAGGCATCGCGCGCGGCGAGGATGTCGTGCACGCAATCGTGGCCGAACTTGTCCAGGTAGGCGTCTGCCAGCACGAACGCGACCTCTGCCTCTGCCACCACCGATGCGGCCGGCACCGCGCAGGTGTCGGAGCGCTCCTTGGAGGCGGCAGCCGTCTCGTGCGTGTCGGTGTCGACCGTGGCAAGCGGCGCCATCATGGTCGGGATGGGCTTCATGGCAACCGTGGCGATCAGGGGCGCGCCCGTCGTCATGCCGCCTTCCAGCCCGCCGGCGTTGTTGCTCGTGCGGTAGTACCCGCGCGCGGCGTCGTAGGCGATCGGGTCGTGCACCTCGTTGCCCGGCAGGCTCGCTGCCCGAAACCCCATGCCAAACTCGACGCCCTTCATCGCGGGGATGGAAAAGAGCGCCGCGCCCAGCTTGGAGGTCAGGCGCTCGGGGCCGCTCGTGTACGAGCCGAGCCCCTCCACGAGCCCCGTCACGATGACGGTGAACTCTCCCCCGAGCGAGTAGCCGTTCTTGCGCGCGGCATCGACCTCGCCTTTCATGGCCTGCGTCGTCTTAGGATCCGGGCAGTAGCACGCGCTTTGGGCGATGGCGTCCCGATAGGCCGCCGGGTTCTCCCTCACCTGCGCCTCGAGCCCTGCATCCAGGCAGGCGCCGCCGATACGGCGGACGTAGGAGCCCACGTGCACGCCCATCTCGCGCAGGAACGCCTTCGCGATGCCGCCCGCCGCGA
>OLPZ01002126.1_pt1 | contig 11840 bp, 12 predicted proteins | sample 1672711 | NCBI WGS metagenome assembly OLPZ01 (sample SAMEA3136716, study PRJEB25190) | human gut metagenome
GTCGGTCCTGATGGTCGATGCCACTTCGGACGCATTCGACACGGACCGGGCCTCGCTTGCCGTTGCCTTGCCCGTCGACGTGCCCGGCGCCGCCATTACGCGGTGCCGTCTTCGCCGCCGGAGAGCCTGCTTGCCCGCTTGAGGGCCGCAATCTCTTCGGGCTTGGTGTTGAACAGGTCGTACAGCCTGCCCTTGGGAAAGTCGTCCTTGATCGGGACGCGGGCTCCGCCGGCGACGAGCAGCCCCTCGCCGGCTCTCACCGACTCGTCGATGTAGCCAGCTTCCTGCGCCGAGAGGTCTAGCAGGTCGGTCCACGCCTTGCGGTCGAGCGGCGACTGCTTGTGGAGCAAGATGAAATCCGAGTTCAACACCATGTTCCGCGCCTCCTCGTGCTCCAGCATGTACACGCTGTTCTGGGTGATTCCCGTGGCGACAAGGTTGAACTTGCGGCCCTCAGCCCAGAACTTGGAGAAGTAGGTGATGATGGCGGGATGCCCGAACAGGCTCTGCACCTCGTCGATGTAGAGCCACGTCGTGACGCCGCGCTCGAAGTTGCGGTACATGCGGTTTCGCACGGTCTCCAACACAGCGATGATGCCGAAGGCGCGCATGTTCTCGGACAGGTCCTTGAAGTCGACGTTGGTGATCCGCTTCTCGAAGGTGACGTTGCTTTCGTGGTTGAAGAAGGACAACGCGCCCCTCACGTACCGCTCATAGCGGAGCGCGATTTGCGCCGCCTCCGGCTCCGGCTGGTTCATGAGGATGCGGTAGAAGTCGCCCAGCAGGGGAAGCCGCCCCTCTTCCGAGCACGTTGAGTAGGCGGCCTCGACGCATCTGCTGATGATCGACTTGTCCGCCTCCGGCAGGCCTTCCGAGCCCTCCGCCATGGTCGCCGAGGAGAGCGCGAGGAATGCATCAATCTTGAACGCCAGCTGCGCCGCCGTGGACTGGTGGGCGACGTCCGAGAGGTCGAACGGGTTCAGGTGCGTGCCGGATCCGGGCGCGAACCTGATGCACTCGCCTCCGCATCCCTCGACCACGGGGCTGTACTCGCCGGCAGGATCGAGCACGATGATCTCGTCGTCGGGGTACGCGAGTATGGTGTTCACGATCTCGCGCTTGACCGAGAACGATTTTCCGGACCCGGGCTTGCCAGCGACGAATCCCATGGGGCTCGCGAGCAGCTTGCGGTTGCACAGCACAAGGTTGGAGCTCTGCTTGTTCTGCCCGTAGTAACCTCCGCCCCTCTGCATGAGCTCCTGCGTTGCGAAGGGCATCTGCACTGCTACCTGGGCGGTTGTCATCATTCTCGACACCTCAACGTGGTTGTGCCCGAGTGGCAGCACCGAGTTCATGCCCTCGCGCTGTCGGTAGTCGAGCGCGTCCACCTCGATCGAGTTCCGCCTTGCCGTGGACACGATCTGCATGACCCTGTCTTGGAGCTGCTCGTAGTCTTCGGCGTAGGTGAAGACGAGCCCCGTGTACACGTAGAGGCGCTGGTTCTTGTTCTGGAGGTGGTCGAGGAGGTCTTCCGCCTCCTCCTTGGAGTACTTGAGCTCGGAGGGGAGAATCTGGAAGTCGTAGCCTTTCTTCACCGCGCTCATCTGCTCGTCGATGATCTCCTTGTCCATCCACGCGATGCGCCTTTTCACGAAGGCGACTGATGCCGCCTTGTCCAAGGGCTGCACGTGGATCGAGATGACAAGCGGGATCGGGAGGTCGATAATCTCCGCGAGGCACCGGTCGGTGAGCTCGCTTCCGAATCGATGCAGCGAGAGCGCCTGGCACCAGGTTTCGTCGCTCTTGTAGCAGCTACCCATGCCATCGGGTTTGAAGTCGAGGACGTCGGGACATACGAAGTCCTTCGTGGTGAGGCTCGCCGTTGCGCCGACTTGGTTCCAATCGAAGACGAAGTCGCGCCCCGGGCGGATCATTCCGTTTATCGCCTTCAGCCTCTCTTGGCCGTTCAGCTTGCGGGATGCGCTTCTGATCTTCGCGAGCGTCTGCTCGGCATCGTTGCGCATGCGCGCCAACTTCGGAACGGCCTCGTCCACGGAGGTGGCGCCCGTGGAGAACGTGAGGTAGCGCTCGCGGGTCAGGTTCGAGATCCCCTCGCGCATCTTGTCGTTGAGGATCCGGTTGTACTCGCGAGCGTAGCTCGCCGTGGCGGGGTCGCGCTCCTCGAAGAACGTGCGGTTGCCGATCTCGGACGTCGGAATGGGCGTGTTCGCGACCGTGAGCTCCACCGATGAGCCCGAGCCGAAGTAGTCGAACAACTGGCACCATCCCGAGAACACCGCCTGCTGCGTCTCATCGCGCGCCGACTGGTAACTGATGTCGTCGAAGGCTATCGTCTCGCTGAACAGGCCGTCCTCCACCTGGCAGGTGCCGTCCTGGTACATCAGGTCGAAGCCGACCGCCCCGTAGACATCCTTTGCCGCACGGCGCTTGCGGCGTTGCTCCTTCGTCTTCTCGTCGAGGCGCTCCTCCTGCTCTCGCACGCGCCTGTCTATCGATTTCCGCAGCGGCTTGGCCGGATGGGTGAGCGTGCGCCCTCGTTGCCCAGCGCCGCCGCTCTCGCTATCTTTGCTCTTCTTCTTGAGTGAGATCACGGTTCTCTGCTCCTTTTCTCCATGCAAGCCTCCTGGCCTTTCGGTCGACCTTGCCGCATTCGATGCGGGATGCCGGGAACCTGCCCGCCGTCGAGTAGACGAGCTTTCCGTTCCCGAGCACGTGGTCGAGCCAGATCGGGATGAACTTCTCCGCCTTGAGCCCCTTGGGCCTCCAGAAGCCTGCGAGCCAGAACGGCATGGAAGCCGCCATGACCGGCAGCGTCGCGTCTGAGACGGGGATTCCTAATGCGAAGTAGGAAAGCGCCGCGGCTCCGAATGAGGCGGCGATTCCCCCGGCCGTGCAGGCGAGGGTCCTGGCGGACATCTTGCCGACGACCTTCTCCGTGTATTCCCCGATGTCCTTGTGCACTGTCACGCTCAACACGGCGACGCCCCTAGTTCGGCATCCACGAGGTGTCGAGCATGCCGAAGTACACGGCTGCGGCGATGATGATGGCGCCGCCCGCGATGGTTGAGATGGCGCTGGCTATCTGAGCGCCGCCCTGCTGTTCGCGGATCGCGAGTCCGAGGGAGACCGCGCCCCAGACGACCAGGAAGCCCCCGAGGAACGTGACGCAGCCTGAGACAAGCTGGATGATCTGTTGAAGCATGTGAGTTGCTCCTTCGCATCGGGCGTGGCTGTCGTGGAAGTGCCACGCGGTTGTACAATCTTTGCCGGAGCGCCCCTTGCGCTCCTTCGCATCGGGCGGCGGCCTCCGGGTGCGGTTGTGGAAGGCCTTCCCGGGTTTGTGTTGGCGCGCGGCCGCCGCCTGCTACCCCCGTCCCGATTCGCCCCTTTCCCTCGCGTACGCCCCGAAGTCGAACGGGGTTTCGAACCTGCATCCCTTGTGGCCTGGGTAGACCTGGTCCCACCTGGGATGCGTCTCTATGACGAATTTCGTGTCTTTGAGGGGGTCCGTCCCGGTGATGAGCACGATCGCCTCGTCCCGGGGGAGCTTTGCGACCTCGGCGCCTTGGATGAGGTCCCTCTCCAGCGTGTTCCAGTTCCTCGTTGAAGATGCCTGCGCGCCTCGGCTCTCGTTCCAGGTCACCGTCGACACCGTTTCCTTGCCGACCGTCTCGGAGATCTGCTTGACGGTTTCCGTGGACTTTCCGCCCAGGAAGAGCATCGTGTCGCAGCAGTCGATGATGGTCGGGGCGTTGTCCTTGTAGACGGCTTTGAGCTGAGACAGCGACTGGAGGATTATCGAGAGCGAGATGTTCCTGCTCCGCACGACGGCGACGGTCTTCTCGACGTCCGGGATCTTGCCGATGTTCGCGAACTCGTCGAGGATCAGATGGACCGGCCTCGGCAGGCTGCCTCCGTAGCGCACGAGGGCCTTCTTGCAGAGGATGTTCATCGTCTGCCACATCATGATCGCGAAGAGGAACGAGTACAGCGGGCTTGTGTCGCTCATGATGGCGAAGACCGCGATCTTGCCGCCCTCGTCCCCGAGCTGGTCGAGTTCCATCTCGTCGTATGCGACGAGCTCCCTCACCTGCGGGATCGCGAAGGGCTCCATCCTCGTGTTGCAGGAGACGAGGATGGATTTCATCGTCTTACCTGCAGCGTCCTTGAACATCTTGTAGTGCAGGAGGCTGAAGTCCGATTCGATCGGCACGGGATCGCCGGTCTTGACCCTGACGCAGCCCGCTCCGGCCTTCTCCGAAGTGCGCGACCATGGGTCGTAGCCGTCGTCCGGGCCGTCGTCGACGGCAATCGTCCGGTACCCGGTCTCTATTTCCTCGAAGAGGAGGTCGAGCGGGCTTTTGTAGTCCTCGTCATCGTCTTTCGCCTTTGCGAGCGCGAGCAGGGTGACGAGCCCCGACAGCGACCGATCCTCTTTCGGACAGTGCTTGACCAGGTATCCGACGAGGGCGACGTACAGCAGCCTCTCGGCCTTCTCCCAGAACGGGTCGTCCGAGTGCTCCTTGTCTCCGGTGGTGTTGGCGATGAGGCAGGTTACGAACTCGAGGACGTCGGCTTCATCCTCGACGTAGGCGACCGGGTTGTAGTGCAGAGATTGCGAGAAGTCGACGGTGTTGAAGGACCTGATGTCGTATCCGCCCTCCTCGAGCATCCACCCGACCCTGGGCAGGCATTCGCCCTTGGGGTCGGTCACGAAGAAGTCGGCGTTCATCTGCATGAGGTTGGGCTCGACGTATCCACGGGTCTTTCCCGATCCGGACCCTCCGACGACGATGACGTTGCGGTTCCTCTCGTAGCGTCTGTCGTGGTCCTTCCTGTCCATGGCCATGCCGAAGTGCTCCGTGAGGATGATGTTCCCATCCGGGCTGTCGAGGTCCATGAACTTGCGCCCCTCGCGGATCGTGCCCCACTTGGCGCTGCCGTGCTCCTCGCCCTGGCGCTCTCCCGAGCCGTGCGTGAGCGAGTACGCCCAGGCGATCCAGACCGCGCAGCTTCCCAGCAGCCCGGCCGCCAACGATGCGGGCTCCATGCTGAGGGGCCCGTTCGACAGGATGAAGGCGGGCAGCTGCTGGAGCGCCGTGGAGAGATTCGTTACGGGCTGGCCCGGCAAAGAGAGCAGGCAGGCCGAATACGAGTCTGCGATCGCGAAGGCTCCTAGCGAAAGGACCAGGGAGGCCGCCGCGCCGCCCTTGCTTCCTGGGCCCGTCATTTCGTCCTGTCCTTGTGGGCTCGCGGCATGCGGCTCCTGGCTCGGGTGCCAGCATCGCTGCGCTCCATGCGCTTCGACGCCTTCACGGCGTCCTCGGCACGGTCTTTCAGAGGGCGCTCGTCGCGCCCTTTCTCGGGATGCTTCTCCGCCTCGCGGCCGATCTCCTTTTTCGCTGTCTGCGCCGCGCGCTCTTCGGCGGCGGTGCTCTCCTTCTCCAACTGGTCGAACGAGGCCCAGACTTCGTGGGCGTCGCGGACCTTGAACAGGAGGTATTCCTTTCCCGAGGAGGGGTCGGTGAACCACGTGTGGTCGGCGCCGTTCTCGTCGAGTTTCTTGTCGATGATCGGCTTGAGCTCGCCGTATCCTTCGATGCTCTGGAACTCCCTCATGTCGAGCTTCGCCCACTCGGACGGCTCCGCTTCGGCGGCTCTTTTGCCCTTCGCCGCCGACTTGGCGTTCTTGCACGCGCGCCTGAACTCTTCCGCCCTGCGCCTCATGGCGTCTTCGCCCATTCGCTCGGCGAAGCGGGTAAAGTCGTTGAGCATCTTCTCGCCGAAATCGTCCCCGAAGTCGCTGGCCATTAGCGTGCCTCCCTCTTCAGTCGGAGGACGTCCCGCTCGGGCGACGCCATTGCGGCGCGGGCGGCGGCCTCCGCTCTCTCGGAAAGGCTCCCGCGCCCGTCAACGCGATCGACCTGGGCGCGTAGGCTTCTCTCTGCATGGGCGGCGGTCGCGAGGGCGCTCCTCAGCCCGTAGCGCCACTCCGTCACCGTCCCGTCCGGGCGCTCCACCTTCATGTTCCAGCCGCGTTCGCCGGGGATTTCGAAAACCGACACCCGGCGGCCGTCACTGGCCTCGCTGGAAAAGCTCCGGCAGTACGCTTCCTTGCCGTCGGCCGTCGTCTCGAGCCGCCTTTCGAAGCTCCAGGGGCTCTTTCCCTCGTTCGGTAGCATGTAGTCGAGATGGGCGCACTCTTCCGGGGTTGCCATCTGCATGGAGACGATCGCCCGGTTGAACTCGACGGGGTCCCTGCGCACGTCGTGGAAGCTCCAACTCTCGAAGTCGAGCCATTTCCCGTCGGGGAGCTTCTTGAGCGTCCACCATTCGTCGCCGCCGTCCACTTGCTGGATGAAGGCGAGGTCGTCGTAGAGGATCCCCTGTCGGAGGGCCCAGTTGCCCCCGAAATACTCTTTCAGGCCTTCGATGCTGTCCGTTCTCACGAAGCTGTAGGGGTACTCCTCGAGGAAGGGGTCGTCTTGCCAGGCGTAGCCGCCTTCCATGAGCCAGCCGTTCTCTTGGCACTTCTCTACGAGGGCGGCGCTTTCTGCGCCGGTGACCTCTTCGTACTCGTTGTCTCCGAGTCTCAGCATCTGGTTCCTCCATCGCCCAGGGGGGGGGTTGGCGCGGGCCGCCCGCGCCGGGAAACTTCTGGGGCGATGTTTCGCGCGGCGGCCCGCGGGGCATTTATACGTTTCGCGGATGGCCGGCGGGGAGTTCGGCCCCCGCTTGACGGTAGAAGCCGGTACTAGGCGTTTCAGGCCCCGGATCTCCTGTCGGCGCGGCCCGTAAATACCGGCGTGCAGGTCTCCCTGATGCGGGAGGCGATAGCGTGCGCCGTCTCGGATTCCCCTCCGCGCGACATCCGCCTTTCGAGCCCCTCCAGCGAGTACTGGCTGGTGACGATGGTGGGGAGCAGGGATTCGTATCTACCGTTGAATATCTGGAAGAGCGTCGTGAGCACCCAGCTGCTCGCGCCTTCCTTTCCGAGGTCGTCGACGATCAGGACTCCGCACTTGCGGAATCTCGAAGTGCCTTGGGACGAGAACGACTCTCCGTACGAGCTCTTCACTTCGTCGAGCATGTCTATAGATGTCGTCATGACCACCGATTCGCCCTCGTAGACCAATGCTCTGGCGAGCGCGCTTGCGGCGTGCGTCTTCCCGCTGCCCACCGCACCATGGATGTAGAGCCCGCGTCCCTCTCGCATCGCGTCCTCCGTGAGATACCTCGATATGAGCGGGTTCGACGTCACGGCGTTCGCGAATCGCGGTTTCACCCCGGCGTCGCTAACTTTTTTCGCCGCCTTCCTCTGTTGTTCCGCCTGCTCCCTGGCCGCGGCTTCGCGTCCCGCTTCGGCTTCGCCCCCGCATCCGCATTTCCCTCGAGCCACCCATCTGATTTGGCCCATGAACTCCATCCCCAGGGGAGGAAGGTCCTTCCCGCAGAAGGGGCATGGCACCCGTTCCGGTTCGTCGAACGGAATCCCGAGGCTGTTCGCCTCATCGAGGGTGATCAGGTCTCTTTTCTCGCCGCCGCCCCAGTATTCTTTCTCCAACTTTGCTATACCTTTCTTTTTGGGTGACAGCCCGTCACGGGGTAGCCTGACGTTCCGTCGGGGTTGACGCCGTCGAAGGGTGAAAACTCGTCAGGGGGTGTCATCTTGTCAGGGGATGACGTTTCGTCAGGGAGTTTTCGCGCCGCGGTGGGCGACGCTTCGCCTGCGCAGGCGGCTTCGTTGATCACGTATTCTTTCGTTACCGATCCGGATGCGGACACATGACTGCCGATGCATTCAATCAGGCCTCGTTCGGTCAGCTCGTTAGCCGCGCGGATGAGGGATCTCGGCGTAGTGTTCAGGGCCCGTGCTGCTGCTGGCCGGCTTTCGTAGTAGGTGGATCCGCTACGACAGAACCCGTATATTCGCGCGTACAGCAGCAGCGGTATGCCCTTTAGCTGTAGATCTCGCAGCATGAACCGGTGGACGACGATGAATTCGTCGTCGCCGCTTCCGCTGCTATCCTTCATTCCCCTTGTCCTTCTTCATGATCTCAGCTACATATGCGCTGTTGCGCTCGAGCCATACCATCAGCTCATCCCTCTGGACGAACATCCCCTTATTGGACACGTAGAGAAGCCTGAAGGGCATCGGGTCGCTTCTCCTGTGGACAAGGTCGTAAACGGTATGGTCGCTGATGCCGAGCAGCGCCGCGACGTCCCCAACCGAATAGAAATCCTTGATAGGCACTTGCCGCCTGTAGCCGTTCTTCTGACTCATGACACGCCTTCCTTCCCGCTCGCATGCCAACGGCCGCAAGCTTCGTCGGAGGCGCAGGAAAGGCCCGATATGAAGGTGAATGGGTGAATGGAGTCCAGCTTCCGTCTCATGGTCGCTCCAATTCCGCCATCACTGACAGCTCAGGTCACGAATCGCCTGCTCAAGATCGCATCGGCGAATACGTACGAGACGTCCGAGCCTTATGGCGTGAATCTGCCGATTTTCGACCATCTTGTAGACCATGGATTTAGATACGTTGAGGTACTTAGCCACTTGGGGTACATCGAGGAACTCGCCATCTGCCATTGCGTCCAAACCAGACCGCTCCGTTGCCGTGATTTCCCCGACGACCTTGCAGCCCTCTTTGCTCTTATTGCGATGATTGCGGCCCCTTGCCTTCGATTCGCCTCTGTCGAGGTCCCTTATATCTTGAATATGCTCGGTCATCTGCAGTTCTCCCACCTGGTTCGCTCATGTTTTTGGGTTCGTTCGGGATGGCATTCCGTTCACCCGTTGGAACGTTCATACATCAGAGTGCAGGTGGCTGACGCATTGGGGATTCCGCTTGGCAGTAGCAAGCAGTAGCAAGCGCTCCAAGATGGGCATTTTCCCTGATGACCGGAAGCATCGACGCCCTTGGCGGCGATGCGCGTGAAAGCAACGGAGCCTCATCCGTAACTTCCCCCAGGCGATTCCTAAGGGCCCCTTGCCCTGGCTTGGCTGGAAATCGAGGGCGGGCCCGTGCGGTTTCTTCCCATCGCAGGTCGTTCATCCAGCGATTGAGTGCGGCGAGGATTTTTCCGACCAGAACGAGCACGGTCTACGACCTTCTCAGAAGGCCCCGCGACAGCGATCCGGTTTTCGTGATACATGCCGAGCAGAATTTTCCCACTCGGCGTCGCGCCAATTGTCCCTTTAGGTCGTTGTGTTAGACCACTTTGGATACTGGGACTTTTCCTATAATCTTTCTTGCTTAAATAGCAGGCGAAAGCGAAGGAGCTCCTATGGTCACCAAGGATGATGCGTGTTGGATAATCGGCCTTTCCGCAGGTGCGGGCATTGGCGTATATCTTGATGGCGGCTGGGGCGTCGATGCGCTTGTCGGGCGTGAGACCAGGGCTCATAACGACATCGACCTGTTCGTTCAGCGCGGGGATTACCAAAGGTTCGTGGATCTAATTGCTGATGAGGGGTTTTCCGAGGTGGCTGCATCTTTCACCACCGAAGATCACACGGTGTGGCAAGACGAGGCGGGGCGCATCGTCGACCTGCATTGCTTCGATTTCGCCGAGAATGGCGATATTCTGTATCAGGGAGATCGTTTTCCCGGGGAGGTCTTTTCGGGGAGGGGGCGCATCGGCGAGGTGGAGGTGTCGTGCATCGACCCCGAAAGCCAGCTGTTGTTTCACTTGGGCTATCAGCATGACGAGCACGACGTCCACGATGTCATGCTCCTATGCCGTGAGTACGGTTTCGACGTTCCCGAAGAATATCGCTAGCTGTTGCTTTTTGCATCGGGTCACGACTTCAGCGCTTGCCGCAGATGCGCTGCGCCAGACCGCCCTGGACATCACGCCACGCCGTATATGGCCCTCCGCGCACGCGAGTCCCATTTCGCCTGCTTGATCCAGTACTCGTAGAACGGATAGGGGGTCACCTTGTACTGGCGCCAGGTCTTCTCGTACGTGCCGCGGGCCGCCTGCCTCACTATGAGCTCGGCGAGCTCGTCCGCGCTCCTGCGGACCTTGAAGCACCACGTCCACTTGAACCAGGCGAGGTAGTTCTCGAGGCGTCTCGTGGAGACGCCCCGGAACCTGCCGATGAAGTGCCTCATCTGGGAGTGGAGGCTGTTCACCCTGTTGATGGCGTGCTCCTCCCTCTTGCTGGCGATGCGCTCGCCGACGCCGAGGGCGGGCAGGACGCGGCGGTATACGTGCGCACGGTCCGTCGAGATTATCGCGCCGACCGCGAGCTTGTCGGCGAGCAGCTCCCTGGCTGCCGCCTCGTCGAGGCCGCCCCTCCCCGCGATCTCGTAGAAGATGTCGCCGGCGTCGTTGATGCCGGTGAGCACGCATATCTTCTCGTGCCCGTCGGTTCCCTGCGACCTTGCGCGGGGCTTCCTGGGCACGCCGGACTCCGACCTGGAGCGGTTTCCCTTGAAGCTCTCCCTGAAGAAGCACTCGTCGAGCTCGGCCCCGCCGCCGGCCTCCACGCGGAAGGCGGGCATGCGCTTGGCCATGGCCTCGAGCAGCCTGTGGCGCATGAAGAACGCCGTCTTGAGGCACACGCCGCACTTTTCCGCCGACTCGCGCAGCGGGAGCATGTCCACGTGGCACTCCGCGAACCTCATCCAGGCCGACCTGTCGAGCTTGGTGGTGGAGAAGATGCGCATGGTGGCGTCGGTGAAGGTCCTGGCGCACCCTCGGCAGAGGAACCGCTGACGGCCGCGCCCGTCTCGCCCCCTCTTCACGTAATGCGGGGAGCCGCACCAGGGGCAGGCTCTGTCGGGATCGTCTTCCGCCCCCTCGCTTGCCGCGAGGTCGAAAAGCTCCGCGTCTATCAGCGCCTTGAGCGATCTCAGGGCCCTGCTCTTCTCGGCAGCCGTCATCTGCGGGAGGAACTGCCTCGTCAGCTGGGTGAGCACGTCTTCCATTGCAACCTCCATCTTTCCTGATGATGGAATTGTCGCAATTGGGGGTCCTGCTGCGTGTACTGTGCATAGGACACTTATCCAAAGCGGTCTAACACAACGCTTTAGGTGGACATCCATCCATACATGGGGGATACGCGTCTGAACCATGCGTCATCGAGATGGATAGCGGGTTCTACTCTCGATGGCAAAACGTCTGTGCGGTCGGAAGGCGATGGTCATCTTGATTGCCGGGTGCTCTTTCGGCTGGTCGGAGGGATGCGTAAAGTTCTGCCCAGCTTGAATCTAGTCCAATGACCTCGATTCTTCCTTAGCTGCCAGCTAATGCCTCCATTTGCATTTCTTCTGCCTCAGCCGCCGATCCTCCCGATAGACTTCTCGCCCGCCTTGGCGCACGAGGACGCCCCGGGAACCTCGTGCCCGATTCCAAGCTTCCGATGCGGGTCGGCTGCCCGGCTTCCGCCTTACCGGCTTCGACGCGCCCCGGCTCTCCTTGGGGCTTGCAACGTCGCCGTGAACCTCTGCGCGCGCAAGGGCCGCGAAAAATTGGCTCTTCGGTGGTTTCTGTGGGAGAGATTCCGGCATAGGCCCAGCTCAGCGGGCGAAAACAACGATCTGGAACTGAAACGGCCCCGGGAGGGGCCGTTTCCGCGTCATCCGCCTATGATTGCTAAGCCAAATTCAGACAACCGAAGAGGTGTGACGCATGAAGAGTCTACTACTTCTCGCCCTCGGTCTGGCCCGCACGGTCGTCCTGGGCGCGCGCATCGAGGCCGAGCGCATCGTCGTGAGCGTCCGGCCCTACAAGCGCGAGCAGCGCCGCTGCCCCGTATGCGGCAGGGCCTGCGACTTCTACGACATGGCGAACCGCGGGGCCCCCAGGCT
>OLPZ01002134.1_pt1 | contig 11791 bp, 11 predicted proteins | sample 1672711 | NCBI WGS metagenome assembly OLPZ01 (sample SAMEA3136716, study PRJEB25190) | human gut metagenome
GTGGAACTCGTGGATCTGCATGTGGTAAAACACAACCGGGATGCGAAAGTAATAGAGGGAGAGACTCCGGAAGAAAAAGCGGCTACATTTTATGAAAATTATCTGAAAGGCAGGCTGGAAGAATTATGAGATATCACTTTGTATTGAATGGATACTTGCAGAACTGTCAGAAGTTAATGCAGGAGATGAAAGCGTTTAAGGAAATGTATCTTTCCGATGCGGAAGAAGGTATTACATATCTGTATTGCCAAAGTGAGGAGATTGCAAAGCAATTAAATGGACAGCTGACAAAGAATGTCAGTGTATTGGCGGCAGAAGAATATGTGCCGGAGACGGTATTGAAGGGGCTGGAAGAACTTGCAAAGCCGAAAGAGATATATATATTTGGAAGTGATTATGCAGGAGAAGAACTTGCAGTCCGGCTGGGAGCGAGAATGGGAGGAAGCTCGCTTACGGCGGTCAGCAGCGTCGGTATAGAGAATGGAACAGAAGATAAAATAAAAGCCGGAAAGATGGTCTACTCCAATCATATGGAAGCAGTCTTTCAGATGAAAAAAGGACCATATTGCATCAGTCTGGCAAAAGGGTTTGCAAAGATGGAACTGCATCCAGGGCAGATGCAGATTACAGAAGTTCATAATTTTAATGACAAGGATGCAACTTCTTATATTATAAAAAGAAGTTTTGTACCGGAAGATCAGGAAGAAGGTCTGGAAGAAGCAAAAGTTCTAATCGCGGCGGGCCGAGGAATCGGTAAAAAAGAACATATCGCGCTTTTGCAGGAGCTGGCAGAAAGAACCGGTGGACAGGTAGGTGTGAGCCGTCCGGCAGCAATGAATGCATGGCTTCCGATGAATCATTTGATTGGTGTGTCGGGAGCAATGACCAATCCGGAAGTGTGTATCACAGTTGGTGCATCGGGTGCAGCTGCATTTTATGCAGGAATTGAAAAGAGTAAGTTTATAGTGGCAGTTAATACAGATGAAAAGGCGCCAATTATGAAAAATGCTGATGTGGTGGTCGTAGAAGATTTTAAGCCATTCATCGAGGCATTAAATAAAATATTAGAAAAACATAAGATCAGAGAAGTATAAATTTAAGGATACAAGAAAACGTAAGGAGGCGGAAAATATGGCAGCAACAATTTATCAGATGGAAGAAAAATATGAAGAATATCTGATAGATGAGTCGAAATATAAAGGCCATGCGGACAGCATTTCGTTCCCGGAATCAGAAGATGAGATACTTGCTATATTAGAAGAGATGAAAGAAGAACAGATACCAGTGACGATTCAGGGGGCGAAGACAGGAATTACGGGAGCAGGTGTTCCGATGGGAGGCCATATTTTAAATCTGTCTCATATGAATCAGGTAATAGAACATTCGATAGAAGCGGATGGAACCGGACGGATCACAGTAGAACCGGGGATTAATCTTATAGAGCTTCGGAAAGAAATTACGGCAAGATTCCGAAAAGAGCAGTTGTTCTGGCCGCCGGATCCGACAGAAACGTCGGCTTCTATCGGAGGAATTGTGGCATCGGGGGCACAGGGAATCATATGTTATATGGAGAGACGGAGAATTATATAGAAAGTATTCGCCTGGTTGATGGATCAGGTAATGTAAGAGAGATTTCCAGAGGTCAGAAAGAAGAAATCCTGCCGGGTGAGACAATGGATGCGCTGAATATGGTTCTCGGAAAAGAAGGAATTACGGGAATCATTACCAGAATCACATTGAAAGTAATTCCAAAACCGGAAGCTATCTGGGGAATCGTCTTCTTCTTTGAAGAAAAAGAAGGAGCCGCCGGATTTGTAGATATGCTTCGCAGTGAATTGCCGGAAGCGGAAGATGCAAAGATTGCGGCAGTAGAATATATGGATCGCAGAAGTATGGATCTGATCGAAGCCAGAAAAGAGACGATGACAAAAATCAAGGAACTGCCGGATATTGAAGAGAATATTCAGGCACTGGTTTACACGGAACTTCAGGGAAGTGAAGAAGGAATTGAGATAATTGCCGAAAGCCTGATGGAAGCTGCCATGGAGTGTGGAAGCGATCCGGATCAGGCATGGGCACTGTCCGGAGAGACAGAGGTGGAGAAGCTTCATGCATTCCGCCATGCGGCAGCCGAGACAGCGAACCTTTATATCGAAGAACAGAGAAGAAACGATGACCGGATCACGAAGCTGGGAACAGATATGGTGATCGGTGAGCAGACATTTAAAGATCTGCTGGAACAGTATGAAGAAGACATGAACCAGGCTGGCCTGGAAGGCTGTATCTTCGGACATGCACTGGAGAATCATCTGCATGTGAATATCCTGCCTGAGGATTATGAAGCATATGAAAAGGGCATCGAACTCATCAGAAACTGGGCGGAACGTACCAGAGCCTTACATGGAGTCCTGTCGGGAGAACATGGCGTCGGCAAGTTAAAACGTCAGATATTAGGTGCCTGCGTTCCGGAAGATTATCAGGAATTGTGCAGAAAGTTAAAGGTGCATCTGGATATAGAAGGCAGATTGAATCAGGGAAATATACTGGGATAGGAAGTGGAATACGTATGAAAATTGCGGTATGTATGAAACAGGTTCCGGCAACTTCGCAGGGAGATATGGATAAAAAGACCGGTGTAATGATCCGTTCGGGTCTGCAGGCAATTGTAAATGTATATGATCTTGCGGCATTGGAAGCAGCACTCCGTATCAGAGAACAATGTGGCGGGGAAGTGCATGTATTTACAATGGGACCAGATAAAGCAGAGATGGTCCTGCGGGAAGCTTTTGCAATGGGAGCAGATGAGGGATATCTGATCTGCGACAAAGCATTTGCCGGAGCGGATGTGCTTGCAACGTCTTATACACTGAAGCAGGCGATACAGTCGGCAGATGATTATGATATGATCTTATGCGGAAGACAGACAACGGATGGAGATACCGCTCAGGTAAGCGGTGCGATTGCGGAATGGATGCAGATACCGAGACTGAACTGGGTGACCGGGATAGATGTTCTGGATGAGCATACGTTAGGGGTTGAATATTGTATGGAACACAGAACAGTAATGGCGAAAGTAACACTTCCGTGTCTTATGTCCGTAGAACGTGACGGATTCCCACCGAGAATGCCATCTCTTAAGTTGAAGATCTGCGGAAGAAAAAAAGAGATCCATCGGATCTCTATGGCGGATCTGGAAGATCAGAATCCGGAACATTATGGACTGAAGGGATCTGCCACAAGAGTGAAGAAGATATATCCTCCGGAGCAGACAAGCAAACAGGAACTCTTGTGTATGGAAAAGGATGAGGCTGCGCTGTATATTGCGGAAGTCCTGAATGAATTACTGAAGGAGGATGGACAATGATAGAAGCAGATAAAAAAGAATGGTCCGGAATCCTTGTGTATCTGGAATGTTATAAAGGAGAACTTCATACAGCAAGTGAAGAACTAATCGGGGAAGCAGTCAGGTTGTCCGAAGTGTTAAAAGATCCGGTCTATGTGGCAGGAATCGGAAAAGATATGGATAGAATCCGGGAAGCGTTGAAAGGCTATCCGGTTGAAAGAGCATACCTGTATGAATCAGAGGATGAATATGAATCACCGTTATATACGTGGATTATGGCAGAATGCATAGAAGAACTTAAGCCTTCTATCGTGCTGGTAGGTGGTACTTACGAAGGCAGATCGCTGGCACCGGGATTGGCAGTCAGATTCCAAACCGGTCTTACAGCAGATTGTACTGGGCTTGCAATCAATGAAGAAGGAAATCTTGTCCAGTCGAGACCGGCATTTGGCGGAAATATTATGGCAGATATTGTGACACAGTTCAGCAGACCCCAGTTTGCAACGGTCAGACCAGGAGTCATGCAGAAGGTAGATAAGAATGATCTGAATGTCACAGAATATATAAACAAAAAAGTAGATAAAAAAAGTAAAGAAATAGAAATCATATCGTCAAAGGTGGAGAAGACAGAAAAAAGGATTACCGAAGAGAAGATATTGGTAGTTGCCGGTCGCGGTGTGAAGAAAAAAGAAGATCTGGAGATGTTACGGGAATTGGCAGGGCTTTTAGGCGGAAAGCTTGCATCCAGCCGCGCACTTGTTGAAAAAGGTTGGATGTTACCGGAAGAACAGATTGGCTTATCGGGTAATACCGTGAGTCCGGATTATATGATTACTTGTGGAGTATCGGGAACGGTACAGTTCATGGCAGGTATGAAGAATACAAAAAATATCATAGCGATCAATGAAGATCCGAAGGCGAGGATATTCGAGATCGCACATTATCCGATGGTCGGAGATCTGTACGAAATCGTACCGGAACTGATTCGGATTATAAAAGAGAGGAGAGGAGATCGCTGAGATTTCAATATCAACTTACCAGGGCTGAGATAGAGGAGGCACTTTTGTGTCTGGATTACAAAAAAGAGGGGAAGTTCAGAGATATAAATGTAGGCGTGATTAGTCTGATCGGTGTGGGAGCATTAATTGCATATATACGTAATACACAGCAATTCTTCTGGATCGTATTACTGGGTGTTATGGTTCTGCTGCTTTTGTATATAGTTTATGTGCCTGCGTTTAGCAGAAAGCGGAGAGCAAAAAAGATTGCAGGGGAAAAGGGAACCTATAATGTCAGGATACAAAATAGCAAGATACAGTATGGAAATAAGAATGAATCCATTGAAATGACGGGTAAAAATACGAAAGTATATATTTCAGGTAAGATTTATGTATTACGGGTGAATCGGGAAGTATTCACAATTCCGAAAAGAATCATGAAAGAAAAGGAGGAACAGGAACTGGAATGGATATTGAGAAAAACCGGTTCCAAGATAGTGCACATAACGATAGAGAGAGGAGAAAAGTTATGACAGCGGCAGTAAAAGAAAAGAATGTAGAGTTAAAGTTAAGAAAAGCAGTATTTTTTCCGCCGTGGTTATTATTGATCGCGATGGTAGTAGTTAGTCTGGTAAATGGAGATGCATTCCTGGCGGGGTTGAATGCAGTTACAAGCTGGATTTTAAGAAATTTTTCATGGGCATTTAATGTTGTTACGGTTATGTGTGTAGTTACCGTGATTGTTGTATATTTTTCACCGCTTGGAAAAGTCAGGATTGGGGGAAGTAAGGCGCATCCAAAGATGAAATTTCTGGATTTGGTATGGATTACACTTTGTACAACGATTGCAGCAGGAATTTTATTTTGGGCATGTGCCGAACCATTGTATCATTTATATGGACCACCGGCCTCCGAAGGTGTAAAGGCCGCTTCGCCGGGAGCAGCAATATTTGCAATGAAGACAATGTTTCTGGAATGGACATGGTCACCATATGCAATCTATACAGTAGCAACACTGGTATTTGCGTTTGTATTCTATAACATGAAAGAACCATATTCGATGGGTTCTGCACTTATACCTGCATTGGGTAACAGAATCAAAAAGTATAATGGAGTAGTCGATGTGATTTGTCTGGTGACACTGGTGGCAGGTATGTCTGCGTCACTTGGAACTGGAACACTCACAATTGCAGGAGGAATCCAGAATCTTACCGGGATAAAGAGTGGTGCGGTTATGTGGGGAATTGTTATTGTTGTAATCGTTACAACATTCATTATTTCCAGTGTATCCGGCGTTATGAAAGGAATCAAACTTCTTTCGTCGATCAATGCAAAAGTATACATGGTATTATTTGCGTTTCTTTTGGTGTTTGGACCGACAGCTTATATGTTAAATATGTCAGTAGAATCATGGGGAGCGTATGTCAGGGATTTCCTTCCGATGAGTCTGATGTCCGGTGATGTATTTGGAGATACATGGGCAAGAAGCTGGCCGATTTTCTATTGGTGTAACTGGCTTTCATGGACACCGGTAACGGCAGTATTCCTTGGAAAGATTTTAAAAGGCTATACGATTAAAGATGCAATCAAATGTAACTTCATTATTCCAGCTATTTTCAGTACAATCTGGATGGGACTGTTCTCTACCGCAACAATTTATTATGAGTTGAACGGAGCCGGAATGTATGATACTCTATTGAGCAAAGGGACAGAAGCGGTTGTATATAAAGTGTTTGAACAGCTTCCATTAGCGGTAATTGTTATTCCGTTTTATTTGTTTATTGTATTTATTTCATTTGTTACAGCTTCGGATTCAAACACGAATGCGATGGCAGGACTTTGCACATATGGTATTACACAGGAAGAACAGGAAGCAGCACCATGGCTGAAGATCGTATGGGGAGTCACAGTTGGCGTTGTAACATGGATCTTGATCAGCTTTGCGGGAATTGATGGTATTAAAGCAGCATCGAACCTGGGAGGATTCCCGAATATGTTCATTATGATTTTGATGATCATAGGGCTGTTGAAGATTGCGAAGAATCCGCAGAAGTATGATGTGCATAAAGAAGACTATGACAGCAATGGAAGGCCTATAGAGAGTCCGCGTCTGCCTGTGAAGGAGGAATAGAAGATGGAACCTTTGACAAAGGACTTTTTTATGGAAGCAACAGAGAACTGTCCGGTAATTCCGGAGATTATCAATGATGAATGGCTGGAGGCGCTTCCGGAATCAGACTGCGAGATTGTATATATTGTTTATGGAGATATCTGCACCATTCCGGAGATTGTAGAGAAAGTAAAAGCAGCAGGAAAGATGGCGATCGTACATATGGATTTAATCGTCGGACTTTCCTCAAAGGAAATCAGTGTAGATTTTCTTAAGAAATATACAAAAGTCGATGGAATCATCAGTATGAAGCCGGCAATGATCAAACGGGCAAACGATGTAGGACTGTTTACAATCCAGAGATTTTATTTGATGGACCGTTTTACGTATGCAAATATTGAAAAACATATCAAGAACTGCAATCCGGACATTGTAGAGTTTCTTCCAGCAGGCCTTTCAAAGGTTATGAGTTTTCTGATAGAAAAGATTGACAGGCCGGTAGTGGCAAGTGGCCTAACGCAGGATAAAGACGATGTAATGGGTGCGTTAAAAGCAGGTGCAATTGCAGTTGCAACGTCGAACCGCAGAGTGTGGGACTGTTAGAAAGCAGGTGAAAAAATGAATGCAGATACGGTATGTCTGGCATGTTGCAGGAACAAAGCAGAAGGACTTCTTGAGCAGTACGGGGTGTCGGAAGAGACCCGGGAGATACTCCTGAAGCGTATCGATAAATTCCTGAAGAAAGACAAAAGAACCGGAGATATGCCAGCACCGGTGATGATGGCGGAGATATTGTCCATAGTCGATGAAAAAGTAGGAATTATGGATGCATATGAAAAGCCGAAAAAGAAGTATAACCGAAAGCTTCTTGAGATGGAAGAAGCAGTGATTGCCGATATAGAGAAGGCAGAAGATGAATTCCTTGCAGCCATCCAGTATGCGGTAACAGGAAATTATATAGATTTCGGAGCAATGGATGATGTGAGTGAAGATATGCTTGGAAAATTGTTGGAGAACCGGGCTGATGTGGAACTGAACACAGATGAGCTGGCAAGACTTAAGAGAGAACTGGAAGAAGCAGGAACACTGCTATATATTACTGATAATGCCGGTGAAATCGTGTTGGATAAAGTGTTTATCAGAATCCTGAAGAAATTATATCCTCAGCTGGATATAACAGTAGTTGTAAGGGGATTTCCTACGTTGAACGATGCAACATATGAAGATGCAGAAGATATAGGACTGACGGATCTTGTAAATGTAATGCCAAATGGAACCGATGTGCCGGGAACACCGATTGATGAGATTAATCCAGAGGTGAGGCATCTGATCGATGAAGCGGATCTGTGTATTGCAAAAGGTCAGGGGAATTTTGAGACACTGCATGGAAGCGGAAGGAATATCTTTTATCTCTTCCTGTGTAAATGTGAATTATTTACAAGTAAATTTCAGACGGAACGTTTTACTCCTGTATTGAACAATGAACTTAGAATTGTGCAAAGTGCATAAAAAATAAAAACATTCTTTTGGTATTATCACGATATTGACATATTTAGGCGTTGGATTTACAATATAGACAGTTACTAAAAGAGCGAAAGAGAGAGTAACTTTTACCTACAGAAAGTGGGTAGAAGGAATTCTCTCTTTTTTTGTTTCTTCATTGTGCGCAGATGGAGAAATACGTTTTAGAAAAACAAATGTTGGGACAAAATGGAGGTAAAAAATAATGTTAAATATTAATGATTTTTCAATGGATTTCTTTTCTTTAAAGGGTAAAAATGCAATTGTTACAGGTGGAAACAGTGGACTTGGACAGGCATTTGCACTGGCACTTGCAAAAGCAGGAGCAAACATCTTCACATTTGCTTATGTAGATGATGACGGAACAACAAAGAAATTAATCGAGGACTGCGGAGTGAAATATACATTCATGCAGGGAGATCTGACAGAAGATGGTATGTGTGACAAAGTTGCTGAGAAATGTGTAGAGACATACGGAAGCATCGATATTCTTGTAAACTGTGCAGGTATCTGCAAGATCGCTGATGTTCTTGATTTCGGCAGAGCAGAATGGGATCCAATGATCGCAATCAACCTGACAGGTGCATTTGATTTAAGCCATGCAGTTGCTAAATATATGATCCCTCAGAAGAGCGGAAGAATCATTAACATCTGCTCACTCTTCTCATTCCTCGGAGGACTTGGATCTCCTGCATACGCAGCTATGAAAGCTGGTCTTATGGGACTTACAAAAGCATACGCAGATGAACTTGGAAAATATGGTATCACAGTAAATGGTATCGCTCCTGGATACTTCCAGACAGCTATGACAGCCGGAACAGGAAGCGGAAATGAAGACGATCCGAAATACGTTAAGATCAAAGAGCACATTCCTGCAGACCGTTGGGGAGAAAGACAGGATCTTATGGGAGCAATGGTGTTCCTTGCAAGTAAAGCAGCAGATTATGTAAATGGGACATTGCTGGTAGTAGACGGAGGATATCTGGTAAGATAATCAGACAGTAACTTCAGAGTAAGACAGGAGTAGATAACAATGAGTAAAAAATATTTGATGGGTATTGATGAAGGATCACAGAGCGCAAAGATTACGATCTTTGATATAGTCGGAAATATTGTATGTGAGGCAAGAGAGCCGCTCCGCCCATACGACCTTCCAAAACCGGGATATGTAGAACATCCGGATGATGACTGGTGGGATGCAATCTGTAAAGCGTCCAAAAAGTGTATGGATAAATTTGAAGGAGATCCAAAAGACATCCTTGGAATCGGACTTTGTACGATCCGTTGCTGCAGAGCATATCTGAAAGAAGATGGAACACTTGCACAGCCGGCGTTGAGTTGGATGGATATCCGTGTATCACAGCCATATGAGCATGTGAATCCAGATGTAAAATATATCGTAGCTTCTTCTGGATATATCACACACAGATTAACCGGAGAGCGTAAAGATACAGTTGCCAACTATGAATATGGATGGCCTGTAGATGTAGATAAATGGCAGTGGTCAGATGATCCGGAAGCATACAAGGCAACAGGAATGCCAAGAGAGATGCTCTTCGATCTGGTAATGCCAGGAGATGTTCTGGGATATGTAACAGAAGAGGCTGCCGAAGCAACAGGTCTTCCACGGGGAGTTCCGGTTGTTGCAACATCGAATGATAAAGCTGTTGAAGGTCTCGGAACCGGATGCATGGGTGATAAAACAGCATGCATTTCACTTGGAACTTACACAACTGCTATGATGGAAGGGAAAGAGAATTTAAAAGGCACATCTTATGCATGGCCGAAATTCTCTTGTGTACCGAATAAATATTTCTACGACAGCAACGGAATCCGCAGAGGTATGTGGACAGTAAGCTGGTTCAGAGATGTACTTGGTGACAGCTACATTCAGATGGCAAAAGAAAAAGGAATGTCTGCAGAAGAACTCCTGAGCGAGGAAGCTGAAAAAGTTCCTGCAGGAAGTGATGGACTGATGACAGTTCTTGACTGGCTGGCGCCTGTAGATGCCCGCTATAAGAAAGGTATTATGATCGGATTCGATGGAAGACATACCAGAGGACATATTTATCGTTCTATCCTGGAAGCTGTTGCGATGACGATCAAGGGACATACAGAAGACATGGTTAATGAAGTCGGCGTGACTCTGGATAAGATTATCATCACAGGCGGAGGATCCAACAGTGATCTGTTCATGCAGATATTTGCTGATGTATTCAATCTTCCGGCAGTAAGAAATGTGGTTAACGGAGCAGCCGGACTTGGCTCTGCGATCTGTGCGGCAGTTGCTACAGATGTGTACGGAAGTTTCGAAGAAGCAGTAGAAGGAATGGTTAAGATTCAGGATACATTTGTTCCAAATCCGGAAAATGTAGAACTGTATAAGAAGATGATTCCTATTTATAAAGATATTACTGTACATACAGATGAAGTATTGAAAAAGACATACGAATTATTTGAATAGTATAGAATTCAGAAAGATATAGGTGATTATGAAGAACAGACCACTCATTTTGGTTACAAATGATGATGGGATTCATAGTCCGGGCTTGTATGCGGCAGCGCAGGCTGCTGCGAAGATAGGAGATGTGTTAATTGCAGCGCCTCATACCCAGCAGACTGGGATGGGGCGCTCTTTTCCTAGATGTCCGGATGACGGAATCATAGAGAAGATTGATACACAGGAAAGAATGCTGGAAGGATTACGGCGTGAGAGAATGCAGGATCGAGAGACAGGGGGACATCAGGAGGTACTGTGTGGAGAAATCCGGGCATATGCGGTGCATGGAAGTCCGGCGCGTGCGGTAGCACATGGCATATTAGAGCTTGCGGACAGGAAACCGAATCTGTGTATCAGTGGAATTAATTACGGAGAGAATCTTGCTACATGTCTGACCTGCAGCGGGACCCTGGGAGCGTTATTTGAAGCATCCAGCTATGGAATTCCGGGTATTGCGGTTTCTGTAGAAGCGGATCTTTCCAGACAGCATTCTGAAGACTTCGGGGAGAGGGACTGGAGCGCTGCACAGAGTATCCTGGAGCGTTATATTAGGAAAGTATTGGAGCAAAGAGAACAGGTCAGGATGATAGAAGCTTGGAATATTAATGTACCGGATGGTCTGAAGTATCCGTATCTGGAGCGCAGGACCGTGTTGAGCCGGCAGAATTATTTTTCTTTTGTGAAGCCGGAGAAACGTGATTATAACCGGCCGTACCGGTTGAAGAGTGAAAAGATCGTGGATATGGAAAATCTGGAAATCGACAGTGATATCTATGCTGTGTATGTGGACCGGGTAGCCTCAGTGACACCTCTGAACTTTGATATGTCGGTAAGGAATTTGTGAAAATGGCACAGAGCTTTCTTGACAAAACATACCTCATGGATTAAAATAATTGACAATTCAACATTTTTTATGGCGATGAAGGGAATTAGTACATGAGAATCCAGCCGCAGAGAGGATATCATATGGTGTGAGATATCTGCTGTTCATCACATGGAACCGGTCCTGGAGCCACTGCATGAAAGTGCAGCGTGTCAGCCGGCGTTAACGGCCAATGAAGAGAGCTGCGAAAGGGTCGCAGTTAACTAGGGTGGTACCGCCGAGCTTTTCGGTCCCTTTTTCGGGGAGTCGAAAGGCCCGGCGTTTTTTGTGTCAGGTTGTGGAACTCCCGGCAAAAAAATAACGTGGAATAAGGATTTCACCAAAATTGAAAAGGAGAAGAGAAACATGGCAAAGGAAAAATTAGTCAAAAACATTACATCCCGTGACGAAGATTTCGCACAGTGGTACACAGACGTTGTACGTGAAGCAAATCTTT
>OLPZ01002138.1_pt1 | contig 11772 bp, 8 predicted proteins | sample 1672711 | NCBI WGS metagenome assembly OLPZ01 (sample SAMEA3136716, study PRJEB25190) | human gut metagenome
GCGGTTGGCTCTCACTTCCGGAAGGAGGTGAGAGCGATGCCTATTACTTTGACGTTCCATATTTTTGGACTGGTATTTACCATCAAGGTGAAAAGCGAAAACCGCCACCCTGCACGGTGACGGTTCTTAGATGAACCTATAATCCAAAAGGGCTAACCGCTTGTCGCAGCGCCCTTTCTTTACATTTATGGTAACAGGGAAATCTTTTTTTGTCAAGTTCTCTGCCACGGGAAAATACACCGGGCGGGGAACTTTTTTTGCTGTCATAGCATATCTAGGATGATCGAGAGCAGGTCTTGGATCTGCTTGCGGTTTTCTGGTTTTAGATCTGTGATGCGGCGTGCAATGGCCAGGGCTTCTTGCTCCTGTGCGTCCAGGCCGAACAAGATCCGGTCTGCGCTGACGCCAAGCAGGAGACACAGGCGCTGCAATGTTTCCAGGGAGATCCCGGAAACCCCGCGCTCGATCGCGCTGAGGTGGTTCGGCGTGATGTCCAGTAATTCCGAGAGGGTGTCCTGCGTGTACCCTGCCTCTTCCCGAACGAGTTGGATATGATTTCCGACCGCAATGTTGATCTCCTTTTTCTCTCGCATAGCCTCACCGCCCTTGTGTTTAGTCTAACCAATGACGGTGCCATTATAAACATTGCAGTATCGTTGATTTTTCTAACGACAGTGCATTGACTATTTGGGGGAGACGGTGGTAAAATGGCGTTGTTTTGTGGCCCCAGGCGGTGACGTTCTAGAACTGCGAAGGGTCAGTCTTTCCTATATACCATTTTCCCACGTGACAAGAGAGGAGAGCTTATGAAAAAACAACTAGTATCCATCCTGCTGACGCTCTGCATGGTGCTTCCCCTGATGCCGACAGCGGCATGGGCAGCGGAAAAACCTGCGGATGCCCCTGTTCTCGTCGAACAGGGTGATTCGTCGGCTGCAGCAGCCGAAAAACCTGCGGCAGCACCGGCAGAAAAGGAAACAGAAACTCCAGCACCGGAGCCGCTTCCTACCGAAATCGCTTTGTGCTCCTACAAAAGTACGAATGGTACCGAAGGAGATAAGGTATCTTTAGCGGCAGCGGTAACGGCACTGAATGAAAACGGCGGCGGCACGATTACTGTGACAAGCAGCGGTTTGCCTGATGAAGATAAACGCAAGAGCCATCATCTGGAAGTCGAAGAGGATATTACCATTATCCCGCAGGCGAATAATCCGGTTACTGTGTATGCAGACGGCGTTGTATTCTCGCTAAGACAGGGCAAAAAAGGAAAATTGACGATAGGTCAGCAGGGAATGGACGCAGGATTGCTGACATTTGATGGATTAAATAAAGTCAGCACCTTTATAGCTGCAGCGACGCCTGATAAAGAATATCAGGGATTACGGCAGGTTGAGATCAATGACGGCGTTGTATTACAGCACTTCACAAACTCTGTTATCGGTGGATCGGATTTCTATCTTTCGGGAAAATACCTTGATGGTTGCATTGATCTGACGATGCATGGTGGTGAGATCTGTAACAATACGCTGAAAACTAAAACATCGGGAATAGATCGAATCGGCTCTGTGGCAGTTCGCTGCAGCAAATTTTACATGGATGGTGGATCGATCCATGATAATACAGCTGATATCGGCATTATTGTTGTCTGCAAGAGAGCATCAACATCTCAAGACGGTCCTGCAATAATTACCGGTGAAGCGAAGATTTATAATAACAGCCACGATCCGGATGGAGTTAGCACGACCAGTTCAATCATAAGTAGTGGATATGATATTATCCTGTCTGGCAATGCCGAAATATATGGCTGTCATGACACCGTAGATCTGGTAGATTCCTTTGCTGATATTACTTTGGAGGATCAGGCAAAAATCCACGATTGTACCAGTACAGGAGGTCAGTTGGGATATTCTGCTGTTACCGGTTACAATATTACGATGGCTGATGACGCATCTATTTACAACTGTACTTCTGAAGCAGGTGGTGCAGTGAATGCTTACTATAAATTTGAGATGAGCGGAAGGGCTTCTATTCGCAAGTGCACGACACTGCGGGCAATCGAAAACTATCCAGTAGCGGGTATCGCTGTAGACGCAGGAATGTCTCCCTATTTCAATGACAAGGAAAACAGTTTCGTTATGCGGGATGATGCTGTGATTTCAAACTGCAGCGGCCCTGGTGAAGCTGGCGGTGTTTATGTAAAAAATGGATGCGCTCTTATGAGCGATCGTGCAAAAATCGAGTACTGCTCGACTCCTCCGTTGGCAGATTATGAAAAAATATATACTCTCTCTACGCCTTTGAGCACTGGTGGCATCTATATGTTGAGCGGATCTTTGACCATGTGTGGTCAATCCAAGATTGACCATTGCTCTACATATGGCATGGGCGGCGGAGTTTATATGGCATATGCCAGCGGCGATGCTACACTGAAAGATCAGGCCTCTATCACGAATTGCACTGCTTTTGTTGATACAAGCCTTGATGATCTGATCGATGTGTACAAAGCTGGCGGATTGTATGCTGAAAAATCCAATATTACCATGGAAGCGGGCACCAAAATTACCGGTTGCAAAGGTGTAATAGGTGGTATCGGCGCTGAGGCAGGACTTTTTGACCAAGAGACAATCAATATTCGGATTGACGGAGAGATCAGCGGAAACGCAGGAAGAGTCGGAGGCGGTATCTGCGGCCTGAAAAGTGTAGAACTCACGCTGGGCGATACAGCCGTTGTTCAGAATAACACGGCTACGGTTGCTGGTGGCGGCATCGCACTGTTCAGCTATTTCGGCGAAACCATGCCCGCCTCTACACTTACCTTAAATGGTGCATCTATTATCAAAAACACAGCACCGCTGGGCGCAGGTGTATTCCTGCCGAATAAAGCAGATATCCCGGAAACTCCTGTTTTTAGAACGTCGAATGCTCCTGAACATGCAACCCCCAGCAGTGCGACGATCACAGACGGCACGGAAATTATCGAAAATACAGCAAAAAATCCGGAGGGCGGCACTGCTACCGAATTCCATGGCGGCGGTCTGTTCCTTGGCTGGAATACCAAAACGAATATTTCCGGCGCAGTCAAAATTTTCGACAATGTCGATGCAAATAATTTGCCCAATAATATGTACCTGCGAAAAGCTCCGGACTTTGACGTTGAAACCCCTGTTCCGCTACCGTCGGAACAAGAAGAACTGGATAAGCTGCAAAAATACTTGGCGAATGCACTGGAAGCGTCTGCAAAAGAGAAAGTAGAGGCAGAAATTACCGGTGCATCCCCAAATGATATTTTGGCGCTATTGAAGGCGTTAGGATTGGCATCTGAGAATGAAACATTAGAAACATTAACGGTTGATGAGATAAAAAGTCGATTCGCAAAATTTGAATGTGATTTCTATATGATTCCCTATTATATGATTCAAACGGAAGACGGTGTCCCGGGTCTCGTCACTCAGTATAAAAAGAACTCAGATTTTACGCCGACTTATGATAGCTTCAACGCAATCTGTGCCCAATTGATTACAGAGGATACCCTTAATGCATGGGGCCGAATGACGTATGTGCTATTATCGAATGATAATGATAATGATAGAAAGGAACTGAATCAGGTTGCAGAAACGTTAGGCCTTATCCAGAATGGCGACACTTATGAAGGTACCGTAACAGAATTTGCGAAAGCCTTTGCTCAATATTCTAAAACGAATCGTTACCTCTTACAGTTGATGTGTGAGAACTTTGGTATGGAACTGGCTGTAGATGTTAGCAACGAGACATTTGGAGAATGGTGGGGTGTAAAGCCTGCAACCGATGTTTTATCGGAGCCAGATGCCCGCGTTTCTGTTTCGGGTCCTCTGGCAGGCGGTCAGATCGGTGTGATTACAGAAGGCGCCAAGTATGGCCGTGTCGTTGCGGAGAGAATCAATAATTATACTCTTACAGAGGAAGATCTGGCGATTTTCAGCAGCGATGATCCGTTCTACGACGTAGTGCGCCATCCGTATAAGAGTCATCAGTTCATCTTGAAGCCTCGGGAAACTGCCAACAACGGCAATGGCGGTAGCGGCAGCCACTCGACCAGGAAGTACACGCTGACGTATGAATCCAACGGCGGCACGGCTTACAAGGATGAGCGCTATTCCTCCGGCACGAAGGTGACGCTGGATAAGGTCCCTATCCGCGAGAGCTATACGTTTACCGGCTGGTACGCGGATCAGGAGCTGACCGACAAGATCACCAGCGTCACCATGACCAGCGACAAGACCGTTTATGCCGGCTGGGTGGCGACCGGTGTGCCGGATATGCTCAACGGTGACGACCACGATGCCTATGTGATCGGTTACCCGGACGGAAACGTTCACCCGCAGGGGAACATCAGCCGCGCGGAAACGGCGACGATCTTCTTCCGATTGCTCAAAGCAGACACCCGCGACGGCAACCTGACGGCAGAGAATGTTTTTGCCGACGTGGTCAACGGCAAGTGGTTCAACAAGGCGGTCTCCACCATGGCAAAGCTGGGCATCGTGAAGGGCCGCAGTGAGGAGACCTTTGCTCCCGATGCGCCCATCACCCGCGCGGAGTTTGCCGCGATCTGCGCTCGCTTTAACACCAAGCCGACCAACACCAGCAACAGCTTCTCCGATATTTCCGGCCACTGGGCGGAAGCAGAGATCGAGAGAGCCGTGGCGTTCGGTTGGATCGCAGGCTATCCCGACGGCACCTTCCGCCCCGACACCTACATCACCCGCGCGGAGGCGATGACGATGATTAACCGTGTGCTCTGCCGTATGCCGCAGGATGAGAAGGATCTGCTGCGCACGATGGTGGTCTGGCCGGACAACAAGCCCACGGATTGGTACTATCTCGCCGTACAAGAGGCGACCAACAGCCATGAGTTTGAGCGCAAGGGCGCGGTCAACGAGACATGGACGAAGCTGACAAGCGCACCGGACTGGACGCGGTATCAGTAACAGCAAGAACGAATTTTTCTGCATTTCCCCGCCCGATGGATTTTTCCGGGGCGGGGAAAAGTTTCTCTTTTCATTGCTTCGGTGGTGTGTTATAATTTAACCTGTATCAGCATGGGCACTTGCCCAGCGTTCTTTTACCTATGAAATATTATCAAAGGAGCGATTTACCAATGGAACTGGAAACCGTACTGTATCGCGTTGAGGGCCCCGTTGCCGTCATCAGCCTGAACCGCACCAAGGCTATGAACTCTCTGAACAAGCAGATCTTCGCCGATCTGACCACCGCCTTTAACGCCGCAAAGGACGACGCTGCTGTCCGCTGCGTCGTGATGAACGGCGAGGGCCGCGCTTTCTGCGCTGGTGGCGACATCGCTGAGATGAAGACCATCAACACTGAGCCTGCCTTCTTCGACTTCATGACCGTTGCCGGCGAGTTCACCACCCTGCTCAACACCTTCCCCAAGCCCGTCATCGCTGCTGCTCACGGCGCCATCGCCGGTGCCGGCACCTCTCTGGTCATGGGCGCTGACATCGCACTGGTGGCTGACAACGCCATGTTCATCGTGGCCTTCGGCCAGGTGGGCCTGATCCCCGACTGCGCCTGCCACTATCTGCTGCCCCGCGTCGTTGGCCCCAACCGCGCCAAGGAGCTGATGCTGACCCAGCGTGCCGTCAAGGCCGACGAGATGCTGACCCTGGGCATCGCCAACAAGGTCGTTCCCGCTGACCAGCTGATGGAAGAGGCCATGAAGCTGGCCAACAAGATCGCCAAGGGCCCCCTGAACTGCTACACCATGTCCAAGGCTCTGATGAACAAGGCCCACGAGACCACCTTCGAGGAGCTGCTGAAGGAAGAGACCGCTATGCAGGCCGCTGCCCGCATGAACCCCAACGCTGAGGAAGGTCTGTCCGCTTTCCTGGAGAAGAGAAAGGCCAGCTTCCAGTAATTTCTGGTGCAACTTTTTTGAATTCATGCAGTATTCATAAAAAATTGCATAAATTCTCGAAAGTAAGACAGCGCAGAGGGTTTCTGCGCTGTCTTTTTTCGATTTTTTAGGAAAAGGCCTTGCAAGGGGACTGCATACTGTGTATAATGTGTTCTGTTCTCGATCTTGTAAACGCAGAACAAAAATGAAAAGAGGTTACTGTATCATGAAAAAACTGCTTTCTGTCCTGATGGCCGCCGCGATGCTGGTCGGCGTGCTGTCCCTGGCAGGCTGCGGCGGCAACGGCGGTGAGACCACCACGGATCCCGCTGCCGACGCTGACAACAGCGCTGCCACCACCGAGACTGCTGGGGACCTGACCACCGTCACCGCCGGCAAGCTCACCATGTCCACCAACGCCCAGTTCCCCCCCTATGAAATGGTCGCAGACGACGGCAGCTTCGAGGGCATCGACATCGAAGTGGCTGACGCCATCGCCAAGAAGCTGGGCCTGGAGCTGCAGGTCGATGACATGGACTTCGACGCCGCCCTGCTGGCCGCCCAGAACGGCAAGAGCGACATGGTCATGGCTGGCGTGACCGTGAACGAAGAGCGCCAGGCCGTCATGGACTTCTCCGACAGCTACGCCAAGGGCGTGCAGGTCGTCATCGTGCCTGAGGACTCCGACATTCAGTCCATCGACGACATGGACGGCAAGATGATCGGCACCCAGCGCGGCACCACCGGCTACATCTATTGCTCCGACACCCCTGAAAACGGCGGCTTCGGCGAAGAGCACGTCACTGCCTATGACGACGGCGCCACCGCTGTCAAGGCCCTGCTCAACGGCCAGGTGGACTGCGTCGTCATCGACAACGCCCCCGCCCAGGAGTATGTGAAGGCCAACCCCGGTCTGAAGATTCTGGAGACCGAGTTTGCCAACGAGGACTACGCCATCGGCGTGGCCAAGGGCAACACCGCTCTGCTGGACGCCATCAACGGCGCTCTGAAGGAGCTCATCGATGACGGCACCGTCCAGAGCATCATTGACAAGTACATTCCCGCAGAGGCTGCCAACTGATCCCGCGTCAGTTTCGCCGAAACGGAACCCCACGCAAAGCGGGCGGTCTTTGTTGGCCGCCTGCTTTGACTTTTCAAAAGAGAGAGGAGAATGTCCGTGAACTGGGCACAGCTCTATGCCGACCTGTCTGCGCAGCTCCAAGCCCATGTGGATCTGCCCTTCTACCAGGACTTTTTCGTCAATTTTTACCGGGCCTTCATTGATGGGGCACGCTGGAAGCTCTATCTGTCCGGCCTGCGCATGACCATTGAGGTCACGGTCCTGGCCCTCATCATGGGCATTATTCTGGGTGTGATCGTCGCCGTCATCCGCACGGCCCACGACCAGCAGCGGCCCGGCCGCCACAACCCGATCCTGTTCCTGCTCAACACCATCGGGACCATCTACACCACCGTCATCCGCGGCACGCCGATGATCGTCCAGATGCTTATCATGGGCAGCATCATCTTCGCCAGCAGCCGGAACTTCACCGTCATCGGCACCATCGCCCTGGGCATCAACTCCGGCGCTTACGTCGCTGAGATCATCCGGGGCGGCCTCATGTCCCTGGACCCCGGCCAGGCGGAGGCAGGGCGCTCTTTGGGTCTGAACTACTTCCAGACCATGCGCTTCATCGTCATTCCCCAGGCGTTTAAGGCCATTCTGCCGGCCCTGGGCAATGAGTTCATCACCCTCTTCAAAGACACCGCCCTCATCACCGTCATCGGCGGCAAGGAGCTGCTGTACGCGGCCAAGGCCGTGGGCGCGAAGACTTACAGCGTGACCTACCCCTACCTGGGCGCGGCGGCGATGTACCTGGTCCTGGTCATCATCCTGACCTGGCTCCAGGGTAAACTGGAAAGGAGGCTGCGGCAAAGTGATCGACGTTAAAAACCTCTCCAAGTCCTTCGGGGACCACCTGGTCCTGGACGATATTTCGGCCCACATCAGCCCCGGTGAGAAAGTGGTGGTCATCGGGCCGTCCGGCTCCGGCAAGTCCACCTTCCTGCGCTGCCTGAACCTGCTGGAGACGCCCACCAAGGGCACCATCACCTTCGAGGGCACGGACATCACCGACCCCAAGACGGACATCAATCTCGTCCGCCGTCAAATGGGCATGGTCTTCCAGCACTTCAACCTCTTCCCCAACATGACCGTGAAGAAAAACATCACCCTGGCCCCCGTTCAGACGGGCCGGATGAAGCAGGAGGAGGCCGACAAGCTGGCCATGGAGCTGCTGGAGCGCGTGAACCTGGTGGAGAAGGCCGACGCCTACCCCAACCAGCTCTCCGGCGGCCAGAAGCAGCGCATCGCCATCGTCCGCGCCCTGGCCATGAAGCCCAAGCTCATGCTCTTCGACGAGCCGACCTCCGCCCTGGACCCGGAGATGGTCGGCGAGGTCCTGGACGTCATGAAGCAGCTGGCACAGGAAGGCATGACCATGGTCGTCGTGACCCACGAGATGGGCTTTGCCCGCGAGGTGGGCGACCGCGTCCTCTTCATGGCCGACGGCAAGATCCTGGAGCAGAACACCCCAGAGCAGATCTTCACCAACCCCCAAGAGGAGCGGACGAAGGTGTTCCTCTCCAAAGTACTCTAACCTTCAAAAAGCACAAAAAAGAAAGGCCGTCTTGACAGGACGGCCTTTCTGGGCTATACTGAAACCATCAGGGGTGGCTGGTAACGGTTGCTCCCTCAATTGGTTAAGCTGTCATAACGACAACAGTAACCGCTCGGGTGGTCGTCGCAGGATTATTGCAATCCTGCGGCGATTTTTTATATAACCTCTTGACATTGTCTGTCTTGCATGTTAGTATAAGCACATCAAAAGACATAGTCAGCAGACAATGAGACTTATACAACAGAAATAGGAGGACTTTATCATTAGCACATTCCGGTTTGACTTAAATGAGGAGTACAGCAAGCGGCTGGAGAAGATGGCAGAAGAGGCTAAGATGAACATTCAGGACTTCATCCGTTACAAGCTCTTCGGGGAAAAGACCATTTTCACCGTAGAAGAGGCAATCAGACGAATCCACACAGGGGACTTTGACGGCAAGGAATTCACCCTGCCCGATGTCTTTGGAGAGGAATGGACCCTGGAAAAAGGCCCCTCCGGTACCCTTGGTCGAAACTTCTACCGATATATCACAGCCCACCCGGAGCTGGGAATCCGCCATGTCCCAGGCCGCCAGATCAACCGTCGGACCGTCTACATCTATCACAAGACCGAAGTGAAAATCACGTTCTGACCGCACGAAAAGCCGCCGCAGGTTTGAACCCTGCGGCGGCTTTTGCACGCTTATTCGACTTCTTGATCAGAAGCATCTAATATTCGATACGCATATTCTCCTCCGTTTTCAGAAAGGGGAAACAGAACGATATCCGGGTAAGTCGCAACAGGAAGCTCCGACCATGCTTCATCATTAACACGCCATTGGATGTATTTCACTGCCTCATTGTTCACCAGGAACATCTGATAGCAAGCGCTTCCGGAACCAACGGTCGTGACCCACACGTCAGAGGCTCTGGTGGGCAAATGATTGACCGCAGATAAGAGCTGCGGTTTTTCGATCGACGAAAACTCGGCGATCCCCATTTTTTCCTGGTTGGAAAACGCAACCAAAATTCCTTGGCCGTCGGGGAAGGATTTGACAAAGAACGGCTCTACGCTTCCAGAGGAAAGGTCTTGGCTTTTCTCGATCTGTCTGGTGATGGAGGGGTAGCCCGGTTGGTGGGCCACGACGGCAATGAGGATAACAGCCACTGCGAGAAAGAGACTTTTGGTAAGATAGCTTTTTCTTTGCTCAGACATAAAAATACTCCCTTCTGAAAAAGAAAGGCCGTCTTGACAGGACGGCCTTTCTGGGCTATACTGAAACCATCAGGGGTGACTGGTAACAGTTGCTCCCTCAATTGGTTAAGCTGTCATAACGACAACAGTAACCGCCTGGGTGGCTGCCGGGCGGTTACTTCTTATTGTCATCGTTATGATGCTGCTGCTTATGCAGATAGATGCTGAACACAACACCGAATACCGCATTTCTGTAAGCAGCAAGCCGCCGCAGGGTAATTCAAACTCTGCGGCGGCTTCTTTTCTCTCTCTATGTTAGGAAGCTGGGGGGCTTAGTAAGCGACACCCCAGTAGATCATTTTTTTGGCGGCGCGGCCGCAGATGGGGCAGGTGTCGGCCAGGTGCTCCTGGGCGAAGGGGACGCAGCGGGAGGTCATGCCGGCCTCTTCCTTCATCTTCAGCTCGCAGTCCAGCTCGCCGCACCACATGGTCTTGATGAAGCCGCCGTGCTCGGCCTGGAGCTGCTTGGCCTCCTCCAGGGAGAAGGCGGGGAAGGTGTGCTCCTCCAGGTTCTTCTTGGCCCGCTGGTACAGACCGTCGTGGATGGCGTCCAGGGTGGCCTTGGCGGTCTCCTCCAGGGTGTCCAGGCTGACGAAGACTTTCTCGCCGTTGTCCCGGCGGACCAGAACGCACTGGTTCTTCTCGATGTCCTTCGGGCCGATCTCCACGCGCAGAGGCACGCCCTTCATCTCGTACTCGGCAGCCTTCCAGCCCATGGACTGGTCGGAGTCGTCAATCTTGGCGCGGATGCCGGCAGCCTTCAGGCGGTCCAGCAGGGCGTTGGCGGCGTCCAGAACGCCGTCCTTGTGCATGGCGACGGGGATGACCATGGCCTGGACGGGGGCGATGCGGGGGGGCAGGACCAGGCCGTTGTTGTCGCCGTGGGTCATGATGAGGCCGCCGATCATCCGGGTGGACACGCCCCAGCTGGTCTGGTGGGGGTGGTGCAGGGTGTTGTCCTTGCCGGTGAAGGTGATGTCAAAGGCCTTGGCGAAGCCGTCGCCGAAGTAGTGGCTGGTGCCGGACTGGAGTGCCTTGTGGTCGTGCATCATGCACTCGACGGTGTAGGTCTCCTCGGCGCCGTTGAACTTCTCTTTGTCGGTCTTCTGGCCCTTGACCACGGGCATGGCCAGGACGTTTTCCAGGAAGTCGGCGTAGATGTTCAGCATCTGCTGGGTCTCGGCGCGGGCTTCCTCGGCGGTGGCGTGCATGGTGTGGCCCTCCTGCCACAGGAACTCCCGGTGACGCAGGAAGGGGCGGCTGGTCTTCTCCCAGCGCAGCACGGAGCACCACTGGTTGTACAGCTTGGGCAGGTCCCGGTGGGACTGGATGACGTTCTTATAATGCTCGCAGAACAGCGTCTCGCTGGTGGGGCGGATGCAGTAGCGCTCTTCCAGGGCATCGCTGCCGCCCATGGTCACCCAGGCGCACTCAGGGGCGAAGCCCTCCACGTGGTCCTTCTCCTTTTGCAGGAGGGATTCGGGGATCAGCATGGGCAGGTAGACGTTCTCGTGGCCCGTCTCCTTAAAGCGCTTGTCCAGTTCGGCCTGGATGTTTTCCCAGATGGCGTAGCCATAGGGGCGGTAGACGAACATGCCCTTGATGGAGGAGTAGTCGATCAGCTCCGCCTTTTTGCACACCCAGTACAGGCACAGCGCGGCACCCAATCCGGCAGAGAGCAGCTCTCCCAGCAAATACCCTTTCAGTCCCAGTCCCAGCACACCGCCCAGCAACAGGGTAGACAGCAGTCCCACCAGGCTGGCAGCCACCGTCAGCACCGAGCAGCGCTTTTGCAAACCGATGCTTTCCAGCACACTCTCCGCCACCGCGTAGTAAAATCCGAGCAGAGTGATTGCCGCCAACATCGGGATATGCCCGCCTGCCTTCTCATTTTGGTAGAGCAGCATCCCGAGCTGTCTGCCTGCAACCAGCATCAGCGCCATCGACGGAAAGCCAATCAACCCAACC
>OLPZ01002141.1_pt1 | contig 11758 bp, 10 predicted proteins | sample 1672711 | NCBI WGS metagenome assembly OLPZ01 (sample SAMEA3136716, study PRJEB25190) | human gut metagenome
AGAAGCCTCAGTCAGCAGTACGCCGAACTTTTCAGCAACCAGAGATGCACCGCCGATCAGACCGCCGTCGATGTTTTCCTTTGCCAGCAGTTCTGCGCAGTTCTTTTCGTTCATAGAACCGCCGTACTGGATGGTCATGCCGTCTGCAATTGCCTTGTCATACAGAGATGCAACAGTTGCACGGATAAATGCGCAAACTTCTTCAGCCTGTTCTGCGGTAGCAGTTTTGCCAGTACCGATAGCCCATACCGGCTCGTAAGCGATTACGATGTTCTTTACCTGGTCAGCAGTCAGACCGTGCAGAGCAACCTTAACCTGCTTTGCAACAACTTCTTCTGTGATGCCCAGTTCCCGTTCAGCCAGTGTTTCGCCAACGCACAGGATAACAGTCATACCAGCCTCAATTGCAGCTGTGGTACGCTTGTTTACAGTTTCATCGGTTTCGCCGAAGTACTGTCTGCGCTCAGAGTGACCAACGATAACATACTTTACGCCCATCTCAGTCAGCATATCAGCAGAGATCTCGCCGGTAAATGCGCCGTTCTTTTCGAAGTGAACGTTTTCTGCGCCGACTTCAATGTTGGTGCCTTCGGTCAGAGACAGAGCAGTTTCCAGGTTTGTGAACGGTACGCAGATGATTACGCCGCAGGTCTTGTCTGCTGCGATCGGCTTCAGAGCGTTAATCAGCTCAGCAGCCTCTTTGCGGTTCTTGTTCATCTTCCAGTTGCCGGCAATAATTGCCTTTCTCAGTGCCTTGTTCATGACAAATTCCTCTTTTCTCTTATTCGGATGCCTCAGCATCCGTAATATAATCTCCCTCTTCGTGGGATTCTTTATTGTTGCTTCCGTTATGACTGCCGATCACGATGCCTTTGGAGAAAGGCATACAGAGCATTCCGATTGCCAGACCACAGAATGCACCCAGTGCAAATGCGGCTGCCGGATTCAGAAATGCACTTTTTACAGTATCCTGCAATTCACACTTTTTCATGAGAATCATCCTTTCTCAAGACAACACAAACGGAGGATGGCTGCCGAAACAGTATTCCCCTGTCTGTTCAGAAATCAGTTCTTATCCGCAATTGCAGCAACACCCGGCAGAACCTTGCCTTCCAGGTATTCCAGAGAAGCGCCGCCGCCGGTAGAGATGTGGCTCATCTTATCAGCAAAGCCCAGCTGCATAACAGCTGCTGCAGAGTCGCCGCCGCCGATGATGGTGGTTGCATCGGTATCTGCCAGAGCCTGTGCTACAGCAACAGTACCCTTGCTCAGAACCGGGTTCTCGAATACGCCCATCGGTCCGTTCCATACAACGGTCTTTGCGGTCTTAACAGCATCTGCAAACAGAGCCTGTGTCTTTTCGCCGATATCCAGACCCATTCTGTCTGCCGGGATCTTGTTGGAATCATAGGTGACAACTTCGATCTCAGCGTCGATCGGGTTCGGGAACTCAGCAGCAGTTACAGTATCAACCGGCAGCAGCAGAGTCTTACCGTTTGCCTTTGCCTTTTCCAGCATTTCCTTGCAGTAGTCGATCTTGGTGTCGTCTACCAGAGAAGTACCAACTTCATAGCCCTGTGCCTTCAGGAAGGTGTAAGCCATGCCGCCGCCGATAATCAGTGTATCGCACTTTTCCAGCAGGTTGGAGATAACATTCAGCTTATCTGCAACCTTTGCGCCGCCCAGGATTGCAACAAACGGACGAACCGGGTTCTCAACAGCATTGCCCAGGAACTTGATCTCCTTCTGCATCAAATAGCCAACAGCAGTTTCCTTTACGAATTCGGTTACGCCGACAGTAGAGCAGTGTGCTCTGTGAGCGCTGCCGAAAGCATCCATTACGAATGCGTCTGCGATAGATGCCAGATCCTTGCTGAAGGATTCGATGTTCTTGGTCTCTTCCTTGCGGAAACGAGTGTTCTCCAGAACGATGATCTCGCCGTTCTGCATCTTGTCTACAGCAGCCTTTACGGTATCATCTACAACAACATCAGACGGAACGAAGGTGACCTTTGCGGAAACCAGTTCGCCCAGACGAGCAGCAGCAGCCTTCAGAGAGAACTTTTCTTCCGGACCATTCTTCGGCTTGCCCAGGTGAGAGCAAAGAATAACCTTTGCGCCTTCAGAAGTCAGCTTGTTGATGGTCGGCAGTGCAGCCTGGATACGGTTGTCGTTTGTGATAACGCCGTCCTTCATGGGTACGTTGAAGTCCACACGAACCAGAACACGCTTGCCGGTTACTTTCAGATCGTCTACAGATACTTTGTTTAACTCTGCCATTTGTTTGACATCCTTTCTGAGATAGGCTGCATCGCTAAAAAAGGTTACGATGCCACCTTAAAATTAACAGATTTTCTGAAATGCCGGTTGGTGCATTTCATACAGTTTTATTATACACCATTTCACAAAATTTTGCAAGCTTTTCCGCAAGATTTTCCGAAAAGTCCAAAATTGCCTGTGGGAAAATATATTTTTTTTAGAAATCCGCCAGTTTTGTCGCTTTACCGGTTCTCCAGGTATGGTTTCAGATATTGCCCGGTGTAAGACTGCGGACAGTCTGCCACCTGTTCCGGTGTGCCGCTGACAACGACAGTGCCGCCTCGGTCTCCACCCTCCGGACCAAGGTCGATGATCCAGTCTGCCACTTTAATAACATTGAGATTGTGTTCGATGACTACTACGGTGTTGCCGGTGTCGGTCAGACGCTGCAAAACCTCTATGAGACGGTGGACGTCTGCGGTGTGCAGACCTGTGGTCGGTTCGTCCAGGATATAGATGGTTTTCCCGGTAGGACGCTTGGAAAGCTCTGTCGCCAGCTTGACACGCTGTGCCTCGCCGCCGGAAAGAGTCGTGGCTGGCTGTCCGATTTTCAGATATCCCAGACCAACCTCCTGGAGGGTTTTCAGCTTTCGGGCAATTTTCGGGTGGTTTTCAAAGAAAACGACGCCTTCGTCTACCGTCATCTCCAGAACGTCATAGATGGATTTTCCCTTGTATTCCACTGCAAGCGTTTCACGGTTATAGCGTTTTCCCTTGCAGACTTCACAGGGAACGTAAACGTCCGGCAGGAAGTGCATTTCAATGCGCAGGATGCCGTCACCCTGGCACGCCTCACATCTGCCGCCTTTCACATTAAAGGAGAACCGTCCGGCAGTGTATCCCTTTGCCTTTGCATCGTTTGTCTTTGCGAAAAGGTCACGGATGTCTGTGAAAACGCCGGTATATGTTGCCGGGTTGGAACGGGGTGTTCTGCCGATAGGAGACTGGTCGATGTCGATCACCTTATCCAGGAATTCCGTCCCGTCCATGCCGTCAAAATCCCCGTGGCGTGTTCTGGCACGGTTCAGCTTGGCTGCCAGGTATTTGTACAGGATCTCATTGACCAGCGAGGACTTGCCGGAACCGGAAACGCCTGTGACACAGGTGAAAACACCCAGCGGAATGGTGACATCAATATTTTTCAGATTGTGTTCTCTTGCTCCGTGAATGGTCAGATAATTTCCGTTTCCGGTGCGGCGTTCCAGCGGCAGCGGAATTTTCCGCTCACCGCTGAGATACTGCCCGGTAATGGATTTCTTGCAGGCAAGCAAGCCTTTGACATCTCCGGAATAGACAACGTTTCCGCCGTGAATGCCTGCTCCCGGACCAATGTCCACAACATAGTCTGCTGCAAGGATCGTATCATCATCATGTTCCACAACAATGAGCGTATTGCCCAGGTCACGCAGCCGCTTTAGGGTGGCGATCAGCTTGTCGTTGTCTCTCTGATGCAGACCGATACTCGGTTCGTCCAAGATATAGAGAACGCCCATCAGATAGGAGCCGATCTGCGTCGCCAGACGAATACGCTGGCTTTCACCGCCGGAAAGCGTGCCGGCATTTCGTGACAGTGTCAGATATTCCAGACCAACATTGTTGAGAAATCCCAGACGCTCCTTGATCTCCTTGACGATTCTTGCGGCAATGAACTGTTCCCGTTCAGACAGTTCCAGTTCGTCGAAGAATGCGAGAGCCTTTGTGACGGACAGTTCTGTCAGCTCGATGATGTTTTTTCCGCCTACGGTAACTGCCAGGACTTCTGGCTTCAGACGTTTTCCATGGCAGACCGGACACGCTACATCGCTCATTACTGCGCTGATCTCGTCTTTTGCCCACTCGCCGCCTTCTGCAAAGCGCCGTTTCAGATTCGGGATCACGCCTTCGAACGGCGCACGGAATCCCTCACTTCTGCCGCCGGCTGTGATACGGTGCAGAAACAGCGGTTCTTCCTTTGTGCCGTACAGGAACAGATCCAGCTGCTCTTTCGTCAGTTCTTTCGAATTCCCCTCTTTGCAGATAACGCCTGCTAAACGTGCTGTCCTACTGATCTTTCAGACAGCCGGCTCCCAAGTGTTCCCTTGATTCGCTCCGCTGTCCGGCGCTCTCAGTCGGTGACGCCAACTTCCTGTCAGTTTCTGTGAATCAGAGTCTTGTTCTTAGCCTTTTTCTGGTTCAGCACTTTAGTCTGCTAAAACTTGTTTTCAATATTAGCACAGAGTTTTTTGATTTTCAAGAGGTTTTATTCGAATTGTCACACATTTTAACATTTTATCAGAATGAGGCTTTTTCAACCTATCGGTTTTGTGTACTTTCAACAATTTCTTCCTGTACTGTGCTTAATGCCTGATCCAGCTGGTTATCCGCTTTGGGATTCTCTTCGTCATACTGATACTCCACCTCGACATCCGGCTCAACACCTTTCCCATTGATGCTTCTTCCGTTTGGAGTATAATACTCTGCAATCGTCACTTTCAGACAGGTTCCATCTCCCAGATCCATCAATTGCTGCACAACACCTTTTCCATACGTTGTCACTCCAACAATCTTCGCTGTTCCATAATCCTGTACTGCACCGCTGAAGATTTCAGATGCGCTGGCACTGTACTGGTTTACAAGAACTGCCATTGGTTTCTTAAATTCATGCGTTCCGTCACAAGTGATTTCGTCTGTCTTTCCATTCTTGTCCTTTGTTGATACAATGGTACCTTCCGGAAGAAGCAGACGCAGCATATTCGTAACTGTATCAAGACTTCCGCCCGGGTTGTTTCTCAGGTCGACAATAAGACCCTGCATTCCCTGCTTTTCAAGATCGTCCAACGCTTCTTTAAACTGGTCATAAGTTACTGTATCAAACTCAGACACTTTGATATAGCCAATCTGGTTCTCCTTCATCTCATACGAAACTGTCTTCACTTCGATCGTATCTCGTGTGGCAGTCAGTTCCAGTTCTTCTCCGTCTCTGAGAACTGTAATCTTTACATCAGTTCCCTTTTCCCCTTTGATCCAGGACACCACCGTATCAAGCTGCTCATCACCAACCTCGTGGTCATCGATTTTCTCCAGGATATCTCCTGCTTTCAGTCCTGCTTTCTCTGCCGGAGAGTCTTCATAGACATTTACAATTGTCGCATAGCCCGTATCCGCATCTTTTGTCAGCGTTGCACCCACACCTGAAAATGTTCCGCTTGTTGATTCCATCAGAGCTTTTGTCTCATCTTCATCATAATAAACAGTGTACTTATCTCCCAGTGCACTCGTATATCCGGAATAAATTCCTTCTGCCAGCTTATCTGTATCAATTTCATCTTCATACAGATAATATTTATCAATCAAAGCATTCAGCTTATTCAGTTTTTTTGATACCTCTTTTTCTGTCACTTTACCGGATGCATAACTGCCGGCTGTGTTCGTAATGACCCCGAATCCCCCAAGGAGAAGCAGGCTGACAAGAACTGTTGCAAGAATTCCGGTAACAATCCCGGCTCCATATCCCTTTTTCTTTTTCTTTTTCTGTTCCATTGTCTGTCCCTTTCGCTGTTATTTAAAGAAAAGGACAAAGCAGAATCTTCCACTTTGTCCCCCTTTATTCTTTGAATCACTTTCATGTAAACATGAAAGGAAGATTTTGAATCCCTTTGTCTTACATATAATTATTTGGATTCACTGGTGTTCCGTTAAGCTCCACCTGGAAATGTAGATGTGCTCCGGTTGAATATCCTGTAGAACCAACATATCCAATCTGTTGTCCTTTTGCTACTCTCTGACCGGCACTCACACAAATTGAGCTGTGATGCATATACTTTGTCACCAATCCGTTTCCATGGCTTATAACAACCCAGTTTCCCGCACTGTTGCTCCAACCTGCCGTAATGACTGTTCCGGCTGCTGCTGCATATGTAGGTGTTCCTGTCGGTGCGGCATAATCATTTCCTTTATGTGGTCTTGAGTCAAAAGAACGAACCTCACCGAAATAACTGGACTGGTACGTCATTCCCGGACATGGATGTGTAAAATATCCACTTCCGCTCACCACGTTTCCGCTGGAAGCCGGTCTGGAACTACTGCTTCCGTTACTACTGCTTGTGCTGTTATTCTTCTTTGCAGCCGCTGCCGCAGCAGCTGCGGCTGCTGCCTGCTCTTCCTGAAGACGTTTTGCTTCTTCTGCTTTCGCCTTAAGATCTGCAAGAAGATTTGCATTATCTGTAATCTGATCCTGAATCTCAGCAATCTGTGCTTCCTTGCTGCTGATCAGTGTCTGCGCCTCCGTCTGCTGACTTACCAGACTGCTCTGCAAGGTATTGAGTTTCTCATACTCATCCTGCAGTTTTGTTTCTTTCTCTTCCACAGCCTTTACTGTGTCCTGAAAAGCTGTAAGCATATCTCTATCATAAGAAGAGAGCTTCGATACATACTCTGCCTTATTAAGAAGATCACCAATATTACTACTGGACATCAATATCTCAAGGAACTGGGTATTACCACCCTCATACATGAATTTGATTCTCTTCTTCATGCTGTTATACTGATCATCCTCATCAACCTTCGCCTGTACAAGCTCTTCCTCAGCTGTTGAAATTTCAGTTTCCTTGGCACTTAATTCTTCCTGCGTCTTGTTCATCTGGTCAATGATGGAATTAAGTTTCGCAGCAAGTGTATCTTTTTCAGCCTGAGCTGCACTCTTCTGTGATTGCAGCTCATCTGCTTTTTTCTGCGCTTCATCAATTGTCACAGCACCGGAAGTAATTGTCATTGACAGCATCATTCCGACTGACAGAACCAGTGCTGTCACCTTTCTCATCCGTCTTTTCATAGGTATCTCCTATTACACTCTTAAGTGCTTACGAACAGTGAAGTAACTTCCGAGGAATCCAATTCCAATTCCCATTGCAAGCCCGATTGGCAACAAATAGATATATACATTTCCAACCGGAAGGAATGTAATGATATTCTTCAGAATACTAAACTTCTCCATAATATATACTACAGCCTTGTCATAAAGGAAATATAGCAGGGCAAGCGGAATTGCTGCACCGAATAATCCGATGATCAGACCTTCGATCACGAATGGTGATCTTACTACAAAGTCCTTCGCTCCGATATATTTCATGATTGCAATCTCTTCTTTTCTGACTGTAATACCTGTTGTTACCGTATTACTGATCAGGAAGATCGATACTCCGAGAAGAATTGCGATAATCGCAATTGAAACATATGCAACAAGCATATTCACACTGGAAAGTGTGTTTGCTACTACATCTGACTTATTGACCTGTCTGACTCCGTCCAGACTCTGTGCAAATTTAACCAAATCCTGCTGCGTAGCTGAAAGAGACTTACTCTTCGCAATCAGATCCTTATTATTACCTTTTACCGTCTTCATGTAGACTTCATAGTTATCAGAATTTGCCAGCGGGTTATCATCCTTAAAACCTTCTGCAAGTTCCGGGTTGTCTCCAAAATACTCTTTCTGGAACTCTGCCCATGCATCATCTGCTGACACATACTTCACTTTTGAAACATCATCTCGTGATTTAAGCTGTTCACCGATTGCATCCTTCTGTTCCTGTGTCGCATCCTGATTAAAGAGTACGGTGATTGCAACCCCCTCTTCTGCGCTTTTAATAATATACTGGAAGTTAACAAGTATCGAGAAAAACAATCCAAACAGGAAAATACATGCTGACATCGTCGCTATGGATGCGAGTGAAAACATCTTGTTTCTCCAGATATTCTTAACGCCCTGCTTTCCAACGTATCCAAATGTACTAATCCTCATCTATATACCCACCTTTTTTCTCATCACTGACGATTACGCCCTGCTTCATAGTAATGACGCGTTCGTTCATCTCGTTTACGATTTCCTGGTTATGTGTAACAACAAGTACTGTTGTTCCACGCTCATTTGCCTCTTTCAACAGACTCATGATCTCCCATGAGTTTGTCGGGTCGAGGTTTCCTGTCGGCTCGTCCGCCAGCAGAATGGCAGGTTCATTTACAATTGCTCTTGCAATCGCTACACGCTGCTGCTCTCCACCTGAAAGCTCTTTCGGGAATGACTTGTACTTCTGTGCAAGTCCAACCAGTGACAGAGCTGCCGGTACCTTCTTCTTGATTACACGGGTCGGTGTCTCAGTCACGCGCAATGCGAATGCAATATTCTCATAAATACTACGATCTTTCAAAAGACGGAAATCCTGGAATACAACTCCAAGTCCTCTTCTGTATTTAGCAATGTTTCTGTGTTTCATACGGTTCAAATTCTGGCCGTTGACGATAATTGTACCCTCGGTCGGATTCAACTCTTTCATGATCAATTTGATCAATGTAGACTTACCTGATCCACTGTCACCAACGATGAATACAAATTCTCCGCGCTCAATCTTCACGGAAACTCCATTCAAGGCTGCGTGACCTTTGGAATACTCCTTCGTCACATTCCTTAATTCAATCATATGTTCCTCCTAAAACTTATCTATACTCCTACGTTTCTAGTACTCTAATGTCTCCATATACTTCATATACTTTACTACCATTAAGGCAATCTTGAAAGTAATGGCATCCTCAAACACACGCAGATCCAAACCGGTACTCTTCTGAAGCTTATCCAGTCTGTATACCAGTGTATTTCTGTGGATATAGAGCTGTCTGGATGTCTCTGATACATTAAGGCTGTTCTCAAAGAACTTATTGATCGTTGTCAATGTCTCTTCATCAAAGTCATCCGGAGATTTTGCTTCGAAAATCTCTTTGATAAACATCTTACAAAGTGGCAGCGGCAGCTGATAGATCAGACGACCGATTCCAAGTGTTGTATAAGCAACGATATCCTTCTCATCAAAGAAAATCTTACCTACATCAAGTGCAAGCTTTGCCTCTTTGTATGACTTGGATACTTCCTTGATATCCCTTACGATGGTTCCGTATGCAATATGGATCTGCTCGTCGCCTCCCTCTGCCTGGAGCGTATCCAGCATCTCTTTCGCCATCTTCTCAAGTTCCTTATTGCCGTCCTTATCTGAGAGTTCTTTCACAACAATAATATTCTTCTCATCAACAGCTGTGATAAAGTCTCTTGACTTTCCTCCCAGAAGATTTCTCACATTATCAAGTGCAGCACTGTCTTTCTCGTGCGATGTTTCAATAATAAAGATAACACGTTTTACTTCTGTGTCAATATGTAATTTCTTTGCACGATTGTAAATATCAACCAAAAGAAGGTTGTCCAAAAGAAGATTTTTGATAAAGTTATCTTTGTCAAACCGCTCCTTATAAGCTACAAGCAGACTCTGGATCTGAAATGCCGCAATCTTACCAAGCATATACACATCTTCTGTCTCGCCATCTGCAAGCAAAACATATTCCAAACGCTGTTCGTCAAAGATCTTAAAGAACTGGCATCCCTGGATCACCTGGCTGTCTGCCGGTGATTCAACAAAAGAAAGAACCGCTTCCCCACAATCTTTTGCCATATCAAATGTTGCTGCAAGTTCCTTGCCTTCTGTGTCGAGTACACAGAAATCAACCCTTGATATTCCCTTTAATCCTTCAATAGTGTTTTGAAGTATCTGATTCGAAATCATCCTTTTTTCCTCCACTCTGTACGATGTATTGCTGATCACAGCAAACTGTAAGTAGTAACACGCATGTGCATATTCCACAATTCTTTTCCTATGCATTATTTATCCGTACACATACCCTTATATTATATTAAGGCAAAACAGCAAAAAAAGAAAGAGGAAATCCATCTTTTTTATGCATTTCTTCGTCGAATCCATGAAATATTCACATTTTTATCTTTTAGCATTCTTCACAAAGGCTAATTCTGTTTCTCTACTTTATAGCGAAATACTTTCTTTACTAACATTCTCTTTATTCGGCTCGTCATTTTTCTGTCGTCAAAGCTGCGCATCAGAACTGATCCACAGCCAATCCAGACTCTTGTATCGATCAATGCCCGGTTCTGCTCAATAAAATCTTCCTGCGCCGGCGATGGAAGGACTGACAAAATACAATCTGCCTCAGATCCATTGACTGCATTCACAATTCCATGAATCCGGTCTGCATCTGTCAGCTCTCCGTCTTCCGGATGGATCACAGCATCTCCTACCACACGAATCCCCTGATTATACTTTGCAAGAGCTTCCTCTGCTTTCACCAGTTCCTCCTGACTTGCTGCCAGGAGATAGATCTTATGATGATTCTTCTGCAAATATTTCAAAAACATTCTTAAGAATAATTTATCATCTGTCTCCCGCAGCAATCTTGCATCATCCGTTTTCGCTGCCTCAAGAATCTCTACACTTCCCGGAAGGACAAGATCCTGCATTGAAACCTTTTTTTTCCACTCCGGATTTTCATGTTCTTTCATCAGAGATTCCATCGATACAAGTTCAATGGTATTGACGGAATCGCCTTTCATGAATCCGATTGCCTGCATCATCGCTTCTTTTGCCTTGATACAGGAAATCTCCACATCAAATATTGAAATTTTTTCTGTCATTTATGCCACCAAAGTTATCACTTTCCAAAAACTCTGCGAATTCTAACGCAAAATAATTTCTCCCCATTCTGCCTATTCTACCAAATTTATCCTTATTTGTCAAAAGCTGTGTCATTCAAAATTTTACTTTTGTTTATCTTTCATCATTTTTATCCGCAATTTTTGTCTGTTTTTTTATCTCTCGTCTTCTTCCGGTGACCATTCCGCCAATCCGTCCTGTCTCTTTTGATGTTAATGACTTCCACCCATCCTGCATCACGCGATCTAAAAGGCCTAATTCTTCTGCTATCTCATACTTCAGCTTTTCTTCCGGTTCAAGTTTAGTAAGATTGATCGTCTTTTTCTTTTTTCTTCCCATACTTCTTTCTGCTGCTGACAGCATCCTCCTTTTCAGAAGTATTTGCAGAAAAAAAATTTTTATTCGTCACTCACCTGAATCGCACCAAGAACCTCTCCGATCGGAGCCGATATTGCAAGCTCTGCCCGGACAGTTCTGGCTGTTTCTGATTTATTGATCACAACAAGGTGTTTTCCGTGAAAATAATCAATAAAACCGGCTGCCGGATAAACAACAAGGGAAGTACCTCCGATGATCAGCATGTCGGCTGATGAAATTGCTTCGACTGCCCCTTGGATCGTCTTCTGGTCAAGTCCCTCTTCATAAAGTACTACGTCCGGCTTAATCATCCCGCCGCAGCTGCATCTCGGAATTCCTTCTGAATTCTTCACATATTCCGCATCATAGAACTTCCCACATTTCATACAGTAATTTCTGTGGATGCTTCCATGAAGTTCATAGACGTTTCTGCTTCCTGCCGCCTGATGCAGTCCGTCAATATTCTGTGTCACAACAGCCTGCAATTTTCCGGCCTGCTCCAATTCTGCCAGTTTCAGATGGGCAGCATTTGGCTTCGCATCCAAAATCATCATCTTCTCTTT
>OLPZ01002146.1_pt1 | contig 11742 bp, 10 predicted proteins | sample 1672711 | NCBI WGS metagenome assembly OLPZ01 (sample SAMEA3136716, study PRJEB25190) | human gut metagenome
GAGTAAACTTTTTTGTTTTTGGGAGGATAATTTAGCGTTAGCTAAATTTCAATGCTCGACCGACACTCCGCTAAACCATAATTCAACTCGTTTTAACTCAACGCAACAAAAAAGAGATACCCACGAAAGGTATCTCTTGATTTAATTATTTTGCGTAATTGACAGCTCGGCTCTCTCTTATGATATTAACCTTAATCTGTCCCGGATATTCAAGCTCTTCTTCAATCTTCTTGCAGATTTCTCTTGCAAGCGGAAGCATACGCTCGTCATTTATGACTTCGGGTTTAACCATAATACGAACCTCACGGCCTGCCTGAATAGCATATGAGCTTTCAACACCCTCAAATGAAGATGCAACTTCTTCAAGCTTTTCAAGACGCTTGATGTAGTTTTCTACATTTTCTCTTCTTGCACCCGGTCTTGCGGCAGAGAGTGCATCGGCAGCCTGTACAAGACAAGCTACAACCGTCTTTGCCTCAACATCACCGTGGTGAGCCTGAATAGCGTGAATAACCGCATCGTGTTCTTTGTATTTTCTTGCCAAATCTACACCGATCTGAACATGAGTTCCTTCGACCTCGTGGTCAATTGACTTACCGATATCGTGTAAAAGACCCGCACGCTTTGCAATTGTCGGATCCATACCAAGCTCGCTTGCCATCATACCTGCAAGATATGAAACTTCAAGTGAATGATTAAGTACATTCTGACCGTAGCTGGTACGATAACGAAGTCTGCCGAGTAATCTGACAAGCTCCGGATGAATGTTGTGTACGCCTGCCTCAAGCACTGCTCTTTCGCCGTCGTGCTTGATTGTAGCGTCAACTTCTCGTCTTGCTTTTTCAATCATTTCTTCGATTCTTGCCGGATGAATTCTGCCGTCTGAAATAAGTTTTTCAAGAGCAATTCTTGCAACTTCTCTTCTTACAGGCTCAAAGCTTGAAAGAGTGATTGCTTCCGGTGTATCGTCAATGATAAGATCAACACCTGTGAGTGTTTCAATGGCTCTGATGTTTCTACCCTCACGGCCGATAATTCTGCCCTTCATTTCGTCATTTGGAAGAGGAACTACGGAAATTGTAGCCTCTGCAACCTGCTCTGCGGCAAGTCGCTGAATTGCAAGAGAAATAATGTTTCTTGCTTTTTCGTCCGCCTCATCCTTAAGCTGCTCCGTATATTCCATAATCTTAACTGATTTCTCATGAGCAAGCTCGTCCTCAAGCTGTGAAAGCAGGTAACTCTTTGCCTGCTCGGCTGTATAGCCGGAAATTTTCTCAAGCATTTCAAACTGACTTTTCTTGAGTGTTTCGATTTCCTCAAGCTTTGCATCAGCGTCTTTTAACTTACGAGAAAGCTTTTCGTCCTTAAGCTCCATGTTGTCAAGCTTTTTGTCGAGGGTTTCTTCCTTTTGCTGAATGCGTCTTTCCTGGCGTTGAACTTCTTTGCGGCGGTCGGCAATTTCTTTTTCGCTCTCGGTTCTGAAACGGTGAACCTCGTCCTTGCCTTCTAAAACAACCTCTTTCTTTTTGGCTTCGGCTGTTTTCATAGCTTCCGACACGATTTTTCTTGCCTCTTCTTCTGCACTTCCGATTTCCTTTTCGGCAACATTTTTACGATAGCTTATACCTGCAAAAATGCCTATGCCCGCACCGAGAAGCAACGCAACAATAATTAATATTATTGCTAATAACGACATTCTGACACCTCCTTGTTTGATTTTTAATTAGATAATAAGTTTAAGTTCAATCAAACAGCCTTGTCGGTGCCGTTAGTAAAGATATTCAATTTTCATTTTTATAAAAATAATTTAATTTTAATATTTTTTATATGCTGTGGTTTGCAACAAAGGTATATTATAACGATTAATAAGTTATAAAAACTAAATAAAAAATATCTATAAATAACGGCTCTGAACGAGTCTGATTAATAAAAAATAGGTAAATTTGCATTAATCCTATTTAACCGCACTAACGGTATTATAAGTATTTTATCCTAATTTAATATAAATGTCAAGAATATTAATGGCAATTTTGCAAATAAATAATTAAAAAGTGAAACATTCACAGGACAATTTGACAATAGCGTTCGTCAAATTGCAGTAAAAGATGCAGAAATTTTGTGAAATTTTCGTTTTTATGTAAAATTCATAAGAAATTTGTTAAAATTTTATCAAACACTTGAATAACGGCAAAAAATGTAATATAATTAAACTACCTTATAAATTAGGAGGAATTTAAAATGTCAGTAAAAGTTGCAATTAACGGTTTCGGCCGTATCGGTCGTCTTGCATTCAGACAGATGTTTGGTGCAGAGGGCTATGAGGTAGTTGCTATCAACGACCTTACAAAACCATCAATGCTCGCAGATCTTCTCAAGTATGATACAGCACAGGGCGGTTACTGCGGTAAAATCGGTGAGAACCTTCACACAGTAGAGGCTGATGACGAGAACAACACAATCACAGTTGACGGCAAGACTCTTACAATCTATGCTAAGGCTAACGCTGCTGAACTCCCATGGGGCGAAATCGGCGTAGATGTAGTTCTTGAGTGCACAGGTTTCTACACATCAAAGGCAAAGAGCCAGGCTCACATTGATGCCGGCGCTAAGAAGGTTGTTATTTCTGCTCCTGCAGGCAACGATCTTAAGACAATCGTTTACAGCGTAAACGAGGGTACACTTACAGCTGATGATACAATCATTTCTGCTGCTTCATGTACAACAAACTGCCTCGCTCCTATGGCTAACACACTTAACAAGTATGCTGAGATCCAGAGCGGTATCATGTCAACAATCCACGCTTACACAGGCGATCAGATGATCCTCGACGGTCCTCACAGAAAGGGTGACCTCAGAAGAGCAAGAGCAGGTGCTGCTAACATCGTTCCTAACTCAACAGGCGCTGCTAAGGCTATCGGTCTTGTTATTCCTGAGCTCAACGGTAAGCTCATCGGTTCTGCACAGCGTGTTCCTGTTCCAACAGGTTCAACAACAATTCTTACAGCTGTTGTTAAGGGTAAGGATGTAACAGTTGAGGGCATTAACGCTGCTATGAAGGCTGCTGCTTCTGAGTCATTCGGTTACAACGAAGATCCAATCGTTTCTTCAGACGTAATCGGTATGAGATTCGGTTCACTCTTCGATGCTACACAGACAATGGTATCAAAGATTGCTGACGATCTCTATGAGGTACAGGTTGTTTCTTGGTATGACAACGAGAACTCATACACAAGCCAGATGGTTAGAACAATTAAGTACTTTGCTGAATTAGGCTAATCTTAACCTATAATTTATCAGGTATAAACTTTAAGCTGTCTCTTTTGAGGCAGCTTTTTGTTTTTATAAAAATTTTTCTGTTGATATTTACTTTTATACTTTTGTATGTTAAAATTTTAGTGTATAAAAATATTTGCAATGTTTTGCAAAGGAGAACGGAAATTATGAACTCTAAGTTAAAAAACAGTGATACTGATTTTCTTTTTAAAGCAATTCTTTCTCTTGAAAACGAAGAGGAGTGTTATCGCTTTTTTGAAGATTTATGCACAAGTCCTGAACTTAAGGCTATGTCACAAAGACTTGTTGTAGCAAAAATGCTTACAGAAAAAAAGGTTTATTCTGAAATTGTAAAAGAAACGGGTGCGTCAACCGCAACAATCAGTCGTGTAAAGCGTGCTCTTTTTGATAACGATACCTACGGTTACACACTTGTACTCGATAAAATCGCCAAAGAGGAAAACAAATGAGTTACAATATTTTTGCCGATTATTATGATGTATTAATGCAAAATGTCGGCTACAAAGAGCGAAGCGACTACATTTGTGAGCTTATGAAAAGGCATAATCACGAATTTGGCATTACACTTGACCTTGCCTGCGGTACGGGCAGTCTTACTACGGAGTTGGCACTTAAGGGCATAGATGTTTACGGAATTGACGCAAGTGCGGAAATGCTTAGCGAGGCAATGCAAAAGTCGAGCGAAAAAGGGCTTAATATTTTATATTTAAAGCAGAAAATGCAGAATCTTAACCTTTACGGCACTATAGATACTTGTATTTGTACGCTGGACAGCATAAATCACATTACAAAAGAAGAAGATGTGACAAAGGCTTTTGAGCGTGTAGCTTTCTTTATGAACCAAGACGGTGTATTTATGTTTGATGTCAATACCGTTTATAAGCACGAACAGGTGCTTGCGAATAATACATTTGTATATGAAACCGATAAGGTATTTTGCGTGTGGCAGAATACTTTACGGGAAAACTGCGTTACAGATATTGACCTTGACTTTTTTGAGGAAGAAAACGGAGTTTATTACCGCACGAGCGAGAGCTTTTCGGAGCGTGGATATTCAAGAGAAAAACTGACGGAAATGCTTGTAAATGCGGGCTTTGAACTTGAGGCTGTATATGGAGATATGAGTTTTGACGAACCGAAAGCCGACGAACAAAGGCTTGTTTTTGTGGCAAGAATGAAAAATCCAATCAATAAGGAATGTTAACGGGAGAATAATATGGATAAAATTATAAGATGTATAACATCGGACGGTGCAGTAATGGCATCGGCTATTGATGCGTCCGATATTGTTTTTAAGGCACAGAAAATTCACGGACTTTCAAGAAGCGCTACTGCGGCACTCGGCAGACTTTTGTGTGCGACTTCTATGATGGGTGCAATGCTCAAGCAGAAAGACGCATCAATTAACCTTAGAGTATCGGGTGACGGAGAACTCGGCCCCGTAATAGCGGTTGCGGACAGTAAGGGTAATGTTCGTGGATATGTAGGAAACGCAAATTGCCCTACCGAATACTATAACAACGGCAAAATCAATGTTTCAAAAGCAGTAGGTAAAAACGGTGTGCTTAATGTAATGCGTGATTACGGTTCAGGCGACCCGTATATCGGTCAGGTTGAGCTTGTAAGCGGAGAGATTGCCGAGGATATTACCAATTATTTTGCAACAAGTGAGCAGATTCCCACAGTATGTGCGCTTGGCGTTCTTATTAATAAGGAGGACGGCGAAGTGATGCTCGCAGGCGGATTGCTTATTCAGCTTTTGCCGGGTGCTTTTGAAGATACAATTGAAAAACTTGAAAAGAATCTCGAAACTCTCGAGCCTGTTACAACTATGCTTGCAAAGGGAATGAGTATTCTTGATATATGCAAAACCGCTCTTGCAGGCTTTGAGGTAGAAGTGCTTGACGAGTACCCTGTAAAGTATGTTTGCACTTGTTCAAGAGAAAAACTCGAAAGACTTTTCTGTACAATGAGCGACGATGAAATTCGTGCAATGCCTGATGAAAACGGCAGAGTAGTGGCTAATTGTCATTTCTGTAACAAGAAGTATATCTTTAATAAAGAAGACCTTGAGAAGATTATTAAAGAGAAAAATTCCAAGGATAACACTTCCAAAGACAAAAAGTCAAAAGAGTAAATTGTCGTAAAATATCGTGTTGCTTTGCTTTTGTAAAGTTTTTTTGAAAAAAATTCAAAAAAGTGTTGACATTTGAGCCGATATGGTGTATTATAGTACCTGTCGCTAAGAGATACGACAAACGAAAGCGAAGCGACAAAGGCAATGGGAGCATAGCTCAGCTGGGAGAGCATCTGCCTTACAAGCAGAGGGTCATAGGTTCGAGTCCTATTGTTCCCACCACATTTGGCCCGGTAGTTCAGTTGGTTAGAACGCTAGCCTGTCACGCTAGAGGTCGACGGTTCGAACCCGTTCCGGGTCGCCAATTTTTGCCTCTGTAGCTCAGTCGGTAGAGCAGGGGACTGAAAATCCCCGTGTCGGTGGTTCGATTCCGCCCGGAGGCACCAATAAAATGCGGATGTAGCTCATCTGGTAGAGCGCCACCTTGCCAAGGTGGAGGTAGCGGGTTCGAGCCCCGTCATCCGCTCCAAAAAACATTAAAAAAGCACTCGTCTTTTGACGAGTGCTTTTTTGACTATATACCAACTTTTGATAGATACTCGAATTGAATGTTGAAATATTCTGCTTGATTGAAAATCTGATGGTTATTATATGACAATACAGAGTCTGTCTGTTTACAATTCTTCCGTCTTAAAGGTTGTATAACCCTCATAATAGTAACTATGGTCGATACCTTTCATATAGACCTCTCGACTGTCTGTTTCGTCTGTAAGTGCACATTTTAGCAACACTTTAATTTCCACATCTTTAATTGGGCTGCGCTCCATTGCCAACAGATAATCTTCTTTATCAACTTTGCTCCAATCGATTACCTTGCCGATTTCGTTTTTCAAAATATGGTCAAGCCAAATGCGTGTGCTTCGCCCGTTTCCCTCACGAAACGGGTGGGCAATGTTCATCTCAACATACTTTTCTATAATCTCGTCAAAGCTCGCCTGCGGCATCTTGTCAATGCTTTCAAGTGCCGCCTGCAAGTACAATAAAGGTGCAAAACGAAAATTACCTTTTGCAATATTGACGGTTCTAAGTTCACCTGCAAAATCGTAAATATCCTCAAAAAGATATTTATGAATTGCCTGCAATGTAGAAAACTTGCCGGCAGGAAGACTGTCTAAAACTCTATTTTCAAAAAGTTCCACAGCTCTTTTCTTGCTGACGAATTCTTCTTCACGGGCAAGGTCAGCAGAACTTGTCAGTCCGAATTTATTTTCAAGTGTCATTTAGTTTCTCCCTCATTCAATTAATTATCGGCACACTTTCGTATAGTCAAAATTTAGTCAAAATTGTGTTGTTTTAGTATAACATATTTTTAATTTAAAAGCAATGATTATTGCAGATTTATAAAAAAAGGCAAGAAAATATCATAAAATTGAAACTGATTTTGTTATAGCTCCGTCAGAGATAATTTGATTTTTCTTACTTTTCTGCTCTACTGTCAATTTACCCTATCTGCAACCGTATGCCAAAATACTCGCCGTTTTATGCGGCGAGTATTTTTTAGCAAATATTATTCGATTAAACTTACATACTGTCGGCGGATTCTGCGATTTTCATTTGAAGATATGTAACATCCGTAATCATAATAAGACCGTCACCATCCAAATCTGCCGACAATACCTTTAAGTCGGATAATTTATGTCCGCCCGAAATAGACATTTGCAAAATTGTTGCGTCATTAACATCAATCTTACCGTCGCTGTTAAAATCTCCGAATACAGCCTTTGTTGTATCAATTTCATAACTGCCCGTAGCGTTGTCTGCGCTTACATATGCCACATAGCAAGTACCGCCCTTTGCCACAGATGTTACGAATGTATATTTCTCATCTTTACCGAGAGTTTTACTGTTAATAGCCTCGCCCTTTTCATTTAAAAGATATACATTCACACTGTCCATATGAGATGTTGCAAGAACCACAAGCATTGCTTTCTTGTCAAAACTGTATTTAAAAATATCCACCTTGTCGGTTTCTGTCAAAAGTCCGCTGTAAATGGTTTCGGTTTCCGCATTGTTTGCGGTTTCGAGAGTATTGTTTGAACCCTCCTCGGTTTCGGAGAAAGATTCATAAAACGGCGTAAAAGTAAAGTCAACGCTGTACTTTCCCGTTACTTTTTCGTATGCCGAAATTTTTATTGTATATGTGCCTGCCGAAATATATAACTTCTCATTAAAACTTCCGCTGTGACAGCTTCTTCAACATAATTATCCCCGATTATGTTTTATCAATATTTAATTTTATCTGTTCAAAAGTTACACCGTATTTTTTTGCAATATCTCTTGCGTAACTGCTTCCTTGCGGCGGTGAAATATAAACTTTAAACGAGCGTTCACCGTTGTCAACTCCCGTTACAAGGCTTTGTACAATACTTTTGCCCTCTGTTTTGGTGTTCATTTCGTCAAGGTTTTTAGCCAAATCGTGCATATGTGTGTTAAACACAGACCTTACTCCGAGGTAACGCATTGCCCGCACGACATCTTTTGCAATAAACAAACCCTCCGATACATTTGTTGTTGCAAGGCTTTCATTAAGCAAAAGCATACTGTTTTCGGTTGCAATATCAAAAATTTCCGCAAGTCTTTTGCTTTCTTCGCCAAGTCTGCCCAGGTCAACTGTGTCGTTTTCGTCTGCCGGAAAGTGCGTAAAAATATTATCGCAAGGACTGATTTTCAGCTCACGGCAAGGTGCGTAAATACCGTTTTGAGCAAGCAAAACAGCAAGACCGACAGCTTGAGTGAAAGTGGTCTTTCCTCCCCTGTTCGGACCCGTAAGAATATAAATTCTGCCTGATTCGTCGTCAAAATCAATATCATTTGCCACGATATTAAATTCTTCTCCGTTCACACGCTTTATGCCGAGTTTCAGATTATACACGCCTTTAGCAAAAATCTCTCTGTTTTCCGACGGCAGGATTTCGGGCTTGCACATATCAAGTCCTTTTGCTCTGATTTTTTCAACCAGCTCTGCCCACCTTATATAAAAAACGATTTCAGGCATAAGCGCAGAAAGCGTGTATCCGCTGATATTTACATACTTTGTAAGCACGCTCTGAATGTCACGGACTGTTTTTCTCATAATATCGGTTACCGCCTTTTTAAGGCTGTCCGAAAGCGGATCGGCGCCTGTCAATCCGCTTGAGGTTATATGAGGATTACCGTTTGTCGGCACTGCGTCAAGAGTACCGATTCCTATATCATTTTCCTTAAACTTCGGACTTGACGGGTGAAATTTCTTAATATCCGATATATCTGTACCGAAATGAATTTCATCTCCGTTGTTGGTAAACTTCATAAAATGCTGCATAAGTCCCGAAGATGTAAAAGCCTTATCGTTAAGCGACAAAATTCCCGCATTTTTCGGTCTTAACAAATCATCAAGATTTACTCCTATCGTAATGCTCTTTACTTTTTGCACCTTGGCAAAGGTTTCGTTAATGTCGGCTTTTAACTGCGGAAAACCGCTGTTGGCATAAATATCGGTAACTTCTTTTTTCAGGGTAAGCAATCCCTCCGACTTTATATCAAGACTTTCAAGGCATTCTTTTATTTTTGTAATGCAATTAACATAACCGTCAATCTCTCGCAGACGGTTAATCAACTTCCATAAAGAAGATGCCTCCGTGTCCTTTTGAAATCTTGAAATGTCACGCAAATCGTTAAGTTCTTCAAGAAGTTGAGCAAGAGAATCACGCAGTTTCGGAAATCTAAGAAAATCGTCAAACACATCTCCCCTATATTTCACGGTTTCTGCATCGTCTGTAATTTCAGTCATAATTTTCATTATAACATTTTGCTCATATTCACTTTTGGTAAGCGCCTTACAAATAAAATCAAGCGAAAGGTCATTTATACTTTCTTTTGTCAGGCTCTTGAATACCGCTTTTGAATTTTGCGGATTCAACAAACTTATTTCAGCCATAAGATTATACCGCCTTTTATAAAAAATATCTACATCTTCACAAAGTTAAGTTTAATATATTGTTAAACTTTCACTATATATAAAATAACATTATTTTCGTTAAATGTCAAAGATTTTTTGTTGCAGATTATCAAACATTTAAGATTTTTAAAAATATAATAAAATTATTGTGATTTATTAGTCTGTTTTATGTACTCGTAACCTTGCACTATTATGCTCAATTTGCTATAATAAAATTTATAATCAGTAATAAAAGGAGCTTTATAAATGAAAGGTATTCGATTTTTTGCGGCGCTTTATGCCGCAAAGCTTGCGACTGTGGCACTTTCTGTAATGCACCGCAACGGTACTCATATGCCGGGCGTACTTGCTATGAAAATCTGCCCCGACTTTCTCGGCAGAATGGACAAGCCGAAAACAATCATCGGCATAACCGGCACAAACGGCAAAACCACAACTGCAAATATGATTAACGATATTCTTGCAGACAACGGGTATTCTCCTGTAAATAACCGTGCCGGCAGTAACATTCTCGGCGGTGTGGCAACAACCTTGATCTCCGCCGTTAATTTGAGAGGCAAAACAGTAAAAGACCTTGCTGTACTTGAGCTTGATGAACGCAGTTCAAGACTTATATATCCGTATGTTCATCCGACATACTTACTCTGCACAAACCTTTTCAGAGATTCTTACAAGCGTAATGCTCATTCTGAATTTATATTCGACATTCTGGACAAGCACATTCCAAAGCAGACAAAACTTGTTTTAAATGCAGACGACCTTGTAAGTGCAAGACTTGCCAAAGACAACGACAGAGTATATTTCGGCATTGAGAAGCAGGACAACGAGGTTCTCAATGAGAATACAATAATCATCGACACTCCGCTTTGCCCCGAGTGCGGCAGCAGACTTGAATATGACTTCCGCCGTTATCATCATATCGGTTCGGCTCACTGTACAAAATGCGGTTTCCGTTCGCCAAAAGCCGATTACGATGTTACAAAGGTAAACGAAAGCACCGGAAGAATTACAATGTCACTCAAGGGCAAACAGGCTGATTTTAAAGCAGTCGGTACTTCTGTTACGGATACCTACAACCTTGCAGGTGCGATTGCCGTTCTCTCCGAATTTGGTCTTAGCGCAGAGCAGCTTAAGAAATCCGTTGAAAAACTTGAAATTGTAAAAAGCCGTTATGACGAAGAAAAAATCGGCGACAAGCAAGTTATTATGAGTGTTGCAAAGGGACAGAACCCCGTAGCCTGCTCAAGAGTATTTTCTTCCATTAAAAATCACACAGGCAAAAAAGCCGTTGTACTTATGCTTGACGACCTCGGCGACGCCGAAGAAACAAGCGAAAACACAGCTTGGATATACGATACCGACTTTGAATTTTTAAATGACGATTCAATTACACAGATAATTTGCAGCGGTGTTCGCCGTACAGACTACAAGGTAAGACTTCTGCTTGCAGGCGTTCCCGAAGAAAAAATTACTTGTGTTGAAAAAGAGTCCGATGCGGCAAATGAAGTTGACCTTGACAAAGCAGATACAATTTTCTTCCTTTATGATGTTTACACAACATCTTACGCCGCAATTTCAAAAAATACAATCAGTGACAGAATGGCTGAAAGGGGTGCAAAACAATGAAAATAGAAATTCTATTTCCTGAAATATGCAATCTTTTCGGCGATATGGGCAATATGAAATATCTGAAAAAATGTTTGCCGAACGCTGAATTTATTTCAACCGCATTTGGTGACAAACCGCTTTTTGCAAGCGAACAGCCAAATTTAATTTACCTTGCACCGTCAAACGAAAAAAATCAAGAGCTTATAATAAAAGCTCTGCTCCCCTACCGTGACAGACTCAAAGAATTGATTGACAACGGCACTCCTATGCTTTTCACGGGCAATTCGGGAGAAATTCTTTTTAAAGAGATAGAAAACTATGACGGCAGAAAAATCCCTGCGCTTAATATTTTTCCGTTTACCGCAAAGCGTGAGCAATACACAAGATTTAACGGTCTTAACCACGGCACAATGGCAGACGGAACAGAAATTCTCGGTTTCAGAAGCCAGTTTACATATTGGTTTGGTGATAATTCCGATTGTTTCTTTGTCAAATGCATTAAGGGAATCGGTATTAATAAAGAGTCCGACAAAGAGGGCATTATGGTGAACAATGCAATTGCCACGGCACAGCTCGGACCGCTCCTTGTAAATAACCCCGCATTTACAAAAAGATTATTAAAACTTATGGGCGCCGAAAACACCGCACTCGCTTTTGAAGACGATGTAAAAAAAGCCTTTGAAATTCGCAAAGCAGAGTTTGAAAATCCAAAGACTAAATTTATTTTGTAATTAATATTTTAAACATAAAGCCTGTTGATTTAATC
>OLPZ01002150.1_pt1 | contig 11708 bp, 7 predicted proteins | sample 1672711 | NCBI WGS metagenome assembly OLPZ01 (sample SAMEA3136716, study PRJEB25190) | human gut metagenome
CGGGGGGTGTCTTCTTTCAGGGACTTGAGGATGATGCCTTCGTTGAGGGAATCCAGATTGGATGTAGGCTCGTCCAGAAGTAAAAGGGGACTGTCGTGGAGGAAGGCTCTTGCAATACCGATCCTCTGTTTTTCGCCGCCGGAAAGGGTATCGCCAAGTTCCCCGACCTCTGTGTCATAACCTTTGGGGAGGGTCATGATAAAGTCGTGGATGGAGGCTTTCTTCGCGGCAGCCATGATCTCTTCCCGGGTGGCTCCCGGTTTCGCGATGACGATGTTGTTTGCGATGGAATCGTGGAACAGGTGGGTTTCCTGTGTCACATAGCTTTCCATGTCGCGGAGATGGCGGGTGGGGATTTCCCGTACATCTTTGTTATCTACGGAAATCGTTCCCTGATTTACATCCCAGAAACGCATGAGCAGTTTCAGCAATGTGGATTTTCCGGAACCGCTGGCTCCGTGGATACCGGTAATCTTACCAGGAGCAAGTTTCAGGGAGTAGTCATCCAGGATGGTTTCGTCTTCGTATGCGAAGGTTACGTGAGATGCTTCGGCTCCGGTAAATCCGGCTGCACCAGATCTGCTTTCACCCGGAATCTCCTCCACCAGCGGCTTCTCCTCCAGAAGGGACAGCACACGCTCGCCGCTTGCCAGTGTCTGGTTCAGGTTGTTGGAAAGACTGGACAGCGCCACAACCGGGCCAAAAGATCCCATCATAGCAATGGTACAGGTAAGGATCCCGTCAAAACCAATCTCACCTTTTCCATATAGATGGATCGTCAGCGCCAGCATTCCAAAGGATGCAAGCAAAATCATCAGATTGGTAAACGATCTCTGAGAACCTTCCATCTGGCTTAAATCTTCCTGCATTCCCGCAAGTTTCCGGGAACGCTCTGACATCTGGCCTTTTCTCTTTTCGCCCTGGTTGTACTGAATGGTCTCATCCAGTCCACGGAGGGAATCCAGCACAAAACTGTTCAGCTCACCAAACTCTGTACGGAATTCCATACCCTTCTGGCTTCCACGCTTTCCATTCCACATCGGGATCGCCACACCTACAATCAGGTAGGCGGCCAGAGCCAGTACTCCCGCAAGCATATGGTATCTTCCAATAAAGATCACCATGATCACAGAAATCAGCGTAGCAATGGCGATAGGGGAAATGGTATGTGCGTAAAAAACTTCCAGAAGTTCGATATCCGTAGTGATGATCGAGATCAGGTTACCCTTGTCACGTTCTTCCAGCTTAGCCGGGCAGAGCTTACGCAGAACCGCAAATACCTTATGGCGGATGATCGCCAAAAGCTTAAATGCAATAAAATGGTTACAGTACTGCTCCACATAATGAAGGATACCACGAAGCACCGCAATGAGGATCATCACGGCAAGGATCCCCTTCACAGAAGTTCCGGCAAGCCAGGTACTCTTCATTACAACTTCCGGAATCCCGGAAATCCCTGCGCCGGCCACATTTCCGGCAAGTCCATGGAGGATCACCTGTCCGGCCAAGATAGTCAGAAAGATGGCACATAAGTATCCTACCGTTCCAAGAAGGATAGCCGCTAGCATGATGTGGAGAAGGGGTTTTACGAGCCCGATAAGGCTTCCCATAATAGCAATGGCACTTCTCCGCTTCTTCGTTGTATTTTTCTCACCACTCATCACGCATTCCCCTCCTTCCCGTAATTTTCCAGTGCCATCTGACTCTCATACAGATGACGGTAATCACTGTCCAAAGCCATCAACTCTTCATGTTTTCCACGCTCTCTGATTTCTCCGTCCTTCAGGAAATAAATCTGATCAGATCCAACCACATTGGCAAGTCTGTGGGAAATCAGAAGCACAGTCTTTGTTTTTGCCATCTCATGGATCACTTCCATGATCAGCTCTTCACTTTCCACATCAATATTGGAAGTTGCCTCGTCCATGATATATACAGGAGCATTTTTAAGAAGTGCCCTTGCGATCACCAGACGCTGGCACTGACCGCCGGAAAGATTTCCCGCCTTTTCCAGAAGGATCGTATCCAGCCCGTTCTGAGTATCCAGAAATCCAAGAAGATTGACCTTCTTAAGAACCTCCCGCATTTCTTTATCCGTGGCATCTGGTTTTGCCATCTGAAGATTTTCACGGACAGTTCCCTTAAAAAGATAACTGTTATGCCGTACCAGAACTCCATGTTCCATCAGGTCATCTTCCCGGACATTCCCAAGAGGCACACCGCCAATCCGGATCTCACCGGAGAATTCCCGGTTCTTTCCGGACAGGATTCCCGCAATGGTACTCTTTCCACAACCGGACTCACCAACCAGGGAGACAAAACTTCCCGCCGGAACATCAAGATCAATTCCCTTAAGAATCTCACGGTCCTTCTCATAGGAAAAATGCACATCCTGAAAAGAAATATCCAGGCCGCCATCAGGCAGTGTCTTCTCTCCGGCCTTCGGCTCCGGAAGATCCAGGATCCGGAAGATCTTGTCACTGGCAGCCATACCATTCATGGCAATATGGAAAAAAGATCCCAGAAGCCGGAGCGGCAGGAAAAATTCACTGGCCAGAAGCACAATACAAAGAGTTCCGGAAAGACTTAAATTCCCATGTAGAAACTCTGTTACCGCCACCGCCATACCAATGGCAGCACCGCCATAAGCCACAATATCCATGACACTGGTGGAATTCAGCTGCATGGTCAGAACCTTCATGGTGATCTGACGAAACCGCTGGGACTCCGCATCCATCTCATCAGCTTTCTGCTGATCCGCCTGATAAATTTTTAAGGTAGTCAGACCCTGAAGGTTTTCCAGAAAGGAATCTCCAAGTCCTGTATAAATGCTCCAGTATTTGTTCAGAAGCCGCTTTGCAATCTTCTGCACCACCACAATGGAAATGGGAATCAAGGGCACGCACACCAGCAGCGTGACGCTGGCCTTTAAACAGACCCTTGACAGCACCAGAAACAGCGTTATCGGAGCTAATAGGCTGTAAAACAACTGTGGAAGATATTTTCCGAAATAGGTTTCCAGCTGCTCCACGCCTTCCGTGGAAACCTGCACCACCTCAGAGGAGGAAACCTGCTCTCTGTAAGAAGCGCCAAGCTTCAGCATTTTTTCGTAGATCTTTTCCCGGAGGATCCTCTTTACATCCACGCAGGCCAGATAGGAGGATCTTGCGCCCATCCGCTCGCAGAAGAAACGGATCACAACGACCAGGATCAGGATGAGGACCGTATGCTGCACGCCCGCAGCGGTCACTTTACCATAGACCACTTTTTCCAGAAGACCTGCAATGGAAAAAACGGCCATCACCTGTGACAGCAGGGCCAGCCACTGCCACAGGATCGTATACACGATATATTTTTTTGCATGGGATAAAAGTCCCACCAGTCTTGTCTTGATCATTGGTTACTCACACCTCCGGCTCCACAGTTTTTACCCTGAGGAAGAAATACAGAATGTGGCATACCCACACAATCGCGATACAGATCCTTCCCACAGGTACATTTTTCATGCAGATAAATCCGATGGCCATGACTACAGTCACCATGCCAATGATCCTGCATTTGGTTCCAAGCGTCATGGCTCTTTCCTGCACAAAACTGTCCAGATGTTTTTTATAAAGGCCGGTTCCTGTAAACCAGGTGTGGAGCCGCTCTGAGCTCTTTGCAAAGCAGAATAAAGTTCCCATATAAAAGGGAACGGTTGGCAGGATCGGCAGTACGATCCCTATGGTGCCAAGTCCCAGGCAAAGAAACCCCAGCAGAATCCAGAAAATTTTTAACGGATTTCTCATTTTCTTTTCCTTTCTCATACGTATTAGACGGTTAGTACAAACTTACGCCCATCCACCCGGGCTACTTTCAGATCGATTCCATAGAGTTCATGAATACTTTCCTCCGTGATCACCTCTTCCGGCTCTCCTTCCACGATAACTTTTCCGCCGGCGAGGCCGATAATTTTATCGGAAAAATAGATCGACTGGTTGATATCATGAAGAACCATGACAATGGTCATTCCAAATTCCCGGTTCAGCTTCCGCACAAGCTCCAGGATCTCAATCTGATAACGGATATCCAGATATGTAGTCGGCTCATCCAGGAACAGAATTTCCGTTCCCTGTGCAAGGGCCATGGCAATCCACACGCGCTGGCGTTGGCCTCCGGAAAGCCTGGATAATTCCCGGTCACGGAACTGGGAAACATTGGTTACTTCCATGGCCCAGTTTACATACCGCTCATCCTCGTCTCCGCGGATTCCCATCATACCAAGATGCGGCGTTCTTCCGAAAGAAACCAGCCGCTCCACCGTAATATCGTCAGCCGCTGTATTATACTGATGGACAATGGCCACTTTTCTTGCAAATTCATTCAACCGTAAGTGTGCGATATTTTTTCCACCAAGGAGAACCTTGCCTTTTCCGGGAACCAGATTCTTGGTCATCAGTGAGAACAATGTGGACTTGCCACATCCGTTGGCTCCCATGATGGTAGTCACCTTGCCTTTTTCGATTTCCAGGGACGCCCCTTTCAGGATTTCATTCTTTCCGTAGGAAAAAAATACTTTTTTTACCTCCATGGCAGGTCGTTTTTTTTCTGTATTCTGTGTTTCAGTCGCCATATTTCTTTGACCTCCTTAAGAGAATGATAAAGAACGGACCACCTACAACACTCATCACAACCGCCGCGCTGATCTCATAAGGAGCGGCAACCGTTCTTCCGATGGTATCCGCCAGAAGGAAGGTAAAAGCTCCCGCAAGAGCAGAGAACGGGATCAGTGCCCTGTGGTCACTTCCAACAAGAATTCTTCCGATATGAGGAACAATCAGTCCAAGGAAGCTGATGGCACCTGCAATAGCTGTGGAAATGCTGGCCAGCAGTACCGCAATGAGGGAAATCACGATACGGGTGGCATTGACATTCAATCCAAGGCTTCTGGCCGTTTTATCTTCCAGAGACATCAGATTACATTCCCCGATAAACAGGCAGGCAAGAAACAGTCCTGCCACAACGTAAGGAATCAGCGTGGTCACATCATCCCAGGTTTTCTGTGTGATATTGGCCTCCACAATAGAAGCCACACCGGACATGTTTCCGCCGCTCATACTGTTAAAAGCACTGGAAAGTCCGGTAAACAGTGCATCTACCGCAACACCGGTAAGGATAATACGAAGCGGACTCAAGCCGCCCTTCCAGGACAGGCAGTACACCATAAGAAAGGCGATGACACCTCCAAAAAACGCAACCAGTGGAGTAAAGAAGTACAGTCCCGGCGCAAATGCCGTAATCAGCACTGCCGCAAAACTGGCTCCACTGGAAATACCGATCAGTCCCGGATCAGCCAGGGGATTTTTTAAGACTGCCTGTAACAGAACACCGGAAACCGCTATGGCTGCTCCTGCCAGCATGGAAATAATAATTCGCGGAAAACGAAGGTCATAGATGGTAGCAACCTCGTCGATCCGTTCCACAAAAAGTCCTCTCATCAGTGTTCCAAAAGAAACCTTCAGGCTTCCGATATTGATGGCTGCAAAAAACAGCACCACCAGAAGCACCGCCATGGTCACAAAGGAGAGCACTGCACGAAGCCGCTTTCTTTTTTCTCTGTTTTCATCCATTTTTGTCACTTCTCCTTTTCTGTGGTCTTTTTGGAATCTTCCGCTGCAGTGGTTCCGGATGTGCCGGATTTCTGTGCATCCTCATATTTCTGCGTTGCATTGGATTTCTCCGCATTTTTCTGTGCACTTTCGCTGTTCTTTTTCGCCTTTTCCAGATCTGCATCACTTTCCGGATAGAGGATCGGCTGCAGTTCTTCCAACGCCTTCGGATAACGGAAGGTAGCACTCATACCGAAATTCTCATAGGTCAGATCGTAAACCCTGCCGTTTTTTACCGAATCAAAATGTTTCCCGATATCGTTGGTCTTAAAATCTTCGTTAAACATCTCCACAACCTGATCTGGAAGTGCATGGGCTGCACGGAGGATAATATCCGGCTCTTTTGTCTTCATATCCTCAGTATTCACGGTAAGAAATTCCTGACTGGAATCCGTATAAACATTTTCGCCTCCAGCCAGGGCAACCAGACTTCCCACATAGGATTTCTCCGTTGCAATGATATAGCTGCCGGGAAGGCCCATGAGGATCAGAACCTTCGGATGGTCTTTTCCCTCGTTCTTCTTTTTGTATTTTTCATAGAAATCCTGGAACTCTTTTACCAGTGCGTCTGCCTGCTCTTCCCTGTCAAAAATCTCTCCCAGCTCCTGAATGGACCGGTACATACCCTGTACACTTCGAAGATTCAGAAAGGCCCAGTCTGTACCGATATTTTCATATTTCGGCTGCAAATCAGACTGAAGGGATATGGGACTTAAGATCCAGTCCGGTTTCAGGGAAGCCACAATCTCCATATCCGGGCTCATAGCTGTACCTACGGTGGTTACATCCTGATAACGTTCCGGAATGGTGGAGATACTGCTGGAGCACACGCCCACAAGATCCAGATCCAGTTTATCACAGATATCTGCGGTTGCCGGAGATGTGGCAATGATCTTCGGGGTTCCTTCCATGGAACGCACCTTGGCTTTTGCCACCTCCACCGCCTGTTTTTCCACAGGGTCTGTGATCTCAAGCATGGACTCTACCGTCTCGGTCTGCGTGGTTGCTTTCGTTCCTTCCGGGTGCTGGTTGACACAGCCGGTGAGAAGAAGGGACGCTGCTGCCAGGCTTAGGACAAGCACGCCACGGCTTATGCAGGATTTAATATTCATCATCATCGTCATCCTCTCCGCCCCATCTGCGCCAGTTTTTCCGGAAATACCAGATGATCAGTGCCGTCACCAGAATCAGCACAAGACCGGAACCGGTCACTGCCAGGGCAATGGCAAATACGGTATTGATCTTCACCGTACCCTCGGATTTCTTTTCGCCGGAAGCAGTGCTGTCCGCTTCTGCAGTGGAAAGGCTTAATCCCTGTGCACTGTTCAGCTCTTTATCTGTGTCGGACTCCCCGGAATCTTTGTTTGCGGCAGCTGCCTGGGCCTGCGCCGCGGAAGCTACCGTATTTCCGGAATTCATGGCATTTGCATTCCCGCCGGAACTGTTTCCGGCTGCTGCCGCCTGGGTAGCCGCAGCATCACTCTGACTTCCGGTTTCGTTACCTTCTGTGCTTTCCTCTGCCTCTGTTTCTTCTCCTGACTGATTTTCACTCTCCTGGGAAGTCTCAGTTTCTTCCCCGCTTCCGGTATCCAGCGTACCATTGGAAACGCTTTCCGTACTGCCGGAATCCTGTGCAGATGCTGTCTCTGTCACAAATGCCGGGTTCATTCCCACACTGTTGCCCTCGGAATAATCACTGGGATACAGATAAAAAGTTACATCTCTTCCCATCGGTGATACATACATACTGACCCTTACGATGCAGTTTTCACTGGGAACCTGCATACAGATATCCGAAGTGCTTCCGTTGCTGTCAGAACCGTTTCCGGTTACCGCAATGCCGGTTCCACTCCATCCGGAATCTCCCACATTCTGTACACTGAAACTATGGTTTGACGTATAATCAATAAGACTCATGCGGATCGTCAGATAATAATTTCCCGAATCCGTAACTTCCATAAGTCCGCTTCCGTAAACCGCACCTTCCACCATGCCCTGTCCGGTTGCATAGGAAGCCTCTCCACCGGAGTCCTCGATCTCTCCGGTTACCGGGTGGGAATAGCACCGGTTAATGTTACAGGAGTACACCGCACCAGTCTCCGCATGGACAGAAACTGCCAGGAACCCAAAAGTCGCTGCCAGACAGAGAACCACTGCCCCAAGACCGGTCAGCAGATAATTTTTCCACTTCATCTCTCTCATTTTCTCTTTCTGGCCTGTTTTACCAGGCTTCCCCCTCTGCTTTTGATCTTATAGAAAATACCGGCCAGCGCAGCCAGAAGGCTGACGGTCACCGGAATGGCTACCTTCGTCATGTCTTTGGATGAGCTGCCGCTTTCATCCGCATAGGCGGTTCCCGAGGAAACCCTTCCCTGATCCTGATCAGATGCCTCGGAAAGTCCGCTGCTGGTAAGCTTTGTGGTTCCTGCTTTTGAAGAACTTTCTGTTCCATTCAGGCTCTTTCCGGATTTCAGAGCTGTTGTTTTCGCATTTTTCTTTGAAGTACCGCTTTTTGTGGTGCTGCTTCCGGAAGACTTCAGGGAACCGCTGCTCTTTAAGGAACTGCCTCCTGCCTTGGAAGAGCTGCCGCTTAAAGAACCGTTGGCACTTAACTTGGAGCCGCTTCCGCTTAAGGAACCGTTGCTGTTTGTACTTAAAGATCCGTTGTTTCCATTTAAAGAACCGTTTCCGCTGTTGTTATCAGTTCCGGAACTGGTGCCATCCCCGTTATTATTATCTTCATTAAAGCTGGAATCTTTGCTGCTTGTCTTTTTCAGGGTGTTCCAGTCCAGTTTCAGATATGCCGGCTGGGTTCCCGTTCCTTTTGTGATGGAATCCATAATCGGTACAAATACCTGTACCGGTACATATCCGTCACTCTTCGCCTCCTCAATCAGCGGGAAGGTAACCACATCCGGATAATTGGTTCCAAAATTATCTGTCACCAGCTTGCCATTGGTATACTTCTGGTAAGAATCCACCGTTACTTTTCCAAGAGAACCGGAAGGCGCTCCATATTTGTCCGTCTTATAACCGGTCTTAAAATATTTCAGGGTACCTAAGTATCCAAGCTGGCCGTTAATAGTCAGGCCTTTGAAATCCATGGTAATGGAATATTTTCCGTTTTTTACGGTCAGTTTGATGGTATGGTTGATGGCTTCGTTGGACATGGAAGCGGAAGACTTGTCAATCTTTACCATGGAACCTGTGACGGAATACACTCCATCTGCCAGGTTCTTCACATTCAGGCTGGAACTTCCGCTGCTATTACTGTTATTATTTCCGCTGTTACTGTTGCTGTTTCCGCCATTTGAGCTGGAATCTGTGGCTTTCTTTTTCAGGCCGCTGACTGCTTTGGACAGTTTCGTGATCTGGGCATTGACCTGCTTCTGGGTTGCGTTTTCGTTATCATAAACCGTCTTTGCCGCTGTGATGGCAGCATTAAGCGTCTTAAGTGTTGCCGCCGTGTAGATATCTTCCCTGCCTGCCATGTTGGATGCTGTGAGAATCATTTCGTAAAGTCCTGTCTTATCCACTTTGGTCTCGGACGCTTTCTTCATATTTTTCGTGACATAGTCAAGAATGCCGGTCTGGGCATCTGCCTCTTCCTGGCTTGCCTCTTTGTCCTCATAAACTGCTTTTGCCTTCTCGTAGACAGAACGGAGGACATCCATATCTGCTGCTGTATAGCTGGAAGTATCTGCCAGGTAGGATTCTGCTTTTGTGAGAGATTTTTTCAAGGCACGGCGGTCCGTTCCCTGGATAATCAGGCTCTGAATGGCATTGTCCACTGCTGTCACACACTTGTTGACTTCTGTCTGGGAAGCTTCTTCATTGTCATAAACCTGCTGTGCACGGTCCCTTGCACGCTTCAGAGCTTCCAGAGTGGAAGCTTCAAACTCCACATCTGTTTCATTGAGGTAACTGTCCGCAGTTTCAATGGCTTTTTTCAGCTGGCTCTTGTCGGAATCCACTTTTACCTTTGTGACTGCGTTCACTGCCATGGTAAGGGCGGTTACTTCCCTGTCCACGATAGTCTGATCTGTATTCATGTTTTTGTACACTGCCTGAGCAGCCGCAATCGCACTGGAAAGCATCTCCAGCTGTTCTGCGGCATATCCCTGGTTATCCTGCTGCAATGATTTCAGAACACTCTGGGCACTGGAAATCCCGGATTTCAGTGCACTCTTATCTGCATTTGTACCGCTGATCTGTTTCAGGTCATTCCAGTCCAGATAAAGTTTTGCATACTGGGAACCGCCTCCGGCACTGATGGATTCCATAACCGGAACATAAATTTTTGTCCACACAAGGCCCTGGTTCAGCTCTACCGGAATAGTTATGTAATGGGGATATTTCTGGCCTTTTACATTGGCATCAGTTCCTTTTTTCGGATCGTTGTAGGAATCGTACTTATCATAATAGGACTCCACACCCACTTCTTTTGCAGTGGCCGCCTCTGCTTCCGGTACCGCATTTTCTTCCAGTTCCCGGGAAGCAGCTTCTTCCTGGGCATCCGCCGTTTCCTGCTGCTCCTGTCCTTCTGTCTCGGAGCCGTCTGCAAACAGCCCGTCCTCTGCCTGTTCGCCGGAACTTTCCGTTCCGTTATCCGCATCCGTCTCCCCGGCTGCTTCCGCCTCTGCGGTTTCCACTGCACGTTCTTCTCCTGACGCCCCATAGGGCAGGGTATCCTCATCGGTCATTTCCGGATAATACCACATTTTTGCCAGGTAACCGGTAAAACTCTGGCTTCCAAGTTTGGTGGTAAGGGAGGTACACTCAATCCTCAGATGAATGTCATTGCCCTTTTTTACAAGCTGGAACGGTTTTACCAGTGCGGAGTTTCCCATGGAAACCTGATCCGCTGTGGCATGATGAAGAAGGCCGCCAATCTCATAGACGCCATCATAAACGGTATTGGCATCGGTTTTCTCATAAAGAGCCTCTGCTGCCGCCTGAAGAAGCTGAATGTGTTTGTCCACCATGCTCTGTGTGGCGGAGGCATTGGCCTTAACCTGTTTTGCGGAAGCAATGGCAGTTTTTAACTGCTGCACAGAAGCCTCATCGGAACCGGAAGTATCCAGGGCCTCTGCCTGACTGATCAGATCATCCAGCACACTTTTATCTACTCCGCCGCCCAAATTCTCTTCTGCTTGAACAACTGCCGCCGCTGCTCCGTCTGTTTCTGCCTGGGTTGCATTGCCGTCTTCCAGCACAGCCTGGGCCTGGGCACGGACATTTTGAAGGACCTCATAGCCTTCTGCCTCTGTGTCTGTGCAATCTGCGGACTCTGTCAGAACCGCTTCCAGAGAAGACTTATCCGCCCGGGCCACCAGACCGTTTTCCAGAATCGCCTGCAGCATCATTCCACCGGCCCCAAGCTCCTCTTCGGTTACATTTTCTTTTTCAAGAAGCGCCTGGGCACCGGCAAGAGCCTCATTCAGACTCTCGCAGCTTTCCGGCGTATAACCGGAAATGTCCGTGTTCCTGGCTTCCTCAATAAGCCTGGAAAGTTCATTTCCGTCCATGGCGTAAACTCCGGATGTGCTTCCAAGACACAGGGCAGCCGCCATAAAAAAAGCGCTTCCTCTCTTTATTTTTGCTGATTTTATTGTCATACTCACCTTTTCCCTCCTATGAGTACTTGTTATCCATGTTTAACCCTATCATAGGAAAAAGTTAACGTCAACATACTCCCTTTGAAACCGTTCCCTGTGGGAACCGTTCTCTGTTTCGAAAAATCTTTTAAATATCACATTTTTCCGGTTTTTCCATCAAAAAAAGACCGAAATTTTTTCATTTCGGCCTTTAATCCAGGACAGTCCCGGAATTCAGAGTTTCACATATCTGGCACCTGCGGCATCTGCAAGCGTTTCCGCCATTCCCATGCCAAAGATGCTGTTTTCCGTATCAATCACCAGAACCGGTATCTGCCACTCAAAATGTGATTAAATATACTCACATTGAGATAATGTGGCTTCTCTCGAATACCACTTACTGTTTCTTCGTGTATGTTTTTGAGTAACCGGAGTTATCTCTACTCACAGATCCTAAGTACAC